>Ga0209261_10000307_pt1 | contig 13275 bp, 5 predicted proteins | sample DOMMetBare1Fresh_FD_187470 | JGI IMG/M metagenome (GOLD analysis project Ga0209261, IMG submission 187470) | Wetland sediment microbial communities from St. Louis River estuary, USA, under dissolved organic matter induced mercury methylation -... | ecosystem: Environmental > Aquatic > Freshwater...
AGGATTTTTCAGGAGCTATTACTCCGGAAGAAAAACTTTTACTCGAGAATTGGATAGACGAAAGTGCTGCGAATAAGCGATATTTTTTGGAACAAAGGAAACTATGGAGTCTGGTTAGCCGACATCAGATGATGAAGTCAATCGATGAACAGAAGGCGTACCAAGTTGTTTCTGAACAATTATTCTCCAGGAAAAAAGTCAACTGGCTAAGCGTGTTTCAGCGAATTGCAGCCATTTTGGTTCTACCCTTGCTAATTGCTTCAACCTATTTTTATTTTAATTCCGTTGAAAAGCACGACCAGCCTGTTTCAGTGGTTTATAATACAGCCGAAACTCCGCTGGGAATGCGATCCAGTCTGACTTTGCCTGATGGCACCAAGGTCTGGTTAAACGCAGGAAGTAAACTGAGTTATCCGGTCACATTTTCCAATGAATTTAGGGCAGTCCGCTTAACAGGAGAAGCCTATTTTGAAGTAAAAAAGGATAAGAAATGGCCATTTGTGGTCAATTCAGGAAATATGAATATCATCGTTTCCGGAACAACTTTTAATTGTAATTCGTATCCTGAAAATAGCGAGATCCAAACTGTTTTGGTTGAAGGTCAAGTTACAATTTCCAATGAAAGTGCCACCGTAACAAAGGAACTTCAGCCAGGTGAACTAGCTGTTTTTGAGAAAAACAGTCAACAAGTCACCAAAACCAAGACAGATTTACAAAAATACATTGCCTGGAAAAGCGGAATGCTCATGTTTCGGGAAGACCGGATGGACAAAGTGGTTGAAAAACTGGAACGCTGGTACAACGTTGAAATTGAAATAAAAGACAAAGAGATATCGGATTATATCTACACTGCGACTTTTGTCGATGAAAGCCTTGATCAGGTGCTCAAAATGTTATCACTCTCGGCACCTATTAGTTATATGGTGCTTGCACGAAGTAAACAGCAGGATATGTCTTTTGATAAGCAAACTGTGAAGTTATACAAAAAGAAAAACCAGTAAATATGAATAAAAAAAGGAGAAAAGTTGTTGCAACCAACTTTCCTCCAAGTGATTAATAATAAATATTGCCAATTTATTAACTGTAATCAAACCAAAAGTATGAAAAAAAATCTGTTATTAAACAGAGTACGAGGCTATTTGGCCTTGAACTCAAAAGTATTTAGGGTTATGAGACTAACTTTCTTTCTTTCTCTACTTACGATTTTCCAGACTTTCGCCGGAAATTCGTATTCTCAAAACGCCCGCCTAAGCTTCAAACTCAACGATGCCAAGGTTCGGGATGTGTTAAATGTAATCGAGGAAAAGAGTGAATTCTATTTCCTTTTCAACAGCAAGTTGGTTGATGTTGAGCGAAGGGTAGATATCAACGTAACCAACCAGCAAATCGACAAAATCCTGGACAACTTGTTTGCAGGATACAATGTGGGCTATACTGTAATGGATCGTCAGATCATTATTCAGGCCACCAATGCTCCTGTTGAAACAAAAACGCAGGTAGGAAAAACGGTCACCGGAGTTGTTAAAGACGAGACAGGATCTCCTCTTCCGGGTGTGACTGTTGCCGTAAAAGGAACTTCACGCGGTACCCTCACAGACATGAATGGTGAATATAAGCTTGACTTGGCCGACGCGGATAAAGTCCTCTTATTTTCATTTATTGGTATGAAGACTCAGGAAGTTGCAGTCGGAGATCAGCGTACCATTAACATTACTCTGGCAGAAGATGTTGTTGGGGTAGACGAAGTTGTGATTGTTGGATACGGTATACAACGGAAAGTGACAGCTTCAGGATCCATTGTATCAACTAAAGGAGACGAATTGCTTAAATCTCCTTCAGTGAATTTATCCAATAACCTGATTGGACGTCTTCCCGGATTGACCGCAGTTACAAGAAGCGGTGAACCTGGAAATGATGGAGCAACTATTCGTATCCGTGGAACCAATACCCTGGGAGATAATAGTCCTCTGATTGTAGTCGACGGTGTTGCAAACCGTGGAATGGAGCGTCTGAATCCAAGCGACATTGAAAGCATCACTGTTTTGAAAGATGCATCGGCCGCCATTTATGGTTCACAGGCAGCCAATGGTGTTGTTCTTATCACAACTAAACGTGGTAGTTTAGGGAAACCTAAAATTACAGCAAGTATGAATGCCGGTGTTACCCAACCTACCAAGATTCCTGAAATGGCCAATGCAGAGCAATATTCTTCCATGCTCAACGAAATTGCCTATTATGGAAATCCTGCCGGAGGTCGTAACCAGAAGTATTCGGCTGACGATCTTAAAAAATATGCAGATGGTTCTGATCCATGGGGTCACCCTAACACCGACTGGTTTGGCGAAGTTTTCAAGCCATGGTCAAGCCAGAATCAGCAAAGTGTTTCCATTTCAGGAGGAACTGAAAATATGAAATATTTCCTATCACTGGGAGCCAAATATGCAGATGGAATATACAGAAATAGTGCTACCAACTACAAGCAATACGATTTCCGTACCAATATTGATGGTCGGGTAAATAAGTACATCAATGTTGCTTTTGATGTTGCCGGAAGACAGGAAGTTAGAGACTATCCAACCCGTTCTGCCGGTTCTATTTTCCGTATGCTGATGCGTGGTAAACCAAATATGCCAGCCTACTGGCCCGATGGAACTCCTGGTCCGGATATTGAATATGGCGATAATCCAGCTGTTACAACGACTTCAGCTACAGGATACGATTTGGACAAAAGATATGTGCTTGAAAGTAATTTGCGTACCGTGGTTGTTATTCCATGGGTTGAAGGTTTATCGGTTACAGCCAATGCTTCGGTCGATAAAAACTTCCTGTTTCATAAGAAATTCGAAACTCCCTGGTATCTTTATTCCTGGGATGGAAATGCCGAGCATAAATTGACCAAAGGAAAACGAGGACTTGATGCGCCACAGCTTTCTGAAGATATGGCCGACGAGCAGCGAATTGCCATTAACGCCTATGCAACTTACGAAAAAACTATTTCTGAAATCCACAATATCAAGATAATGGCTGGTATTGAAAGAAGAAATGGTGCTAGAGATATTTTCAATGCTTTCCGTAAAAACTATATTTCAAGTGCAGTTGACCAGTTATTTGCCGGAGCAACCGACCAATACATGTCAAACAGCGGATCGGCAAGTCAAAACGCATTCGCCAGTTATTTTGGCCGTGTGAACTATGACCTGAGCAAAAAATACATGGCTGAATTTGTATGGAGATATGATGGATCATACAAATTTCCAACTTCCAAACGCTTTGGATTTTTCCCTGGCATTTCTTTGGGATGGCGTATGTCTGAAGAAAATTTCTGGAAAGACAATTTAGCATTTATCAACGACTTTAAACTTCGCGGATCGTGGGGACAAACCGGTAACGACCGAATTGCGGAATTCCAGTACCTGGCTACTTACGGATTTAATTCGAATCGTACTTATGTTTTTGGAGGAGTAGACAACAAACTCTTAACTGAAACAAAAATTCCGAATCCGAACGTAACCTGGGAAGTTGCCAATCAGGCCAATGTTGGTTTTGATGCCTTCCTGATGAACAGCAAACTATCCATTTCAGCCGATGTTTTCAATAATGTTCGTACACAAATTCTTATTCCTCAAAATGCTTCTGTTCCGGCCACTTCCGGCTTGGTAGGCATGTTGCCTCCTGTAAATCTTGGAGAAGTTAAAAACAGCGGATTTGAAGGAGTTGTAGGATATTCGGATAAAGTAGGCGATCTGGATTACAGTGTATCTGTAAATGGTAGCTATTCGAAGAATAAAATTGTTTTCTGGGACGAAACACCCGGAATTCCGGATTATCAGCAATCAACAGGCCGGCCAATCGGTTCTGCACTTTATTATGAAGCCATTGGTGTTTTCAAAGATCAGGCAGCCGTAGATGCTTATCCTCATTGGGCCAATGCTCGTCCGGGTGACATCATCTTTAAAGATGTTAATAATGATAAAAAAATTGATGGACTCGACCGGGTGATGAATGAAAAGAACAACATGCCGCGGTTTATTTGTGGGATGAACATCAGCCTGAAATACAAAGGATTTGATGTGAGTATGCTTATTCAGGGTGCTACAGGCGCCATGCAATATGTCAGGGCAGAATCAGGCGAAATTGGCAACTTTTACAAATTGTATGCTGATAACCGCTGGACTCCGGAAAATACAATTACCAGTTATCCCAGAACATGGAACCGTGACAATGAATACTGGGGTAGTAATGCAAATACTTTCTGGCTCCAGAACATGAATTATGTACGCTTGAAAAACCTGGAAGTAGGCTATAGCTTACCGGCAAATTTAAATAAAACTCTAGGTATCGATGGTCTTCGTATTTATGTTAACGGTCTTAACCTGCTTACTGTAAGCGCACAAAAGCTGATTGATCCCGAACAACAGGCGGGAACAGATTATCCTCTTCAGAGAGTTGTTAACGGCGGTATAACATTAACATTCTAAAAACTTAAACAATGAAAAAAACACTCAATATATTGATCGTTGTATCAATGGTCGTAATGCTCTTCTCCTGCAAAAATCAGGATGAATATCTGGATAAAAAACCTTTAGGAGACTATTCAGAGGATGCTGTATGGAGCGATCCTGCCCTTGTTGAAACTTTTGTGAACAGCATGTACCGAAATGCCCTGGGTTTCCCTTTTAGCATTGAACGGCTTTCGGATTATTCGGATGAATCTCACTTTACACCAGACTGGGGTGTAACTGACTTTAATAAATCACTCATAACCTCCGACGGGTTGATGGGCTGGGAAGTAGATTGGGCCACTCCACATACTTTACATTTCCGTTGGGATCCGTTATATTCAAATGTTCGCCGTTGCAACATTTTCTTCTCGAAAATTAACAATGTGACCGGAGATAAAGCTGTAATTGACAATTTAAAAGGACAAGCTTACTTTTTACGTGCCTGGACTTATTTCTATCTGACAAACCTGTATGGTGGCGTTCCGATTATTACCAAAGTATACGGATTAACTGATGAATTCAATGTTCCACGCGACAGCTATGAAAATTGCATGAAGTTTATTGTCGGACAACTTGATTCAGCAGTCATGAATCTTCCGAATGAATATGCAAGCAATGGACGTATTACCAAGGGTGCTGCAATGGCTCTTAAATCAAGAGTTTTACTTTATGCTGCAAGCGATTTGCATAACTCTGCAAAAAACAGTGTTGTTACTTCTGGTTTCTCTAAACCTGAATTACTGGGTTATACTGCCGGTGATGCAACAGCCCGATGGACTGCCGCGAAAAATGCAGCCAAAGCTGTTATCGACCTTGGAAAATATAATCTATACAAACCAGCTCCGGCTGCAACTGATTCCATAGCAAATAATTTTGTTGAATTATTTACTTCAAAAGGAACTGAGGAGGATATTTTATTGCAATTCTTTACACCTAAAACGGATGAAGATTGGGATGGATATAATCCTGCCCTGTATTGCGGACCAAACGGATATCACAACTGGGGAAATAACTGTCCACTCGGAGAGTTGGTTGACGATTATGAAATGAAGGATGGAAGCAAGTTTGACTGGAACAATCCAAAACACAAAGCAAATCCTTATCTTAAACGCGATGCCCGTTTTTATGCAACTGTACTGTACGAAGGCGTACAATGGAGAAAACGTCCGGATGATGCTTTAAAGATTGATCCGTTCAGTAAAATTCAGGTTGGTCATGTTTATGATGCTTCCGGAAAGATGGTAAAAGCTGGTCTGGATACCCGTGAAGGTCCGATTGAAGACTGGAATGGTGGAAAATCTGGATACTATGTTCGCAAATATGTTGATCCGACTGTTGATCCGCAGTATGTAAAACAGGATGTTCCATTTAAGCATATCAGGTACGGAGAAGTACTGTTGAACTATGCCGAAGCCTGCATTGAATTGGGTCAGGATGCAGAAGCCCGTACTTACATTAACATGATTCGCAAACGTGCTGGTCAGCCTGATTTATCGGCATCATTAACCGGAAACGCTCTGCGTTTGGCATATCGTCAGGAACGTCGTATCGAATTTGCGTACGAAGACCAACGCTTTTGGGATGTTCGCCGCTGGTTAATTGCTCCTCAGGCCTACAAGCAAACATCAAGAGTTGATGTTCGTTATGTAGCTACAGAAGCTGTTAGTAGTTACCGTAAAGCTGATGGTTCTACCTGGGGTGCTCCAATTTTCAGCAAACAGGATTTGGGCGGAGATGCCAGGGCCTGGAATAACAAATGTTATTTCTTCCCGATCATGCGCAGTGAAATGAACAAAAACGACAAGCTTGTGCAGAATCCCGGATACTAATCAATCGATTCTATAAATATTAATAACGGCTGCTCCTTCGGGGGTGGCCGTTATTTTTTTGAATAAAACGAGGTTTATATATTTCCATTGAATAGCTATCTTTATAAACCTAAAAACCCGATCCAATGAATCGATCAATGAACCTTTTTTCCGGAATGCTTTTCTTCGTTTGTGGACTAATCCTTTTCTCCTGTACGCCCAAAACGAAGAGCTGGCCACAATTCAGAGGACCTGAAAATAACATGGTGGCTACAGGAACAAATTACCCTAATGAATGGAACGATAGTTTAAATGTTCTTTGGTCAACCGAATTGACCGGAACAGGATGGTCGTCGCCAATTGTTTATGGTGATCAGATTTTTATCACTTCAGCATTTCAGGAAAAAGCCGCCCCTGTTGAAGCAAAACCAGCACAAGCGACTCCGCCACCACCGGCAATTGGACAAAAGCCTTCCACAGAACAAGGGCCACCGCCACCACCGGCCGAAGACAGCACCTATCTTCAGGAAGTGTACCGTTGGGAACTGACCTGTTTCGACCTGAAAACAGGTAAAGAACTTTGGAAACAGGTTGCCCGCACCGGAAGCCCAAAGATTAAAAAACATACCGGAAGCACCTATGCCTGTGAAACACCTGTTACCGATGGCAAACGTGTTTACGCCTATTTCGGAATGACTGGGGTTTATTGTTACGATTTATCCGGAAAACTGCTTTGGCAGAAAGATCTTGGGGCGTATAAAACATTGAATGGATGGGGTACAGGCTCGTCACCGGTAATCTATCAGGATGTATTGTATATTCAGGTTGATAACGAAGAAAACTCATTCATCGTTGCACTCGATGCTGCAACAGGAACTGAAAAATGGAGGATGGCCCGAGACGAAAAAACCAATTACAGTACTCCGGTAATCTGGAAAAATAAGTTCAGGACAGAATTGGTAACTACCGGAAAAACAGCGCGTGCTTACGATACGGAATCTGGGAAATTAGTTTGGGAACTGAAAATGGGTGGAGAAATGTCTATTCCATCACCAGTATATGACAATTCGCATATTTATCTTGGAAATTCAGGAGGACCCGGTAAATCGGGTATTATTTACTCCGTAAAAGCTGGCTCGACCGGTGACATTACTCCACCTGACAGTAGTTTGGTGAGTAATGGTGTAGAGTGGACCATGAACAATGCCGGACTATCAAATCCTTCACCTCTTTTATACAATGGACTGCTTTACCTTTTAAGTGGCAGAGGCGGCGAATTACAGTGCCTCAACGCTTCAACGGGAGAATTGGTCTATTTGGAAAAAATGGATAAAGTGGGAGCGTGCTGGGCGTCTCCATGGGCTGTTGGCGATCAGATTTGTTTTTTTGATGAAAAGGGCAATACTCACGTCATTCAGGCAGGAAAGGAATTCAAGGAAATGAGACAAAATACCCTGGAAGATAAATTCTGGGCCTCAGTTGCTATAACAGAAGATGCTTATATTTTCAGGGGAGTAAAAAAGTTGTGGTGTGTGAAGAAATAAAATATTAAATATTTGTATGAGTCTCCATTCAGATGTGGCACAATACAATCCACCTAAAAATTGTCCTGTCGTGTGACTGCCACCATTTAAAATCAAAGGCCAAACAAATGATAACAATGAAAAAATTTACTGCCGGGTGTTTTGCCATTCAGCCCAGGTAATGGATGAAACATAACTGCGCAGCATCCCATCAAATAAACGAACGGCCTGAAGGCGAGTCTGGGTGGAATTGATGTGTTGAATTTCATTGGGAGCCTGTTCTGTCCGTTTATCGAGAAAAGCACTAAAATCGCTTAAAATCTGTTCATAGTCGGTCACCTTCTTCGCATCAGCGACACTTTGAATATTGACAGGCATTTGAATGTCATTCGTTTTCAATTCAGAAATATATTGTGGTATAATCTGGAATGCATTTGCCGGTAATTTGTTCTGCCAGTCAAGGTAGCTGGAAATTATTTTGATTAATTCAGCGTCACTCTCTTTGGTTGGTTTTGCCGGAAGTGCAGCCAGTTGCTGCTTTAAATTCAAAACCAGAGTCTCCAGAGTCTCCCAATTCGTTTTAATCTGCGAGATGGAGCCAAGGATGTTGAACGTATTGTCGCTGGGTAGTCCTACAAATACTATTTTGGTCTGGTAGGTTGGATTGTTCACCTTTACCTCATCAATCGTAGTTTTTACTTCGTTAACAGCTTCCTGAAAATTCCTGATAGCTTGCTGAACTTTTGAAAAACTTACTTTATTCAGATAGTTTTCAATCGTATCGCATGCCGATTGCACCGCAACCAGTTTTTCCTGAACACGATCGTTTTTTATGCCGCTGGCACGAAGATCGTGGGTAGAAAACCAAACATCGGAGGTTCCGGCAACTTTAAAGTAAAGCATAGTTTCAGCCTTGTTTTCTTCCAGACTAGTTTGGTCATCCTGACGGAATTGCCAGGAAGTAACAATACTTATTTTCAGAACAGATTGTGAAAAGGGCGTTTTGGAAAAAGTGATTTCAGCTGGAGAAGTTTTTGATTCGGATTTAATCGTCATAAAATTGTCACCGGTAAATTCGATGTTTTCATTCAACAATTTCCATTCAGCATTTTTCCCGTTTACTGAATAGGTAAGCCCATCTTTTCCTCTTGAAAGTATTTGAGCTGATTCGGCAATATCAGCATAAGTATCAGGGAAATTACAAAAATCACGGCGACCTCCTGAAATCTCAGCACCAACAATTATTTTTTGGCCGGGAGTAATGGTGAAAACTTCACCGTTTTTTATAGGATTGCCATTTACAGTTAATTGAATAAATGGTTTTCGTTGTGGCTGAATGGCTATACATACGCCAGCAATAAAAACCATTAATGGGATTAGAAAAATTCTTTTCATCATTCCAATTGTTTTAGTTCATGACGTGGGATAAATTTATACAAAAAAATACGAGAATATAACGATTAGAACAATGTATTTATTTTTAGGTTGAAAAAGGGAATATCAATTTTGAATATTCCGGAGCTGGAAAATTCAAAAACAGATAATGAGTTGGAAAAAAGGATTTGGTGTGTTACAGAAGAGGCACTAAGTTCAATCAGAGGCAATATTTTCAAATTGAAACTTGACAAGTCTTCAAACTATTAATACTTTATGATTTTTTCAGTAAAAAGATCACTTTCTGTTTTTACACGAAGAATGTAAATGCCCGGCTTGAATGTCCCCATATCCACCTTTGTATTGCTGCTTTTGCCAATCGTGGCGGACCGAACAAGTCTGCCATCCATAGAGAATAATTCAAACCGGTTAATTCCTTCACTGGCCTGAATGGATATAATATCCTTTACCGGATTCGGAAATACCTGTAAGCTGGTCGCATTTTCCATGACTGGACTGGTAGTTGCCAGATCTTTGAAAGCAGGCAGTTTTTTGTCGCTATACAAACGATATTCACCGGGTTTAAGCATAACCGAAGTGTTCACATCCGAAACGGCGAGTTCATTTCCACTGAAGAATTCATACCAGGTTCCGGTATGCTGGAAGCCGGGTGTTACCGGAATTTCGCTCATGCCAAAATTTCCAAGCAGGGTAATGTTGTGATCTCCTGCCTTGAGTTGTATTTTTTTAGTTGCACCATTCAACGAAAGAGTTTCTTCTCCTGAAGTAAAAACGTCGAATTGAGCCCGTAGTCGCAACATGGCCGAGTAAACATCGAAAAGTTTTAACCTTGCCTGATCTTCGAGGTAGTTCCAAAGAACCGGCTTTTCACCAACACGTCCATTCTGGTCGATAGAAATATCGTATCCCAATTCGCCAAATTGCCAGATCATTTTTGGACCAGCCAAAGAAAGGAAAAATGCCGTTGTTAGCTGACTGCGGACAAGTGCGGTATTCAGTTCTTTCGTGTTATAGTTTGCTGTTGAATTTCCGTAAGTAAGCGTCTTAAATACCTGTCGTTCCTCATCATGACTTTCCATGTACGCCACCAATCCGGGCTTCTGGAAATTTCTCTTCTGATACGATGCCCAGTTGAAATCTGATTTTCCGGATTCATTGTAACCCATGGCCGCTTCCGAAAACGTTCCGCTTGAATTTCCCCAAACCAACATGCCATTGCTGTAATTGGTCAGTTCCTGTTCTTCAGAATTGGCTGCAAAATGTTCCAAAATAACAATAGCCTTTTGATTGACTTGCCAGATTTTGTCGGCCATCCGTTTCAGGATAGCAATACGGGCGGCATCGTATCCACCTCCATCTCCTGGAGTATTGGTAAAACCTTTGGTAAAGTCGAAACGAAAACCATCCACTTTGTATTCGGTCAGCCAGTATTTGGTCACCCGGTCAACATAGTCTTTGGTGGCCTGGCTTGTGTGATTAAAATCGTTTCCCCAGCTAAAAGCAGTATTGGGCGATGTTTGGTTAAACCACGGATTGTCAGCCGCCGGACGGTTTAGCGCATCGTTCCAGTACATTTTTGCGAGCGGGCATGAGTTGTAAGCATGGTTTAAAACGATGTCCTGAATTACGATAAAGCCCTGTTTGTGGCATTCATCAATCAGATCTTTCAGATCGTTTTTTGTTCCGTAAGCCTTGTCGGGCGCAAAGTGAAAATTAGGATTGTATCCCCAGCTGTTGTTGCCTTCAAATTCGTTGAAGGGCATTAATTCAATAGTGTTTATGCCCAATCGTTTCAGATAACCGAGTTTAGCCTGAACGGCTTTGTACGTTTTTTCAGTGGTAAAATCGCGGATCAGCAATTCGTAAATGGAGAGTTTTGCTGCTGTCGGAATGGCGTAGGAAGTGTTTTTCCAGGAATACGGTGTTTGGGCGGTTTGCAGATAGGAAGCCCGGTCAGAAGCCTTACCTTCGGGATACGGAAGAAGACCCGGATATATGGTTGATGAGATGTATTTATCGTCGTATGGATCAGAAACTTTGTCTGAATAAGGATCTGCAATTTTCAGTTTTCCATCAATCAGGTACTGAAAGATGTATTCTTTTTTAGGAACAAGATTTTCAATTTTTAACCAGAAATAATCCCCGTCTTTTTTCATCTGGTATTGATTTTCCGGAACCCAGTTGTTGAAATCGCCGGTAACAAAAATGTGTGTTTTGTTTGGCGCATAAATAACCAGCGTGGCTGATTGATCATCGGTATAATTAATTCCTGCTTGCAACCCGGCCGGCCTGGTGGAGGTTGGGGTTGTTTCGCGAATGCAAACAAAAACTGAATCGCGTTTGATGGTTGTATTTTGGGTAGCTTTTACTTTTAACCAATAACTTCCGGCATTTGCAATGGTAATATTCTTTGTGATAGTTGTTCCGTTCTGTGAAGCTATTTCCTGATTATCGAGATACAATTTCAGATCAGCTGTTACGCTTGCTGAGGCTGTAAATGCGATCGATTCGTTTTTCTCGAATACGTTTATCTTTTGAGGCGATGAGATACTGACATTTAAACCTTCAGTATAAACATTCACAAATATGTCTTTCCCTCCTGTCGCTTTTCCCTCTTTGGTTTGATCAGCACTACGGAAAACGAAAGCCAGTTGCTTGATTATTTCTCCGGAAGGAACTCCGTAAAATGAACGGATATCGGGAGTAATTTCAAGCGAATAAGTATTTGATGTTATTCGGGTGAGTTTTGCTTTTGGAGTATTTACCGTCCAGCCGGCAATTACATATTTCCAATCGGATGGAGAGGTGCTTTTATCAGTTATGACACCGGTATGCGCATAAATTTCTCCCGGATAATCTTTCAATCCTGCTGTACCTTGTGTAGCGTCAAAAGTAATGGTTACAGGCTTGTTCTCATTCGGCAATGCCGGATTGGAAGTAACCTGCGCAGATGCAAACTGATAGAAAACAACAAGCCAAAACAGAATAGTAATGCGACGGATCATGATATAAGGTATAAAAAAAGGCTTATCCGCCCGGTTGAGCAGATAAGCCTTTTGTAATTCTAAAACTAATTTTTCTTGAGGTTGTAAGTATAAACTGCCTTACTTAAATCAAGTGTAATGGTGTAGTTTCCTGCAGCGGTTACAGGAATATTGTCGCTACCTTCTTCCAGGGTTAAATTGGCATCTTTATCACCATAGTTTAATCCCCAGTCGCTGTTAGCGCGGAATTTAAGACCACCAACTTTTAAAGCCAGGGTAACCGACCAGGTTTTTGAAACCTTATCGTAAACCATTTTGGTATCGCTGTCCCATCCGGTTGGTGTGGCATCACCAATTACTCCCCAAACAGTTTTCAGTGTCGAATAAGTCAGTGTGCTAAGGTTTACATTCATTTTGTAATAACCTGCTCCTGCCGGAATGTCTTTGCCGTTTGGATCAAGTTTCAGATCTAAACCATCGTCACCCCAGTTGGTCGTCCAGTTTTGTTCTTTGGTGAATTTAAACATCGAACCATCAGCTGCAATATTCACGTAGCCTTCATATTTGTTATCGCTTTTTACCGAATACAAAGCAGGAGCTTTATCGGGAGACCAGTCGGATGTATAACCGCTGGCGGCCTGGTAGCTTCCGGGAACATAAATGGTTGGATAGATAATCACCACTTCATACGGGGTTACGGTCATCGTCATGGTTGGCGAATAAAGCGTATTTATCAATGGGCTTACATAAGCCTGAACCCGGGCCTCGAATGTACTTGCCTTACCGTATGGCAAACCAAGGGCCAGCAATTTGGTGTTCAGTTCGGCAACAGTGAATGGAACAGTTAACTGAGTTGTTAAAGCAACATCAAGTGGTGTTTTGAATTGATTGCCCACTTTGTCGAATTGCAATACGTAAGTAGTAGCAGACTGGAATCCAAAATCAGCTCTGGTCCAGGCAAAGGTTTTTGCAACCTGGGCTGCATTCGCTTTGGTAAGTACCAGTGGAGAACCAGGCAGTAGGGCATCAAAAATTGGTGCCTTATACATTGTTGAATCAATAA
>Ga0209261_10000308_pt1 | contig 13250 bp, 9 predicted proteins | sample DOMMetBare1Fresh_FD_187470 | JGI IMG/M metagenome (GOLD analysis project Ga0209261, IMG submission 187470) | Wetland sediment microbial communities from St. Louis River estuary, USA, under dissolved organic matter induced mercury methylation -... | ecosystem: Environmental > Aquatic > Freshwater...
TTTTGATTCTTTTGGGCATACCGGTCTATCTTTTCCTGAATAAGAAATATTCCAATAAAGAGGAAAAGTAATCAGTGGTCAGTCTCAGTTGGCGCAAAGTCAGGTTGATATTGGAAACTGTGACTGACCACTTCTTTGTTTTCAAGAAATCGTATTCTTTCTGTGCAGATAGATCCGATAGCTAAGCATGGCCAAAAATCCGTAAACCACCATCTGACCGGTCAAAAACATGAATTCGGGTAACACATTCTGAAGTGTTCCTCCCATAGTTCTGATCCGAAGGTAGGCAGGAATCAATGAAGTTGTCGGAAAAATATGAGCCAATTGGTATAAAAGGGGTGGCAGCGACGAAGCCGGCCACGACATTCCACTCAGAAAAAGTACAACCGGCGACAGGAATACCAGCATCATGATGGAATGTTCTCGGCGTGTTAAAAGCAATGAAACAGCCAGTCCCATAAAAATTACGGAAAAGAGAAAAGGGATCATCAGCAAACCAATATCAAGTAATGAGCCATTGTCAGGAAAATGAAACCAATGGGCTAAAACGATTTGGGTAAAAATCAGGTTGAAGCCATAGAGTGTAAAATAGGCCAGCGACCGGCCTGTCAGGGTATAAAAAATGGAAGATAATTCGTGATTTTTTGATGAAGCCAGCATTTTTTGCCGGTCGCGTCGTCCTCCTCCAATCATTCCAATGCCAACCAATAATGTTTGCTGCAGAATGACTAAAATAAGTCCCGGCATGACATAGAAACCATAGGCCCCCGAAGGATTAAAGAGGGTATAGCTTTTTATCGTCAAAGGATCGCGCAGTTGTTTGGCCTGATTAACCGTTGCGCCGGAAGCCATCAGTCTTTTGATTTCAATACCGGCAGAAAAGGTTCCAACTGACTTTAACGATCCGCTCAGACTTTCTTTATAAATCAGAAAATAGCTGGCATCGCAATACAAACCCACATTGGTCTGTTCTCCCCGAAGAATGGTTCTCTCAAAATTCGCCGGAATGAGAATAATTCCCCTGGTTTCACCATCCCAAAAAAGCTGTTCCGCCTCCTCGAAATTGCCGGTTTCATGCGTAAGTTTAACTTCCTGCGTAGCGCCAATCATTCGGGTTAACTGCCGGCTCAATGCGCTATGATCGCGATCGACAACTGCCATCGGAATATCACGAATTACATTGTTCTGATAGGCAATTGAATAAACCAGCGGATAAGCCCAGACGGCGATGAATAAAATTAAAATGGCGCCACGATCTTTTAAAATCGCACTCCATTCTTTCAAAAAAGCGTGTTCTATTTTTGCGATTCCATTTATTGTCTTTGAAAATTGACGATGTAATTTCATTCTTTCGTCCTCCATCTTTCATCTTTCATTCGCTTTTTAAACAGCGGAAATCCTAAGATACCTGTCAGAATAAATATCAGGAGTATCATTAGTAACGGAATAGTTTCGTGAACAGGCTCACCACGAAGCGACTGACTCAGGAATATTTTAAGCCAAAATGTATAGGGGAAAACGAATGAAAACAGTTTGGCAATGAGTGGCATTCCCATGGCGGGGAAAGTTAATCCTGAAAAGGTAAGTGCCATCATCGTATATGCGCTTCCCAGTGAAAGGGTGAGGCGAAGATTGATGGTAATGGTCAACAGCAGAACAGCCATGGCCTGATACGAAAGAATCAGTAAGAATTCCGAAATCAGGATAATCATGAAAGAGCCGTTCAGCGGAGTGCCCATTCCTTTGATTAAAATCAGATTCATGGCCATCAGATTGGCAAAAAACAGAAAAAGGTAAGGAATCAGCTTTCCGATCATTGCCACAACCGAACTTCCGCCGGCCACCGAAATCCATTCTGAAGCTGTTCCGTCTTTCATCTCGATTCCCACAGCGTACGATGTTCCTAAAAAAATAAAAACCACCGCCAAAAGCGGAAGAAGTCCCATCATCAGGAAATAGGCATAATTTCCGTACGGATTAAATAATAGGTGAATATCAGGCTTTACAGGCTGAGCTTTTTTAACTGCAAGTTCCGGAGAGACGCCTTTTCGGATCAGGGCTTGTACTTTTATTCCGGCAGAAATGGTCGACAAAGTAGTCAGCAATTGCGATTTTAGCATTCCACCCTTTATTACATTGGAATTATTCAGGTAGAGAGCAAGTTCAGTTTGAATTCCCCGTTGCACTGATTTTTCGAGTCCTTCCGGAATGTAAATGACGGCATCAATCAGGCCATTGGCCATTTTTGTTTTTGCTTCTTCCAACGATACCGATTGACTAACAATGGCTGCCGCCGGAGTGGCTTCAATTAACCGGACTATTTTTCGTGAGAACTGACTGTGATCCAGGTCGACTACCGACACCGGAAGATCCCTGACTACTGCGGCAGAGAACATCCAGCTTACCAACAGAAAAACCGCCACCGGACCAAAAAGGGTGGTAAACAGCAAAACCCAGTTGCCTGAAATTTTCAGCAACTCTCTTTTGATGACCTGTACCAGTGCAGATTTCAGAAACTTAAGAGGAATCTTTTTGAATTGCATTTTATTCGTTTCCTTTTCGAACCAGGTCCCAATTGACAAGGGCACTCATTCCAGGTCGCATACCTTTGGTTGCATCTACCGGAACGGCATGTATTTCAAAGGTTTTCATGTCGAAATCACCTCTGGTTTTGGTTGCGTTCCAGGTCGCGAAATCGCCAAGTACATTGATGTATGTTACTTTTAGCATGATCTCTTTCATACCCAAAGCCGGAAATCTGGCAGGAATCAGACTGCCTTTCTGAATCGCAGCCAATAAATCTTCACGAAGGTTAAACGTTACCCAAACATCTGACAAATCAACCAGGGTCACCACCGGATAACCTGCCGGAATGAGCTCACCGCGCTCTGCCAGCACATTGGCAACTTCGCCCCTGATCGGTGCTGTTATGCGACGCTCGCTGAGGTAGGAACTGACTTCACTGATCACGCCGTCGGCTTGTAAAACAAGTGCGCCAGCTGCATCTTTATCTTCAAGTCTTGCCCCATTTCTGGCTTTTTCATAGAGCGAATGTGCCGCTTTTTCGGTTTCCTGGGCAGCCTTCATTTTGGTTTCAACTTCATCTTTTTGTTGTTCCGGAATGACGCCATCCTTGTATAAATTCTGAATCCGTGAAAAAGTTTTCCTGGCGAATTCGGCTGCAGCAATTGTCGTTTGCCAATTGTTATAAGCAGCCTGAATGTCTTCCTTTTGGGCTCCGTTAAAGGCTTTATCGCGTTGTGCGCCTGCAGCCTGCCGTACTGCCGAAGCCTGACTGAATTTTGCCTCAAGCTCCGGAGAGCTGATGGTGAAAAGCAACATTCCCGGATTAATTTCATCACCCTTTTTGATCGCCAGACTATCGATCCGGCCAATTAGTTTCGATGCCACCTTAATCTGTGTTGCTTCTACTTCTCCCTGAATTTCAAGCGGAACAGGTCTGCTTACAATGAAAATAGCATATCCTATAAAAATCAGTATCAAGCCAACTGCTCCCCCAATTAATATTGCTTTGGTTTTGTTCATGTTCTTTTCTCAAACGTGTAAAATCTTATTCTTAATTTCTATTCAATGGTATGCGTTTCGGCTCTTTTCATGTATTCTGTAAATTGATCGGTCAGTCCGGCATAATAAAGTAATTTCGACAGGGATACATCATATCCATACATCGCCTGCAGCCGGTCGATCCTGATTTTTGCCAAAAAAAGGGAAGCATCGGCAACCTGGGAGGAGGTCGCCATTCCTTCGCTGAACGCCTTATTCCGGATTCTGAAATATTCATCTGCAAGTTCCACCGAGGTATCCATCATCTTTAATTGCTCGCGGTACATACACAATTCCTGGTAGTACTTTGTAATAGCTGTATGGACATCGGATGAAGCTTTCCGGAAATAATCATCAGCCTGCATTTTCTGATAACTCATTGCTTTGATTCTCCGGTTTTGGGATTGTCCCTCAAACAGGTTCCATTTTAATCCGACTCCAATCAAATAGGAAGGCAAAAATGGAGACAGGTCTTTGTTGACAATGTCGTACATTCCAGACAAGGCAATGCCAGGAAGCTGACCCGATTTTTCTGCCTTTAATCCTTCGCCGGCCAGTTCCTTTTTCTTATTTACCTGGGCCAGCAGTGGACTTTTTTGCAAAGCCATCTCGTAGAAAAAATCAAGACTTTCCAAAGAATCGAGATAGAAAAGACTGGTAACTGGCTGCAATTGGGTGAAGCTCTTCTCAGCCAAAGTATTGAGCAAGGCCTCATTCAACATCTCATTCTGTCTGACTGACTTTTGAAACTCCCGCTCCGCATCGGCCAGATTAAGTTTTGAATTCAGTAGTTCAACATTGGCAATCTGCGCCTGTTCGAATAATTTTCCGGCATCCTGATAATGTTGTTCCATGGTTTTTTGAACATCTTTTCTCACGATGATGGCCTGGCTGGCCAGCACCATTCCAAAATACCGCTCCACAAGCTCGTTGGTTAATTCAAACGATTTCTGAATATTTTCCAGCCCAACCGCTTCATATCTGATTTTGGCAGCCCGGTTTGCCGCATTGATTTTGCCACCTGTAAAAATGGGCCAAATCATTCCAGCCGAGACAGTCCCAAATTGTTTTTCCTGAATAGTGATGTCCCATTCGGCATTCCTGACTTTATCCAGACCTTCAAGCATTTTTTGTCGTACGGCCTGAGTCGAAATATTTTCAGGAAGAACGGGCATCAAACCTTTTGTCGCCAGATCGGGATTCGGGACACCACTGAACATGCCATAATTTCCAAGGGTCTGATAAATCGGAATGAGGGCATCCTGAACTGGAGTCAGGTCGAGATTTAACCGGTCTTCCATCAGGTTGTAGCCAGCATTCAGGCTTAACTTCGGATAATGAAGTCCCCACGCAGCCTTCATTTCCTGTTCCATTTGAAGCAGATGATGATCGGCTTGTTTGATTTGAAAATTGTTCTGCAGACTGATCTGCAAAGCTTCTTCAAAAGTTATTTTTTGAGGCTCGGTACCGAAAACGATCTGTGTTGATAATGTCAGAACCATCAGGCCGTTCATTTTCAAACTTCGGGAAATAGACATAATGAGTTGTTGTTACGCGAATCGTTAAAACCTGAAATGCTTCGCTTCAGATTATTTATTACAATGAAATTCCGACAGTCAGGCTTAAAGCTTTGGTGCGGTAATCGTCAGGTTGGCTGGCAATTTTGGAGAGCCCCATGTCGTAGCGCAAATCGAAACGAATGTCTTTACCGATGATCGGGGTCTGAAGTCCAATTCCAATGGTTGCGCCCCAGTCGGTTTTTTTGTTTTCGTTGGGCAAGGAGGCAAGCGTTGGTTTCGTTTGATCGTCAAGGGCGAATGCAGTATAAGGTCCGGCGTTAACATAGAAAATATATCCACGCTTATCCTGCATTTCGTTATCCCTGTATTGTAAAAGTACCGGTACCTGGAGGTAGTGAATCGTGTAATCGGTTTCAATTGTGGTATTCAGTTCACTGGTTTCAGTGCTGCGACCTTTTCTGACATAATTGATTTCAGGCTGGATAAAAAGTGATTTACATACGGGTAAATCGAGGAATGCACCTGCCGTATAGGAGAAAGTAACATTGTTGTTATCGGGCAGATTTCCCTTAAGAGCAAAGGTGGTAGCAGCAACACCATTCCGAAATCCATAATTGATTTGGGCAAACGATGCGGTTGATACCAATACGAACAAAAGTAATGTCAAAGAATAATGAATTGTTTTCATAGCTTTAAATAATAATATGTGAATAAATATGATTTGATTTTATACCTAAATAATGGAGGCGATCATTCACAGAAGCAACCAGTTCTTCTTTCCCGATAATCAGAAATGGCATGACAGAAAAGGTGTTGCTGTTGATGACGATCTCCAGAATCTGTTGATGCCAGGCAGTATTTTCAGGATGATTTTGGTTGGCAGTGAACAGAAAATGCGTGATTAACTTTGAAGGAAACCGCTTTTCAATACTTTCAAGTTCAGCTTTGAAAAGTGGCTGTGATACATAAGAGGAGGTGAAATAGATCAGGGTTAAACAGCTGTTCTGATCGTTTTTTAGCTTTGATTTAATGAGGTCAAACACGATATGAATACCATTTTCGCCTGTAATAAAGACAAAATGAGCATTTTTCTGCTGCCAGTGTTTTTTGAATCCGGGGTTTTCCCAGACTAATTCTGATCCTTCTTTTTCAGTTTGCATAGTATCAATTATTAATGATGCAAATGAAAAGGATTGTTTAGCGGGAGTTTTTGATCTGGATCAAAAAATGAATTGGAAGTGATTTAATTCTTGCCAGCCCTGATCCGGCTTAAAGTTTCCTGGGTAATTCCCAGAAATGAGGCAATGTGGCCGAGTTTGGCCCGTTGGAAAATTTGTGGGTATTCTTTCATTAAGGCATTGTAGCGATCTTCAGCACTCTGAAATTTTAGTCCGATAATGTATTCCGAGAGTTTTTTGGCCAATTCGTAAACGACATGAAAACCGAGTTTGGCCATATCATGTTCTTCATTTAACATGGTTTCCATGTCGGTGTATTTGAGCGAATAAATTACCGAATCTTCCAGTAATTCACAGAAAACCATCGTTGGTTTGTGGTGGTAAAAGCTATCAACAGCAGTTAAAAAACTATTCTCAGCGAAGAACCACTGGGTAATTTCCTTTCCGCTTTCGGTGTAATAATAAACCCTGGCAAACCCGCTTTCAATGTAAAAAATGTGCTGACAAATTTCTCCCTGTTCATACAGATGATGCCCTTTGGAAAGCTCCTCCCGTTTGAAAATATCACTTAATTTTTGCTCGGTTTGGTCTGAAAGATTGGCTATATTTTTAATGTATGAAGGCAGATTCATTCTGATTGTTGTTTGTTTCCTGAAGTACTTGCCAAAAGTAATTCAACAAATCGATTCTTGTTTCAAATGAGTCGCAATATAAAGGAAGACTATAAAAACTTAAACTTTAGTAATTTCAAAATGAATTAATTCTAAGCCTTCATTGGAAATTATTTAAATAGGTTTCATAGGCGATTTATATCGGAATAGTCAAATTTTAGCTGATTACATCTCCTAGCAGATGAAAAATATTTATATATTTGTCGCCTCGAAAGGGGGATTAGCTCAGTTGGCTAGAGCGTTTGACTGGCAGTCAAAAGGTCATCGGTTCGATTCCGATATTCTCCACCTGATAATCAAGACTTTACAGCGATGTAAGGTCTTTTTTATTTCTGGAGTGCCCATCTGGAGTGCCCATTCCGAATTTTTGAGTGGATTTTTGTTGATTTTATTTACTAGTAGATTGGTATATTCTCTTAAAGTTTTTTTCTTTAATCTGAAAACTCATTTCTTTTTCTTGGATAACCAGAAACTTTACCTCTCGCACCTTTATGAATGGACAGATTAAAAACCAGACTAATGGCTGGTTAAGGAATTTCATAATGCGATTATGTTATTTATTGCAATCCGTATTACTGAAATGGCCATTGAGTTAATGCAATTATACAACATTTTGGCACTATTTATTGTCTGCAAATTGTTCTTCAAATCTTTTCCATTTTCAATAATTCCCAAACAACACTTTTGGGTTTTTGTGGATTTTATGTATTTGAATAATTTTTATTCTAAATCAAGCTTTTACCTACAAGTCCAATAAAGAAATCTTTTCGGGCCAATAACTCAATATTACATGAGATTGTTCCTTTTCAATTTATTTTTCTATTATTGAATGGGGATTATCTAAAATTGCGATTTTTTATTTTAGCCCGATTCTGTTTTCACAGGTTTTATTCTGTAAAATTTACAGCATTTTGGTGATTGGTTCCTAAAGTGAAATTCTTATCGGAGTAAATATTAAAGTGAAATTGATTGGCGAGAAGAATTAGTTGTTTTAATTTGCCCAAATGATTAACTGTTGGAGTTCTTTGAACAGTATCATAGGAATGAAGAAAATAAATAAAGATCTATGACTTTAAAATACAGGTTTTCTGCGATTCTTCTTATTCTGATTATATTCTCTTTGAAGGTTATGGCTGTAAAGTTTTATAGCATCAACTCAATATTCGGAATTTCTAACAGAGTTACAGCTTCAATATGTAAAGACGACAATGGTTTTATATGGGCTTCTTCAAAAACCGGTATTTTGAGATTGACTGATACAGACTACCGTTTTTATCAGCTTCCTTATGAAACAGCCGGTGCCATCTTCGCAAAGTTGATTTACGAACATTCAGAACTAATTGCTTATACAAATAACGGTCAGATTTTTTCATACAATTCAATCTCAGACCGGTTCGAACTGATGATCGACTTACGCAAGACTATTGAAGATGAAAAATTTGATGTTTACAATTTTTTAATCGACTATTCGGGTGATTATTGGATTGCTTTAAACAACGGATTGTATAAATACCATTCTGGAAAACTGGTGTTGATTGATGAAGTATTTGAAGAAAGATACTCTATTGCCTGGCAGGATGAGCAGAATTTAATTATTACAAAACCATCAGGATTATGGTCGTTAAATATCAAATCATTGAAAAGTAAATGCATTTATGAAAACAAGAGTGAAAGTCCGTTTTTAGTTTCATCGTTATTCTTTGACAAAAGCCAAAACAAACTCTGGATTGGAACTTTATCGAGTGGTTTGTTCACTTTTAGTTTTAGTAATTCATCTTTAAGCCATATACTTCAGGCATCTTTTCCAAGACAACCTATTCTTGCTATTGAAGAAAATTCGGAATCGACAATTTTAATTGGTGTTGATGGGCAAGGCATTTGGGAGCTGAGCAAGCAGAATAACGAGGTATTAAATATTTATAAAGAAAATGATGACGATCCGTATTCCTTGCGCGGAAATGGAGTATATGATATTTTTTACGAACGGGGTAAAAGAGTTTGGGTTTGTTCATACACTGGAGGTGTGTCATTTTATGAATTGACTTCTCCGCTTATAAATCAGATTGTTCATCACACGAATGATGCTAATTCGCTGGTAAATAGTGATGTAAATAGTATTTTCGAAGATCATGACGGTAAAATCTGGTTCGCTACAAATAATGGTATCAGCTGTTGGGATGTTAAAATAGATAAATGGAAAAACTTCTATTTCAATAAGCTGGAACAGGCACAGGTTTTCCTTACCCTTTGTGAAGATGATCAGGGTAGGATTTGGGCCGGAAGTTACTCTTCAGGTATATATGTACTCGACGGAAAGACTGGTCGTGAACTTGCGCATTACTGCAGGGATGAAAAGGAATTTGCCTCAGTGAGTAATTACATATTTGATATTTATAAAGATACTCAGGGCGATTTGTGGATTGGTGGTGTCAATGGGAAATTTATTTGTTATCAGTCGAAAGAAGATAAATTTAGAATCTATGCGGATGAGTCGATAAGCTCATTTGCTGAATTATCTCCCAATCAAATTCTATTGGGTTGCAGCAACACCATAAAGTTATTGAATAAACAGACAGGCAATATTGAGAGTTTTTTATCGGGTTATGTGGTGCAGGATATTCTTGTTTTAGGTGATGTTGTTTGGGTGGCTACAAGTGGTGAGGGTCTGCTTGAATTTCATTATAAAGATGGAACGCTAAAAAAGTACACGACTGAAGCAGGATTGCCTTCAAACTTCATCAATAGTATAATATATACTGATAGTTGTCTATGGATGGGAACCGAAAGTGGTTTATGCCGCTTTAATACAAAAGATAATTCCGCCTTTACATTTTCTTCCATATTTCCATTGTCGGGGCTCTCATATAATAAATGTGCGATTTTAAGTTTAAAGGATGGACAGCTAGCCTGGGGAACCAATAACGGAGCTATTTTTTTTGAGCCCCAATCGATCAGGGAAATTTCATCCACAGGAAAAATATATTTTCAGGAATTGAACATATCTGGTTTATCAATCAGGGAGATACCATCATTTAATCTGAATAAACCTGTTGATAGTTTACAGTCAATTAATCTAAAATATTCGCAAAACACCATAAGTCTCGAATTAATCTCCATTGGAATGCAGTCGGGTTCAAAATTCTCATGGAAACTCGAAGGTTTTGATAAAAACTGGTCCTCGCCCTCTGAAAACAGGATTATAACCTATACAAATATCCCTAGCGGAGAATTCATGCTGAAAATTAAACTGTATGATAGTTCTTTGTCAAATGTCATTAACGAGCGTTCGATTGCAATTAAACTCATACCACCTTTTTGGAGAACAGTATGGTTTTGGATCCTCATGATTATAGTTATCGCCGGAATCTTCTTTCTTTCTTTATTATATTACATAAATCAACTTAAACAGGAACATACCGAAGAAAAGGTTCGGTTTTTCACCAATACTGCGCATGATATCCGAACATCACTCACATTAATAAAAGCTCCGGTTGAGGAATTAAATAAAGAAGTAAACTTAAGTGAATTGGGTAAATACTATTTGAATCTGGCAAGCGAACAGGCCAGACAACTTACTTCGGTTGTAACTCAATTGATGGATTTCCAGAAGGTTGACATTGGGAAGGATCATCTTGTGTTGTCGATGACTGATATGGTAAAACTTGTTTCGACAAGGAAAGTTATGCATGCTTCATATGCCAAAAGTAAAAATATTTTACTCGAATTTGTTTCCTGTCGTGATAGTTATATAACTGGGGTGGATGAACCGAAAACAGTTAAAATCATTGATAACCTGATTTCAAATGCAATCAAATATTCACCAGAGAATAGTCAAATTCTGATTGAATTTCGCTGTGACGATAAAAAATGGGTTCTTCAGGTCAAAGACAAAGGAATTGGCATAAGCCGAAAAGCCCAGCGACAGTTGTTTAAAGAATTTTACAGAGGCGATAATGCAATCAACTCAAAAGTGGTTGGTTCCGGAATAGGGCTCTTATTGGTTAAAAACTATGTGACCATGCACGGTGGTAATATCACTTGCAGTAGCCAGGAAAATGTCGGATCAACCTTCCAGATTGTAATTCCATATAAATCTGTTTCTCAGGAATTAGTACAAAAGAATTTCATATCTGATTTCCAAACTGCATCAGCCTTTAATCCGGAAATTTCTGTTCAAACTGAATCTGAAAATGAATTCCATTCCCCGAAAGAAATGAAAGTCTTGATTGTTGAGGATAATGATGATTTGTTGAATTTCATGAAGAGTATTCTCAGCAACGATTTTAAGGTATTTACCGCGACTGACGGAGTATCGGCCTGGAGTTTTATTTCAAAGCAAATGCCCGATTTGGTGGTTTCCGACATCATGATGCCCAATATGGATGGTTTCGAGTTATGCAAAATCGTGAAATCGACTTATGATACCTCTCATATTCCTGTTATTTTACTTACGGCATTGTCTGAAAAAACGGATCATCTGCTTGGTTTAGGCCTTGGAGCCGACGATTATCTTACAAAACCTTTTGATATGGCTGTTTTGATTCAAAAAATTAAATCGATCATTGTTAACAGGGGTCTTGTCAGGGAAAAAGCACTTCGGTTAATCAACATTGCCGCATCAGAACCGATTCTGGAGAACGAACTAAACGACAAATTTGTAAAGAAAATGTTGATCGTAGCCCAGGCGAATATTTCTAATGTCGATTTCGATAAAGATGAATTTGCTTCAGCTATGAATGTCAGTTCTTCACTGTTATATAAAAAGATTAAATCACTCACCGATCAATCGCCAACCGATTTTATCAAAACTTTAAGGCTAAAACATGCCATTGAATTATTACAATCGCGGAAATATACCATCACCGAGGTAAGCGAACTTTGTGGTTTTGCCAGTGTAGGATATTTTAGCACTGTTTTTAGAAAACACTTTGGGAAATCACCCTCCGAAATAGTAGAGTAAGCTATTCTTTTCGAGCCTTTTCGTCTAAATTAGATTCTTTTGATGCCGCAATAAAATATCTCAATTTAAAAATTGAATACCTATTTTTAAATGTCTTTCTCGAAGGCTCAATCTACTTTTACCTCACTTTATTTACTATTAACCTAACTTGTATGAGAAAGATTTTTTTCTGCTCATCGTCTGGCAGTATACTCCCTGAGTTTTTAATTATTACCTCATTCATATTAAATACTTTAAGCTATATCCACGATTTTAAGTATTTATCTAAATCAGCTAAAATTTTTATCGGGATTGCATTTTTTTGTTGCCCTAACAGCAGAACGGAACAGAACGAAACCCAATTATTTCCTTCCAAAATTTTGAAAATACCTAAAATTAGGATTCAACCATACGAAGATCTGTATGGTTGCCATTCAGGATAGATTTTGAATGGTTGAGATTTTTGTTGGCTAAAGCAGATGTCAGCACCAAATCTGAAAATTTAGCTGCAGGACAAAATCTGGTTTACATGTTCACATTATTACTATAAAATTTTAAATAACAACTTGAATGTATAAAAAAAGAGAATTCCTTAAATGGTCTGGTTAAACAGAGACAGGATATTGTCGGAACAGAATAGCCGATATTTCCATTAACTAATTTCCTTATTAATAAACTAAAATTAAAATCAATGAAAAAAAACAGGTTAGTACAGGTAGTACTCATTATGCTGCCGATGTTGCTGTTATCGTTTTGGACCTATGCTCAATCCGTCCAGGTAAAAGGTAAAGTAACAGATTCTTCCGGCACTTCATTGCCAGGGGTTTCAGTAATAGTAAAAGGAACAATGAATGGAGCAATTACCGATACCAATGGTAGTTATTCAATTTCCAATGCTACACCAAAATCAATTCTACAGTTTTCCTTTGTCGGTATGAAAACCGAGGAAGTTCCTGTTGGAAATAACACTTCAATTAATGTATCACTTGAAGAAGATTTTATCGGGATTGGAGAAGTTGTGGCAATTGGTTATGGTACACAGAAAAAAAGTGATATTTCCGGCTCTGTAGTGTCAGTGAGCAGAGAGGAAATGATGAAAAAAGCTCCGACAAACATTCTTCAGGGATTGCAGGGTGCTGCTGCCGGTGTTATTGTAACAGCACAAGACGGTGCACCTGATGCAAACGCAGCGATTCGTATTCGTGGAGTTGCAACTATTAATGGTAGTGCTAAACCTCTTTATGTAGTAGACGGTGTACAAGTTGGCGATAATGCCAATTTTCTTAATCCCAGCGATGTTGCAAGCATCGAGATTTTAAAGGATGCTTCAGCTACCGCTATTTACGGTTCTGCCGGAGCTAATGGTGTTATCATGATC
>Ga0209261_10000309_pt1 | contig 13199 bp, 13 predicted proteins | sample DOMMetBare1Fresh_FD_187470 | JGI IMG/M metagenome (GOLD analysis project Ga0209261, IMG submission 187470) | Wetland sediment microbial communities from St. Louis River estuary, USA, under dissolved organic matter induced mercury methylation -... | ecosystem: Environmental > Aquatic >...
AGCCTCAGGGCGCTGGGTGCGGCTTCCTTAGCGTGAATTCAACGCACAGCCAAGTCGCTGACCACCCTGCCGGGGGAGTGGGACCCGGGCAGGAAACGAAACGGCCCACCCTGGCTCGAGGGGTGGGCCGGTGGGGGGGGACGGTCCGGCCGGGGCCTACAGGCCGAACTGCTTGGCCAGCGCGGTGAGGCTGGAGCCCAGGTCGCCCGCCTGCGGGACCTGCCCGTTGGGCGTGACGTGGTTGACCAGGTCCGGGAGCATCTTGGCCAGCACGCCGCTCACCGCCTCGGTCGACACGCCGTGCTGCTGCGCCATCTGCTGCACCGCCGGCCCGAGCGCCTGCTGGACCTGGCCGGGGGAGATGGGGAGATTGGCCCCGGTGGAGATCCAGCTCTGGACCAGGTTGCCCAGCCCGGCGCCCTCGAGGGTCTTGACGAGGCCGCTCAGCCCACCGAGCGCCCCGAGCGCGCCCGCCGCGCCGCTGCCGCCGCTGCCGCCGCCGAGCATGTCGATCGCCGCCTTGGCCAGGCCGGCGTTCAGCCCGCCGCCCTGGGTGTTGCCGCCCTGCCCGCCCAGCATCGAGCCGAGGGCCGAGCCGAGCACGCCGTCCAGAAGTCCCATGTGCTACCTCCCGTGGAGTGGTGAGGCCCCATCTCCTACACGGGCGCAGGGTCCTGGGCCAGCCTTTCAGCGCGGGCCGAGCCGGGCCCTGGCGCGCTCGAGGAGATCGAGCCGGACCCAGTCGGCGGCGCGGGGGGGCGTGGTCAGGCCTCCCAGGCCGAAGTTGACCATGAGGTCGGTGGTGACCTGGACGTGCTCGGCCGTCACCTCCGGGCCGAGCGGGGCGTTGGCCATGGCCTCGGCGAGGTCGCGCGGCGCCGGCTGCCCCCGGAGGACCTGCTCGCGGAGCCAGCGCTCCACCAGCGCCGGCTCCCGCTGGTAGTGCCGGGTCGCCTCCAGGAGACACTCCAGCACCCGCGCCGCCGCCGCCGGGCGCTCGGCCCGGAGCCGCTCGGTCATGACCAGCACCCGCACCGGCTCGCCCAGCCGCGTGTCGTACGGGTACTGCAGCTCGGTGCCGAAGCCGGCGTCCAGCGCCTGGGTGGCCTGGGGCTCCGCCTGGCACATGGCGTCGATCTCCTTGCGCTGGAGCGCCAGGTTGAGCTCGGCGGCCGGCAGGTCGACGATCTGGACGTCGAGCCCTGGCCGCTCCGACCAGGTGAGGCGGGCCCGGTAGAGCTCGGCGAGGAGCAGGAGCTCGGCCGCGTCGCCGCGGGTCACGCCGACGCGGTGGCCCTTGAGGTCCCCCACCGCCCGGAGCGGGAGATCGGTGCGGCCGACCAGCCGCGCCCCGCCCCGGCCGAGGCCGGCCACCACCAGGATGCGGCCGCCGTGGGCGCGCTCGGCGATGGCCGCCGTGGCCGGCGAGGCGGCCAGGTCGAGCTCGCCCTTCGACATGGACCAGAAGAGGTCGGCCGGCGTGGCGAAGACCCGCTCCCGCACCTCCAGGCCGAAGCGGCGGCAGCGCTCCTGCATGGCGGCGACGGCGACGTGGTGGGCCTGCCGGAGGTTGCCGAGCCGCACCACCTCCGCCGCCTGGGCGGAGCCGGCCGTCAGGGCCAGGAGCAGGGCGAGGAGTCGCGGCATCTCGGCGGCGGCGCTGCCGTCGGGGGCTAGAGCGCCGGCACCTGGGGCAGGTGGCGCAGCGACTCCTTCACCTTCTCGGCCGGGTACTCGAAATCCTCCAGCTTGCCGGCGAAGTAGTCGTCGTAGGCCGTCATGTCGACGTGGCCGTGGCCGGACAGGTTGAAGAGGATGGTGCGCGCCTTCCCCTCGGCCTTGGCGGCCAGCGCCTCGTCGATGGCGCCGCGGATGGCGTGGCTCGACTCGGGGGCCGGGATGATGGCCTCGCTGCGGGCGAACATGACGGCCGCCTCGAAGCAGGCGAGCTGGCCCACCGCGCGGGCCTCCACCAGGCCGTGGTGGACCACCTGGGAGACCAGCGGCGAGGCGCCGTGGTAGCGCAGGCCGCCGGCGTGGATGCCGGGCGGCATGAAGTCGTGGCCCAGGGTGTACATCTTGGCCACCGGCGCCATCCTGGCGGTGTCGCCGAAGTCGAACTCGTAGACGCCCTTGGTGAGCGTCGGGCAGGAGGAGGGCTCCATGGCGAGCACCCGCACCTGCTTGCCGGCCGCCTTGTCGGCCAGGAAGGGGAAGGCGATGCCGGCGAAGTTGGAGCCGCCGCCGTGGCAGCCGATGACCACGTCCGGGTAGTCCCCGGCCAGCTTGAGCTGCTCCTTCGCCTCCAGGCCGATGATGGTCTGGTGCAGGCAGACGTGGTTGAGCACCGAGCCGAGCGCGTAGCGGGTGTCGTCGTGGGTGGCGGCGTCCTCCACCGCCTCCGAGATGGCGATGCCGAGCGACCCCTGGTTCTGCGGGTCGCGCGCCAGGATCTCGCGGCCGGCGTTGGTGCGCGGGCTGGGGGAGGCCAGCACCTCGGCGCCCCAGAGCTGCATCATCGACTTCCGGTAGGGCTTCTGCCCGTAGGAGACCTTGACCATGTAGACGGTGCACTCCAGGCCGAACATCTGGCAGGCCAGGGCGATGGAGGAGCCCCACTGCCCGGCCCCGGTCTCGGAGGCGATGCGCTTGGTGCCGGCCAGCTTGTTGTAGTAGGCCTGCGGCACCGCGGTGTTCGGCTTGTGGGAGCCGGCCGGCGAGACCCCCTCGTACTTGAAGTAGATCTTGGCGGGCGTGCCGAGGAGCTTCTCCAGCCGGTGCGCCCGGATGAGCGGGCTGGGGCGCCACAGCCGGTAGATCTCCCGGACCTCGTCCGGGATCTTGATCCAGCGCTCGGCCGACATCTCCTGCTCCAGCAGGCCGGGCGGGAAGAGCGGCAGCATGTCGGCCGGGGTGACCGGCTTCAGGGTGCCGGGGTGGAGCACCGGCGCCGGGGGCGCGGGCAGGTCGGCGATGAGGTTGTACCAGTGGGTGGGGATCTGGTTCTCGCCGAGCAGGAACTTGGTCTGCATGGATTCCTCGGGTGGCCCGCGGAGCGCGGGGCGTGGATGGGTGCGAGGGAGGGGGACGATTAGGGCCGGATCGGCCGGCCCGCGTCAAGGTCGGCGGCGCGCCCGGCCCGCCCGGCGGGCCCGAAACTCGCTTCCTGGCCGCCCTGCGCCATAATCCCGCCACGACGGACGGGGCGCCGCGCAGGACCGTCGGGCCCGCGGGGCCCGGCTGGCGAGGAGAGGGCATGTCGAAGGAGCGCCGCACCAACCCGAGGTTCCCGCTGGTCCTCACGGTCCAGTACTCCGACGCGGCGGCGATCCTCGACTACACGGAGAACCTCTCGGCTGGCGGCCTCTTCATCCGGACCGAGCGCATCTTCTCCCCCGGCGACCGGGCCACCCTGGTCGTCGCCTTCCCGCAGCTCCTCGAGCCGGTGGAGCTCACCGTGGAGGTGGTGCGGCAGCGCCGCGGCGACGCCTCGACCCCGGCCGGCGTGGCGGTGCGGGTGCCGGACGACCTGCCGGATCACCGCGCCAAGCTCGCCGAGGTGGCCCGCCGCATCGCCAACGCGGCCCGCCAGCCGGAGCCCGGCTACCGCATCCTGCTGGTGGAGGACAACTCGCTGGTGGCGCAGATGTACGCCGCCGCCCTGCGGCGCCTCTCCGAGACCGACAGGATCGCCAGCCTGGGCGTCGAGGTCTGCCACGACGGCGCCACCGCCTGGGAGCGGCTGGTCAAGAAGCCCCAGATCGATCTCCTCATCACCGACGTCTTCATGCCCATCCTCTCGGGGATCGAGCTCATCACCCGGGTGCGGGCCGAGCCGCCGCTGGAGAACCTGCCGGTGGTGGTCATCACCTCCGGCGGCGACAAGGAGCGGGAGGCGCTCCACCGGCTGGGGGTGACCCTCTTCCTGCACAAGCCGGTGAAGTACCCGGACCTGGCCGACACGGTGCGCTTCCTCATGAAGGCCAGCCAGGGCAAGGTGACCTCGCCGCCCCGCGCCGCGGTGGTCCCGCCGCCGGGCGCCAACCCGAAGGCCCTGACCGACGAGCCGCAGCGCCCCGGCGCCCTGCCCCCCCGGCGGCCGGCGCCCCACCGGTGAGCGCCGTGGAGCGCGGCCCGGGCCGGCGCCTCCTCTGCGAGGACCGCGGGGCGGTGCGGATCCTCACCATCGAGAACCGGGACAAGCGCAACGCCCTGGACTTCCAGGCGCTCGACGAGCTCGAGGCGGAGTGCCGGGCGGCGGTGCAGGACGGGGTGCGCTGCCTGGTGCTGCGCGGCGCCGGCGAGGAGGCCTTCTCCGCCGGCTTCGACCTCGCCGAGATGGGCCAGGTCAACGGCCGGGGCGAGCGCCCCGACGAGGCGGTGGAGCGGGCGGCCGAGGCGCTGGAGGCGGTGACCTGCCCGACCGTCGCCTTCCTGAACGGCTCGGCCTACGGCGGCGGCTTCGAGCTGGCCGCCACCTGCGACCTCCGGGTGGCGCGCCAGGGCATCTCGCTCGGCATGCCGCCGTCCCGCCTCGGGGTGGTCTACCCGGAGGGCGGCCTGCGGCGCTTCCTGCTCCTGGTGGGCGGGGCCCGCACCCGCGACCTCTTCTTCTCCGGACGGCCCATCGACGGCCACGCCGCCCAGGCCTGGGGGCTGGTCAACCGGCTGGTGCCGCCCGAGGGGGCCGAGGCCGCGGCGCTGGGGCTGGCCGAGGAGATCGCCCGCAACGCCCCGCTGGCGGTGCAGGGGATGAAGCGCATCGTGCGGCTGCTGGAGGCCACCCACGAGCGGGGCCTCTCGGCGGCGGAGCGCGAGGAGATCGCCGGCCTGCGCCGCCGCGCCTTCGAGAGCGAGGACATCCTGGAGGGGCGGCGCGCCTTCGCCGAGCGCCGCCCGCCCCGCTTCCAGGGGCGGTAGCCGTCAGCGGGCCAGGCGGGCCAGCAGGAAGCCGACCAGCAGCGCGCCCACCAGCGCCAGCGCCGCCAGCGCCGCGGTGCGCCGGAGCCCGTCCGCGGGCGGCGCCGGCCCGGCCGGCCTGGCGCGCTCGGCCGGCGCCTCGGCGGCGACCGGCAGCGGAGGCGGCGCGGCCCCGTCCAGCTCCAGCCCGTCGGCCGCCACCACCAGGTCGTAGCCGGCGATCTCGATGAGGTCGCCGGCCCGCACCCGGCGCCGCCCGGAGATCCGCTCGCCGTTGAGCCAGGTGCCGGTCCGGCTGCCCAGGTCCTCCACGAAGACCGCGCCGCTGGAGCGGGTCAGGCGGGCGTGCCGGCGGGAGACGTTGCGCGCCGGCAGGCGCCAGGCGGTGGCCTCGCGCCCGCGCCCCAGGGTGAGCTCCTCGGCGGTGAAGGGCACCACGGTGCGGGTGCCGGCCTCGTCCTCGATGACGAGCTTCATCCGCCCGCCTCCTACCTGGCCTTGCGCGGCGGCAGGATGGCGGTGAGGGTCCGGTGCACCTTGGCGCCGTCCTTCTCCGGCAGGATCATGACCTGGTCCATCTCGTAGCCGGGGAGCCTGAGGTCGATGCGGTGGCGCTCGTCGAGCCGGACCCGCGGCACCGAGACCGGGGTGGCCCCGACCAGCTTCTCGTCGAGCAGCACCTCGGCGCCGGGCGGGTCGCTCTCCACGGTGAGCGTCCCCAGGGTGGTGTGGAGCGTGGCGTGGACCCGGGCCACCAGCCCGCCCGGCGGCGCCTGGACCGGCACCGTGGCGCTGCGCAGCGCCGTGCCGCTGAAGGTGAGCTGGTGGGGGCGCGTCAGGTTGACCTGGTCGAGCACCGCCGGGGTCCGCTGGCCGGTCGGCGCGCCGTCGAGCGCCACCTCCACGCCGGCCGGCTCGCTGGTCGCCACCACCGTGCCGGTGCGCAGCCAGGGCGCCGCCAGCCAGGCGCCCGCGGCGCCCACCGCCAGCCCGAGCCCGGCCGCCAGCGCGAGCGCCAGGGCCGAGGTGCGGCGCGCCGGCGCCACGGCGATGGCGCGCGAGGCGCGCGAGGCGGAGGGGGCCGGCCGGGCCTCCGCGGAGGCCAGCCCGGACTGGGCCAGCGGCTCGAGCTCGACCGGATCGGAGCTGCGGGTGGCGGGCTGGCCCGGCAGCGCCGGCGCGACCTCGGGCGGCCGGTCGGCGATGTTGGAGAGCACCTTCATGATCAGGGCGTCGTGCGCCCTGGCCTGCCGCTGCTTGGCGATGCGGTCGGCGAAGACCTGGTGCATCTGCTTGTTGAGCAGGTCCTGGACCGAGGAGTGCGGCGTGGGGAAGAGCACGTCCACCAGCGCCTCGGCGAAGGCGCGGGCCTCGCCGTAGCGGCGCGACGGGTCGTAGGCGAGCGCCCGGGCCAGGATCTGGTCCAGCTCCTTGGGCAGGCGCGGGTCGAGGGTGCTGGGCGGCACCACCTTGGCCTTGCGCGAGGCGACCAGGGTCTCGACGTCGGTGGCCTTGGGGAAGGGCTTCTGCTTGGTGAGGAGCTCGTAGAGGATGATGCCGGAGGCGAAGATGTCGACCCGGTGGTCCCAGCGGGTCTCCAGCGAGGCCTGCTCGGGCGCCACGTACCCGAGCTTCCCCATGAGCATCCCCTCCTTGTAGTTGGAGAGGCTGGTGGCGGCGCGGGCGATGCCGAAGTCGAGCAGCTTGACCTCGCCCTCGAAGGAGACCAGGCAGTTGTCCGGCGAGACGTCGCAGTGGACCACCTGGAGCGGTTTGCCCTGGGCGTCGGTCTTGCGGTGGGCGTAGTCGAGCCCCTGCAGGAGCTGCAGCACCATGAAGATGGCCTGCTCCGGCGAGATGGTGGCGCCGGCCCGCGCGAAGGCGTGCATGACCTCCTTCATGGAGACGCCCTGCACCAGCTCCATGGCGATGAAGTAGTTGCCCTCGACGATGCCGCACTCGTAGATCTGCGCGATGTTGTTGTGGGTGAGCTGGACGGTGAGCTTGGCCTCGTTGACCAGCATGGAGATGAAGCCCTGGTCCTGCGAGCGGCTGGGCAGGATGCGCTTGACCACCAGCTCCTTCTCGAAGCCGGCCGCGCCCACCACCCGGGCCCGGTAGATCTCGGCCATCCCGCCCACGGCGAGCCGCTGCAGCAGGAAGAACTTGCCGAAGAGGTGGGGCTTGAAGTCGGGCGGGGGGGCGTGGGCCGGCACGATCCGCCGATGCTACCGTGAAGCGACCGCGTAGACCACGTGCCAGGTGACGGGGACGCCCTCCGGGCCGCCGTGGCCGAGGTCGTAGCGGCGCAGCGCCTCCAGGGTGGCGCGCCGGCCCGAGAGGCCGCGCCCGCCCGGGGTGGCGTTCTGGGCCCCGATGGCCTTGAGCGAGCGGAGCACCGCCCGGGCGTCGGGGTGGCGCTCCAGGTGCTCCGCCTCCTCCAGGCGCTCCAGGTGGAGCCCGGCCGCCCTCAGCGCCTCCTCCACCTCGCCCGCGCCGAAGAAGCGGTGGGTCCGCTCCGGCGCCGCGCCCGCCGCGCGCCAGGCCGCCTTGAGCTCCTGGAGCGTCCGCTCGGCGAAGAGGGCCAGCACCACCCGGCCGCCCGGCCGGGCCGCCCGGGCCAGCTCCGCCACCGCCGGTCCCAGCCGCGGCAGCCACTGGAGCGCCGAGGTGGAGACCACCAGGTCGAAGGCGCCGCCCCGCACCGGCAGCGCCTCGGCGTCGCCCACCGCCAGGGCCGCCGCCGGCGCCTGGCCGGCCGCGGCGCGGCACATGCCAGGCGAGAGGTCCACCCCGGCGGCGCGCAGGGAGGGGCGCTCCAGCCTGAGGTCGGCCAGCAGCCGGCCGGTGCCGCAGCCGACGTCGAGGGCGGTGGCGGCCTGCGGCGCGGCCCAGCGGCAGAGCTCGAGGGCGCGGAGGCGCACCAGGGCCTGCACCTCGGCGCGGGCGTCGTAGGCGGCGGCGCCGCGCGAGAAGGCGGCGCCGACGCGGGCCTTGTCCACCCGGTTCACGCCGCCTCCCGCGCCAGCGCCAGGAGGGCGGCCGCCACCTCGGCCTGGCGGGTCAGGAGCGCGGCGTGGCCTGCGCCGGGCAGGAGGAGCAGGCGCGCCCCGGGGATGGCCGCGGCCAGGGCCCGCCCCGCGCCGGGCGGGCAGATGGGATCGGCCTCGCCGTGGACCACCAGGGTCGGCAGCGCCACGGCCGGGAGGCCGGCGCGCAGGTCGGTCCCGGCCAGCACCTCGAGCCCCGCCAGGGCGCAGGCCGGGTCGGGGGCCGGCGCCAGCCGCAGGGGCCCCAGCCGGAGGCGGGCCGGCTCGTCGAGCTCTCCCGGGGCGAAGCAGTCGTCGAAGAAGCGGCGGCAGGCCTCCTCGGGGCGGCGCCGCACCCGGAGCGCCAGCCCCTCCACCGCCCGGGCCGGCAGGCCGTGCCGCCACCCGTCACGGAGGGTGAAGCAGGGCGTGGAGGAGAGGAGCGCCAGGGCGGCCACCCGGCGCGCCAGCCCGGGGTGGCGGGCCAGCGCGGCCAGCGCCACCTGGCCGCCGAGCGACCAGCCGAGCAGGAGGGCGCCCTCCACCCGCTCCGCCTCGGCCACCGCGGCGAGGTCGCCGGCCAGGGCGTCGAGGTCGAGCGCCCCCGGCGTGGAGCGGCCGTGGCCGCGCAGGTCGAAGGAGATGGTCCGGTGGCCCGGCAGGCGGGACAGGAGCGGGGCCAGGTCGAGGCCGGAGCGCGACCAGCCGTGGACGGCCAGCACCGCCGGACCGCCGCCGCCGGTCGTCTCGACGTGGAGGCGCACGCCGTCGTGGCGCTCGAGGATGGGCATGCGCGGGAGTGCGACCATCGCAGCCCGCCGCAGGCTCGTCAACCGAAAGGGCGTCCGGGGTTGACGAGCGCCTGGCGCGGCCCGGCCCTGGCTAGGGCGCGGCCGGGGCGGGAGGCGGCGCCGCGAGGTCGAGCCCGCCGGCGAGCGCGCTGGCCCGGACCCTGGCGTCGAGCGCCGCCGGGTCGAGGCCGCTGGCGCCGAGGGTGCGCGCCACCGCCTCCGGGGTGCGGCGGGCCCCCTCCGCCCAGGTCGACTTGAGCCAGGCGCCGGCCTCGGGCGAGCGCCACCAGGGGGCGCCGAGGGTCTCGAGGTGGGCCTCGACCTGGGCCGCCAGCAGGATGGCCCGCAGCGTCTCCGCCGCCTCGAGGAGCGGGTCGGGCAGGTGCGCCCCGGGGGGCGGCTCGCCCCGGTCGATGGGGTGGCCGAGCGAGCGCGGGCCGAGGGTGGCCCAGAGCGCCTGGACCGAGGCCGGCTCGCGCGCCCTGGCCACCTCGACCAGCACCCGGGCGGCGGCCCGGCGCGCCGCGTGGAGACGGCGGGCGGCCGCCACGCGCGCCTCCCGGCGGGCCCCCTCGGCCTCCAGCCCCTGCGAGGTGAGCCAGGCGGGCGAGGCCGTCACCTCGGAGAGGAGCAGCCCCCAGGCCTCCGCCGCGGCGGGCGCCACCAGGCGCCGCTCGGCCAGCCCGGGGGCGGTGACGCGGGCCGCCGCCTGCGCCGTGCCGAGCTCGTGGAGCAGGCCGCGCAGGGCGTCGAGGCCGGCCACGGGGGCGAGGGAGAGGCGCACCCGGCCCGGCACCTCCACCGGCACGGCGAGCGGGATGGGGAGCTTGCCGGGGCGGGCCACGGCGTCCACGGTGAGGTGGCCGCCGGCGGCGAGGTCGAGCCCCAGCCCGGCCAGCACCGCCTCGGCGGTGGGGAGCAGCCGCGGCGCCGGGAAGGTGGCCACCGGCGCGGTGGTGCGGAGGAGGCGCGGCAGGTCCCGCTCGCGCAGCCGGTCGGAGGGGGAGCGGAGCTCCTGGCGCGCCAGGGCGTCGAGGAGCGCCCGCCAGGTGGCGTCGGTGCGGGCCAGCGTGCCCTCGGCCAGCGCCGCCAGGGCCTCCGGCGGCTCGCCGCGGAGCGCGCCGGCCAGCTCGAGCGTCCCGCCCAGCCCGAGGCCGGCCGCCGCCCCGCCGACCGCGGCCGCGTGGGCCTGGACCAGCGGCTTGAGCTTGGCCTGGGCGGCGTTGCGGGCGTCGGAGAGCGCCTTGCGGCGCGGCGCCTCCTTCTCGGCGGCCAGCAGCGCCGTCACCTGGCGCAGCGGCACGCTCCGCTTCTCCCAGGAGACGGTGGCGGCCTCGCGCGCGGCCGCCAGGGCCCGGGCCGGCTCGGCGGTGCTCCGCGCCAGCCGCTCGCCGAGGAGGTAGATGCGCAGCCGCTCCAGCCCCGGACGCTCGGCAGGTGGCGCCGCCGCCAGCGCCGCCTCCACGCGGGCCGTGGTCTCGGGGGAGAGGGCCCACTCGCGGCCCGCCCAGGCGGCCGCGCCGTCGAGCGGCTCGCCGCCGGTCCAGGCTCGCCAGAGCGCCTCGCCCTGGGCGGTGAGGGTGGCGTCCACCGCGCGCGCGAGATCCGCCAGGTCGTCGCGCGGCGGCGGGGCCGGGGCGGCCGGCCCGGCCGGGGCGGGTGCGGCCGCGGGCTGCGCCGGGGCGGGGGGCGGCGGGAGGTGGGCGCAGGCGGCGAGCGCACCGAGGGCGGAGGCGAGGGCGGCCAGGGCCGCGAGGCGGGGCGGAGTCACGGGGCGCGCATGCTACACCGGGTCCGGAGGGCGGTCCCATTCGCTGTCCCGGGAGCGCGGGACGGCTCCGCGGCGTCGCAGCCCCATCGGCGGCATGCCGGGACGGCGCGAGAGGCCGAAGATGGAAGGCCCCACCCCCTGGAGGATCGCCATGCAGCGTCCCGCCTTCCCGACCCGCCTCGCCCTCCTCGCCGCCGCCGCGCTCGGCCTGGCCGCCTGCGGCGGCACCGTCGACTTCTCCGTCGACGAGAACATCAACATCGACTCCACCGTGAACGGAGGCGCCGGCCTCGCCAGCGTCGACCTGGCCGCCTCCGCGGGCGGCGCCTGGAAGCACCGCAACAAGATCGACTCGGTCAGCATCCGGTCGGCCACCGCCACGGTGACGGCCAAGAAGGCCGAGAACACCGCCGCCACCGCGAGCGGCACGGTCTGGCTGCTCCCCGAGGGGGCCACCGAGCCGACCGCCGCCGGCGCGGTGCAGGTCGGCACCTGGTCGGGCGAGCCGGTGGAGGTCGGCAACGTCATCGACCTCACGGTGACGCAGGCCCTCAACGACTTCATCCGCAACACCTTCGACGGCTCGGGCAAGTTCTCCATCTACGCCATCGGCTCCACCACCGGCGGCAACCGCGTGGCGGTGACCCTGCACGTGGTGCTGGACGCCAAGCTGAAGTGGAAGCTGCTGTAGCGCGCCGCGCGCCATCCCGGCTGCCGCACGCGCGGCGGCCGGGGGCTTCCCCACCGCTCCATCGCGACGCCGCCCCGGCGAGGTGAGTTCCCGCTGGCCAGCCGGGGCGGAACGGGGCACAAGATCGCGCCGTGCCCCCGCCTCGCCTCGAGATGGCCCGCGCCCGCGCCCGGCTGGCGGCCCTGACCCGCGAGGGGCTCGGCGGGCTCGGCTACCAGGAGGTGGAGACGCCCAGCCTGGTGCCGGCGCCCGGGATGGAGCCGCACCTCTCGCCCTTCCCGACCGCCTTCGTGCCCGAGGGTGGCGGGGCCGCCACGCCGCTCTGGCTCATCACCAGCCCGGAGTACGCCATGAAGCGGCTCCTGGCGGAGGGGTTCGAGCGGGTCTTCCAGCTCTCGAGGGTCTACCGGAACGGCGAGTGCTCGGTGACCCACAACCCGGAGTTCACCATGCTGGAGTTCTACCGGGCCGGCACCGGGTACGACGGAATCATGGCGGACCTGGAGCGGCTGGTGGAGCGCTGCGCCCGGGCCTTCGGCGCGGCGGGCGAGCCGGTGACGGACCGCGGCGGGCGGCGGCTCTCGCTGGCGGCCCCCTTCGAGCGGCTCACCGTGCAGGAGGCCTTCCGGCGCCACGCGCGCGTCGACCTCGGGGCCTGCCGCGGCGACGGGGCGGCCCTGCGGGCGGCGGCGCTGGCGGCCGGCCACGGCGTCGGCCCGGCCGGCGAGCCCTTCGACGACCTCTTCTTCCGCGTCATGCTCGACGCGGTGGAGCCGCGCCTCGGCCTCGACCGCCCGACCTTCCTGACCGACTGGCCGGCCTCCATGGCGGCGCTGGCGCGCCTGAAGCCGGACGATCCGCGCTGGGCCGAGCGCTTCGAGCTCTACGCCGGCGGCCTGGAGCTGGCCAACGGCTTCAGCGAGCTCACCGACGCCGCCGAGCAGCGGGCCCGCCTCGAGGAGGAGCTGGCCCTGCGGCTCCGCCTGGGCCGGCCGGCGCTGCCGCTCGACGAGCCCTTCCTGGCGGCGCTGGCGCGCATGCCCGCCGCCGGCGGCGTGGCCGTCGGCTTCGACCGCCTCCTCATGCTCCTCACCGGCGCGCCGCGCATCGCCGACGTGCTCCTCTTCCCCGCCGAGGGGTTCCTCCCGCCATGACCCACCGCGAGCTCCTCTTCATGCTCATCCCCGCCGTGGTGGCCCTGGCCGGCGGCGTGCTGGCCGCGCTCTGGCACCCCAGCCACCGGGCCCGCAGCCTCATCCAGCACTTCGCGGCCGGGGTGGTGCTGGCGGCCCTGGCGGTGGAGCTCCTCCCGGAGATCGAGCGGGAGCACGCCCCCGGGCTGGTCCTGGCGGCCGCCTTCGCGGCCGGCTCGCTCTTCATGTTCGGGCTCAAGATGGTCACCGAGCGGCTCGAGTCGCGCCCCGGCAAGCGGACCGGGGTGGACACCGGCCTCATGCTGGCGGTCTTCCTCGACGTGGCCATGGACGGCTTCATCATCGGCGCCGGCTTCGCGGCCGGCGGCGAGACCGGGCCGGTGCTGGCCATCGGCCTCTCGGTGGAGCTGCTCTTCCTCGGCCTGGCGCTCACCTCGGAGGCGCCCGGCGGCTGGGGCATCGTGGCCCTCTCCGGGGCCATCGGCCTCACCGTGCTGGCCTCGGCGGTGGCCGGGAAGCTCCTGCTGGGAGGGGCCTCGCACACCGTCATCGGCGGGGCGCTGGCCTTCGCGGCGGCGGCGCTCCTCTACCTCGTCACCGAGGAGCTGCTCATGGAGGCGCACGAGGGCGAGGAGCCGGAGACCAGCTGGTCCACCCTGGTGCTCTTCGGCGGGTTCCTGGCCTTCTGGTCCGTGCAGCTCGCCGGGCGGGCGGGGTAGGTCCGTTCAGCTGGCGGGCCGCGCCGGCTAGCGCAGCCGCGGCGGCGGCGCGATGGGCACGGCGGGGCGCAGCGGCAGCTCGACGTGGAAGCAGGCCCCCTCGCCGAGCCGCGACTCGACGCGC
>Ga0209261_10000310_pt1 | contig 13148 bp, 9 predicted proteins | sample DOMMetBare1Fresh_FD_187470 | JGI IMG/M metagenome (GOLD analysis project Ga0209261, IMG submission 187470) | Wetland sediment microbial communities from St. Louis River estuary, USA, under dissolved organic matter induced mercury methylation -... | ecosystem: Environmental > Aquatic > Freshwater...
CGCATGGCGCGCGGTCACCATGTCGGGCCGGGCGGCGTCGTCGAGCAAGGCGCGTCGCGCGACCAGCGCCGCCGCGGCTTCGTCGCGGGGCGCGGCCACGCAACGCAGTGGCTCGACGATCGCGTTCGACGGCACGCCGACTGCCGCAGCGGGCTGGGCCAGCAGGTCGACCAGCGCATCGCCGTGTTCGACCGCGTCGCCCTGGCGCACATGGACGGCATGAACGACGCCATCGACTTCGGCCTCGACCGGGAACTCCATCTTCATCGACTCCAGGCGCAGCAGCACACCACCGCGCCGCACGGTGCTGCCGACGGCCAACTCGATCGCGGTGACGGCGCCCTGGACGGTCGCACGGTGCGTCAGAATTCGGCTCATGGCGTTCGTCCGGCCTCGGCGAGGCGGTGTGGTGACGATGGTCCGCATTGTGCGTGCGATGTCGCACGACACCCGCGGCCCACTCCGGTCGCGCCAGTGCAAACCCGCTAGACTCGCGCCCGTTTGCCCGACCTCCGATGAGCACACCGCAACCTCTGCCAGACGCCATGGCCGCTGCTTCGACCACCGTCGACGGCCAAGCGGTGACGCTCGCGGCCGACGAGGCGCTCACCTCGCCGACCGCTGCGCCGGCAGCGACGGTGGCGCCACCGACCGGCGTCGCGACGTCGCATTCCAAGGTCGCCCGGGTCCTCTACATCGAGGACAACCCGGTCAACGCGCTGATCGTGCGCGAGCTGATTGCGCAGCACCCCAACCTGCAACTGACGAGGCGGCTGACGGCGTGAGCGGCATCGAGCGCGCACGCAGCGCGTTGCCGGACCTGATCCTGCTGGACATGCAACTGCCCGACATCGACGGCATGGAGGTGCTGCGGCGCTTGCGCGCCGATGCGACGACGGCCGCGATCCCGTGCATCGCGCTGTCGGCCAACGCGATGCCCGACGACATCCAGGCGGCGCTGGGCGCCGGCTTCGCGGACTACTGGACCAAGCCGCTGGACTTCCGCGACTTCGTGGTCGCGCTGGACTCGATGTTCGGCCGGGCCGCCTGAACCGCTGCTCAGGCGTCGATCAGGCCCTTGTCGCGCAGCATTGGTTCGATGCTCGGACCGCGCCCGCGAAAGGCCTCGTACGCGGCGCCCGGCTCGACGCTGTCGCCGCTGGCGTAGACCCAGCGCCGCAGGCGTTGCGCGACCTGCGCGTCGAACGGATCTCCGGCTTCCACGAACGCCCCGTAGGCATCGGCATCGAGCACCTCGGCCCAGAGGTACACGTAGTAGCCCGCTGCATAGGCCGAACCGGCAAACAGATGCTGGAAGTGCGGTAACCGGTGATTCAGCCCGGCCGCGACCGGCAGCCCGCGCTCGGCCAAAACGCGCCGCTCGAACGCGACGACGTCGTCGATCGGCTCCAGGCTCGCGTGCGCGGCCATGTCGACCAGCGCGCTGGCGGTGTAGCGCACCGTCTCGTAGGCCTGGCCGAACCGCCGCGCCAAATGGATGCGATCGATCAGTTCGTCGGGAATCGCCTCGCCCGATTGCCAGTGCCGCGCATGGCGGCGCAGCACCTCGGGCTCGCCGATCCAGTGCTCGAACAGCTGCGACGGCAGTTCGACGAAGTCGCGCAGCACCTGCGTGCCCGACAGGCGTTCGTAGCCGACATCGGACAACAGGCCGTGCAGGCCGTGCCCGAATTCATGGAACAGCGTGCGCACGTCGTCCAGCGACAGCAGCGTTGGCGTTCCGGTCTCGCCGCGGGCGAAGTTGTTGTTGTTCAGGATCACCGGCCGCTCCGACCCGCCGTTGCGATGCTGCCAGCGCAGCGCGCTCATCCAGGCACCGCTGCGCTTGCCGGCGCGGGCAAAGTTGTCCTGCAGGAACAAACCCACGGCGGCACCGTCGCGGTCGGTGACTTCGTAGGTGCGAACGTCTTCGTGGTACGCGTGCAGGTCCTCGCGTGGCTGGAAGCGCAGGCCGAACAGGCGCGACGCGCAATCGAACGCCGCCTGCACCATGCGGGGCAACGCGAAATAGGGTTTCAGTTCGGCATCGTCGAGCGCATAGCGGTCGCGGCGCACCTGCTCGGCCCAGTAGCGCCAGTCCCAGGCCTCGATCTCGTCGCGCACATCGTGCGCGTCACGCACCGACTGAAGCAGTGCACGCTCGCGATCCAGCGCCGCCTTGGAACGCTCCCACACCTCGTCGAGCAGTTTCCACACCTGGGACTGCTCACGCGCCATCGTGTCGGCCAGCGCGTAGTCGGCATAGCTCGGGTACCCGTGCAGCCGTGCCTGTTCGCGGCGCAGCGACAGGATCTCGCGCGCGATCGGCCGGTTGTCGTGGGCGCCGTCGTGCTCGCCGCGCGACACCCAGGCGCGCCACGCGGTCTCGCGCAGATCGCGACGCTGGCTGAACGTGAGAAACGGCACGATCAACGACCGCGCCAACGTGATCACGTATGGGCTGGCGTGCGAGCGCTCCAGAGCGGCCTGACGCGCGGCGGCACGCACAAAGCCCGGCAGGCCGGCCAGGTCGGCCTCGCCGTCCAGCGGCAGCAGGAACGACGCCTCGTCGTGCAGCACGTTCTGCGCGAACGCGGTGGTCAGCTCGGCCAGACGTTGCATCACGCCGGCATAACGCTGCCGGTCGCCGCCGCGAAGCCGGGCGCCGGCACGCACGAAATCGAGGTGCACCCGCTCCAGAAGACGCAGCGGCTCCGCTGCGAGGCCCAGCTGCGCACGCCGTGCGTGCAGCCGGTCGATGCGATCGAACAGCGGCGGATCCATGTACACCGCACTCCAGTGCGCAGCCAGCGGCGCCGCCATCTCGCGCTGCACGGCTTGCAACTCCTCGTTGGTGGCCGAGGCGGTGAGGTTGTGGAACAGGGCCTCCACGCGCGACAACTGGCGCCCTGCCGCATCGAAGGCGGCCAGTGTGTTGTCGAACGACGGTTCGGCCTTCTGCGCGCCGATCAGCGCCAACTCGGCCCGATGCGCGGCCATCGCATGGTCGAACGCGGAGCGAAACTGGTCGGGCCGAATGCGCCCGAACGGGGGCAGCCCGAAAGGGTCGTCCCAGGGCGCCAGCAAGGGGTTGATCGCAACGTCCATTTTGGGTTTGGGTTGGTGGCCGCGGTCACGGCAAGCGGCGGCGCGCGCATCATGCCACTGTCGCCCGCCGCCTCGGCCCGGGGTAGCCCCGCTTGCCGTAGGGACGCTGGCCGGTACAGACTGAATTCCCACCGTGTCGCGGAGGGTCTCGAAATGCGCGTCGTCAAGTGGATCCTGGGTGTCGTTCTCGCGCTGGCGCTGGTGTTATGGCTGGGCGGCTATGCGCTCAGTCCGACCTTCAAGGTGACGCGATCGATCACGATCAACGCACCGCCTGAAAACGTGTTTGCGCTGGTCGCGAGCCCGCGGTCGTGGAAACGGCGCCGGCTCGCGGGCCACCTGGTCGATGAACGGCGACATGGGCATCAACCCGCTGCTGCGCTGGGTGGCTCTATTTGCCGACAGCATGGTCGGCAAGGACTTCGAGGCCGGGCTGTCCAACCTAAAGGCGTTGGCCGAGCAGAAGCCCTGAAACAGGCGATCCGGCCGCGCGCTGTTAGTCTGTAGCATGCGTCTGCTCGCGACCATCGCCGTGCTGGTCACCGGTTGCGCGAACATGCCGGTCACGATGAACACCGACGCATCGATCCCCGAAGACCCGTACCTCTGGCTCGAAGACGTGCACGGCGAACAGGCGCTGGCCTGGGTGCGCCAGCGCAACGCGGTGGCGCGGCAGCGCCTGGAGTCCTTCCCCGACTTCGCAGCGATGCGCGAGCGCATCCGCGGCGTGCTCGATTCGCGCGACCGCATTCCGCAGGTCACGCGCCGCGGCGACTGGTTGTTCAACTTCTGGCAGGACGCCGAGCATCCGCGGGGTTTGTGGCGCCGCACGACGCTCGACGAGTACCGCAAGGCCGAGGTCGCATGGGATGTGCTGCTCGACGTCGACGCACTCGGCCGCGCGGAATCGACCAATTGGGTCTGGGCCGGCGCATCGTGCCTGGGGCCGGCCTACAGCAAGTGCCTGGTCAGCCTGTCGCGCGGCGGTGCGGACGCCACGGTGGTGCGCGAGTTCGACCTCGCCACCCGCCGCTTCGTGCCCGGCGGCTTTTCGCTGCCGGAGGCCAAGAGCCAGACCGCCTGGCTCGATGCCGACACGCTGCTGGTCGGCACCGACTTCGGCGCCGGATCGTTGACGACGTCGGGCTACCCGCGGGTCGCGAAGTCGTGGCGGCGCGGCCAGCCGCTGGCGCAGGCGACGACGATCTTCGAGGCGCAAAACGACGACGTCTCGGCCTGGTTCGAGGTCGACCTGACGCCCGGCTTCGAGCGCACAGTGGTCGGCCGCTCGATCGACTTCTACAACACGCGCCAATGGCTATGGCACGAGGCTCGCCTGCTTCCGATCGACAAGCCGGACGACGCGCAGCTGCACTTCTGGCGCGACCGCGTGCTGCTCCAGCTGCGCAGCGACTGGACGGTGGCGGGGCGCCGCCACGCCAAGGGCAGCCTGCTGTCGGCCGATGCGGCCGCCTACCTGTCAGGAGGCCGCGACTTCGCGGTGCTGTTCGAGCCGACGGCTGAACGGTCCCTGGCGGGCTTCATCACCACCCGTCGGCAGGTGGTGATGAACCTACTCGACAACGTCGCGAGCCGGCTGGAAGAGTGGCGTCCCGACGACGCGCGCCGCAGCGTGCGCGCGCCGTTCCCCGGCACGATCTCGATCGCCGGGCTGCACGATCCGCTGGTGGGCGACGACGACCCGCTGGCCGAGGCCTACTGGCTCGGCTACAGCGACTTCCTCACACCCGATTCGTTGATGCTCGCGCACACCGGCGCCGACGCGCACGAGCGCGTGAAGTCCCGCCCGGTCTTCTTCGACGCCACCGGCATGCGCGTCGAGCAGCAGTTCGCGACGTCGAAGGACGGCACGCGCGTGCCGTATTTCGTCGTCTGGCCGCCCGGCGCAACCGCCGACGGCGCCAATCCCACGCTGCTATACGGCTATGGCGGCTTCGAGAATCCGTTGGTGCCCTGGTACTCGGGCTCGTTCGGCACCGCGTGGTACCAGCGCGGCGGCGTGCTCGTCGTGGCCAACATCCGCGGCGGTGGCGAGTTCGGACCGGCCTGGCACCAGGCGGCGACGCAGTCGCGCAAGCAGGCGAGCTACGACGACTTCGCAGCCGTGGCCGAAGACCTGATCGCGCGCCGCATCACGAGCGCGCGCCACCTTGGCATCGAGGGCGGCAGCAACGGCGGCCTGCTGGTCGGTGCGGTGATGTTGCAGCGCCCCGAGCTGTTCCGCGCCGTGGTGTGCCAGGTGCCGTTGCTCGACATGCGCCGCTACCACCAGCTGCTGGCGGGGGCGTCGTGGATGGCCGAATACGGCGACCCGGACCGGCCGGAGCACTGGGGCTGGATCTCGCGCTACAGCCCGTACCAGAACGTCAAGCCCGGCATGACGCTGCCGGCGGTGCTGTTCACCACCAGCACGCGCGACGACCGCGTCCACCCCGGACACGCACGCAAGATGGCGGCGCGGATGATCGAGCAGGGCCACGACGTGACGTACTACGAGAACATCGAAGGCGGCCACGGTGGTGCCGCCGACAACGCCCAGCGCGCCGACATGATGGCGCTCGAATTCAGCTTCCTGTGGCAGCGTCTCGCACGCTGAACGTTGCGCCACCATCATGCTCGATGCCGCAGCCGCCGACGTGCTCGCGTTCTGGTTCGGCGCGCCCGATGATCCGGCACGCGACCGGCCGCGGCCCGAGTGGTTCCGCAAGGATGACGCGTTCGACCTGCACATCCGCCAGACGTTCGGCGCCCTGATCGAACGCGGGCTGACCGGCGCGCTCGACGCCTGGGCCGCAGACCCGCAGGGCGCCGTGGCGCAGATCGTCGTGCTGGACCAGTTCACGCGCAACGCGTTTCGTGGCACCGCGCGCGCGTTCACCGGCGATTCGCGAGCGCTCGAGGCGGCGCGCGCGCTGGTGTCGCGCGGCGCCGACCGCGCGTTGCCGGGCGTGCAGCGGCAGTTCGTCTACCTGCCCTTCGAGCACGCCGAAGACCTTGCAACCCAGGACGAATCGATCCGGCTCTTCGCCGCGCTGGCCCACGACGAGCCGGCGCTGGCCGACCTGCTCGGCTGGGCCGAGCGTCATCGCGACATCATCGTGAAGTTCGGCCGCTTCCCGCATCGCAACGAGCTGCTCGGTCGCGCATCGACACCCGACGAACTCGCTTTCCTGCAGCAGCCGGGCTCAGGCTTTTGACGCGGCGGCCTCTTGCTCCTGCAGCAGGCGCCACATCACCTTGCCCGAACCGGACTTGGGCAACGCATCGACGAACTGCACGATGCGGGGCACCTTGTAGGCGGCCATGTGCTCGCGCGACCAGTCGATGATCGCCTGTTCGCCGACGCTGCCGCGCGCGGCTTCGCGCAGCACCACCACCGCCTTCACCGTCTCGCCGCGGTAGGCATCGCGTGCGGCGATGATGCAGGCTTCCTGCACCGCCGGGTGCCGGTACAGCAGCGCCTCCACCTCGGCCGGCCAGACCTTGAAGCCGCTGGCGTTGATCATGCGCTTCAGGCGGTCGGTGATGAAGAAGTACCCCTCCTCGTCCATGCGGCCGAGGTCACCGGTGCGAAAGAACGGCTTGCCATCGATGTCGATGAAGGCGGCCCGCGTCGCCTCGGGGTGGCCCCAGTAGCCCTTGAACACCATCGGCCCGTGCGTGACGATCTCGCCGGTCTCGCCGATCGGCAGTTCGCGCAGCGTGTCCGGATCGACGATGCGCGAGTCGGTGCCGAAGATCGGAATGCCCAGGCACTGCAGCTTCGCGCGCTCGGGCAGGTTGGCGTGCGTGGGCGCGGCGGTCTCGGTCAGCCCGTAGCCCTCGGCGAAGGTGATACCGAATTCGCGCTGCAGCCGCTCGGCCACGGCCTGCGGCATCGCCGCACCGCCGCCTGACAGGTAGCGCAGGCTCGACAAATCGAAGCTCGCGCAGTTCGGGCTGGCGAACAGGTCGATGATCATCGTCGGGATGCAGGTCCAGTGCGACACGCGGTGGCGCGAGATCAGACGGCCGACGAGTTCGCGGTCCCAGCGCGGCACGATCACCGACGTGGCGCCGCTGGCCACGCTGCCGAGCACCGAGTACACGAAACCGGTGATGTGGAACATCGGCACGACCGCCAGCGCCACGGTCTCGGCGCTGCCGTGCCCCCACAGTCCGCCACCGACCACGTTGTGCATCAGCGTGCGGTGCGTGTGCATGCAGCCCTTGGGCAGCCCGGTGGTGCCCGAGGTGTAGGGCAGCAAGGCCAAGTCGTCAGGCCCCGATCGATGCACATCGGGCTTGTGCCGCTCGGCCAGCGCATCGACCCAGCGTGTGCAACCGGCGGGCAACGGATGGGTGGCGGTCAGCCATTGCCAGACCGCCGGCGCGGGCTGCTCGGCGGCATCGGGTGGCCCCTCGCGCAGCACGTCGGAAAACGCGCTCACCAACACGCCGCGCAGCCGCTGCGATTCGGCGATCTGCGCGTTCGCCTGCTCGACGATGCCGGCCAGATCGGCCGTCGTGATCGCCATCCTGGCGCCCGAGTCGGCGATGTAGTGGCCGAACTCGTCGGCCTTGTTCATCGGGTTGACCGGCACCACCACCGCATCGGCGCGCAAGATCGCCTGGACCGACACCACGTACTGCGGGCAGTTCTGCATGAACACGATGACCCGGTCGCCGCGCTCGACGCCGCGCGCCTGCAGCCAGCCGGCCAGGGCCTCGGCCTGCTCGCGCAGCCGGCGAAAGCTGAGCTCGCTGCCGAGGAAGCGGTACGCCACCTTGTCGGGGAAACGCGTGGCCGTGACCTCGAGGTTGAACCACAGCGACGTTTGCGGCAGCACCAGTTCGCGCGGCAGTCGCGCCGGCCAGATCGCGTGGTGCGGCCGATCGGGGATGGGGCTCATCGCTCAGGTTGTCGGGTCAAAGACTGCGGTGTACCCGAACCCGGCGCATGAACGCATCGTGTCGAACCCGCGGGTGGGCGGCGAAAGCCGTTTACGGCAGTGGTGTTGCCACCGAGCCCGGTGCTCAGGAGGAATTGACCATCCGCCGCGTGCGTTCTTCGATCGCACGCACCTTCTGGCACTGCGGATGGCCCTGGAAGGCGGCCTTCTCGCACTCGCGCACCATGCAGCGGTGCAGCGCGATCAGGTGGCGCCCGCTGCACTGATCGCGCGGATCGCCCTGCACAACCGTGACGGCACGCGTCGGAGCCTCCACCGGCGGCGCCGGCGTCGGCGTCGGTTCCGGTTCGGCGGGCGGGCGCGACGGACGCATCGGCTTGCTGGGCGTGGTTGCCGTGGTCGTCGATTCACGCCGTCCGGTACTCGGGACCGAGGGGCCTTCGGCTTTGCGCGCCGGTGCGGAATTCACCGAGGCCGGCTCGCCAGCGGTCGTCGTATCGGCGCGCGATGGCGGCGCCACGTCCGCGTGCGTGGCGACCGCGACGGGAGCCAAGCCTTGCGCCACCGTTTCGGGGGGCTGTGATGGGCCTGCCGGCGCCGTCGTCCTTGCGCTGACCGGCATGCGGGCGCGGCCCTCGCCGACACCGCGGCCGAGCGCGAACACCGCCACCGCGGCCACCGCCGCCGCGGCGGTCAAGGCCACGACCTTGCCGGCGCGCCGCGGCCGCGGCGGCGCCACGGCCGCGAACACCGGCTCGGGCGGGGTCTGCTGCACGACGGTGTTCTGCCACGACGTTTCGGTGGCGGGCGCCGTACGGACGGGGATCGGCATGCGACCGGCCAGTGCCGCGCGCACCTCGGACGCGTTCTGCGGGCGGTCCGCCGGCCGCGGCGCGATCATCCAGTCACACACCTGCAGCAACCGGTCTGGCAGTCCACCCTGACCCGAGCCGGCCAGACGCGGTTGGTCGTCGTTGATCGCGCGCGCGGTAGCCGGCATCGGAGGCTTGCCGGTGATCACGAAATGCAGCGTGGCGCCGAGCGAATAGAAATCGGTCCACGGCCCCTGGCGCAGGCCCGTGCTCTCGGCGTACTGCTCGATCGGCGCATAGCTCGGCTTGAGAATCGCCGTCAGCGTCTGGCTGCGATCGCTGATCACACGCCGCGCGGCGCCGAAGTCCAGCAACACCGGCGCTGCGTCGCCGCTCACCAGGATGTTGTCCGGCGCGATGTCGCGGTGGTAGACCGCCTCGCGGTGCAGGACCTCCAGTGCACCGAGCAGATGCTCCATCAGGTTGCCGATCCACGCCTCGTCCGGTGGCTGCGACATCGACAGGCGCAACTCGCGCAGGGTGCGACCGCGGTACAGCGGCATCACCATGTAGGCGGTGCCGTGCTCTTCCCAGAAGCGGTGCACCTTGACCAGCGACGCATGGTCGAAGCGTGCCAGCAGGCGCGCCTCGTTGACGAAGGAGCCCAGACCCAGTGCGAAGGTTTCGGCGTGGGCCTGCGACAGCAGCGACACCTGATGCTTGCCGCTGCGTCCGGCCAGTGACGCCGGCATGTATTCCTTGATCGCGACCTCTCGTTCGAGCGAATGATCGAACGCGCGGTAGACGATGCCGAAGCCCCCCACGCCGATCACGCCGCGGAGTTCGAACTCGTGCAGCCGGTGCCCGACCGGCAACGCGTTGGCGGCCTCGACGGCGCTGAGCTGGCTCGACATGATGCAATCGAGCTTAAGCGAAGGGGTCCGAAGGCGCCGCGTGCAACATCGTGTGTATTCGTGACCGGCTTCTCGTTTGACGGGCAGGCCGAGCGCCCCATCCCACCTCGAAGCGGTTACATCCGGCTGCCTAGAATGGCGCCTTTGCGCCGCAGCAGTACGCCATGCACCAACCTCGGCAGCCGCCCGCTTGTCCGCGTCTCGCTCGTCAGCGCCGCACCCGCCGCGTCGATGGCGGCGGGGCATCGCCTTGCGGCAACCGCCGGGCCGGTCCAGCGCGCGCACCGCGTGGCGCCGCCTGACCTTGTGTTGCCGATGTTTCGCGCCAGGTCGATTCCGCCCGACGATGCGCCGCGCTGCCGTGGCCGTCGGCGGTTGCTGGCGCTTGCCGCCGGTGCTGCCTGGCCGTTCGCTGCTACGGCCGATCCGCTGCCCGAACCGACCGGATCGATCGTCCTGACCATCGGGGGCAAGGTGCGACGCACCAATCAGGATGGACGCGCCGCGTTCGACATCGCGATGCTCGAGGGACTGCCGCAGCGCAGCTTCAGCACCAAGACGCCCTGGTACGCGCAGCCGCGCAAGTTCACCGGCCCGCTGCTGCGCGACGTGTTCAGTTTCGTCGGCGGGCAGGGTCAGACGATTCGCGCCGTGGCGCTCAACGACTACCGGATCGACATCCCGTTCGACGACGTGATGCGCTTCGACGTGGTGCTCGCCCGCCTGCTCGACGACCTGCCGATGACGGTGCGCGAGAAGGGTCCGTTGTTCATGATCTACCCGTTCGACAGCACGCCGATTCTGCGCAACGCGCTCTACTACAGCCGCTCCGTATGGCAACTGAAGGCAATCGACCTGCTGTGAACGGCGCCCCGAAGCCCGGCGGCTCGCCGTGGTTCGGCGTCACCGGCATCGTGATGCTCGCCACGCTGCTGGCCGCGATCTTCGTACAGACGAATCAGTACCTGCTGCTCGACCAGACGGTGCAGCGCCAGGACGACTACCTGGCGCTCAACCTGTACCAGACCGAACTCGAATACCTGAGGCTGCGCGAGCAGTGGGGCCTGTCGGCGGCCGAGCCGGCCCAGGCTCGTGACGCCCTGCAGCTGCGCTACGAGATCTTCGTCAGTCGCGTCGGATTGCTGCGCACCGAGCGGGCCAGTCGCCTGTTCGCCAAGCAGGACGCCTATGACGCCGCGCTGCGCTCGCTCGGAGAATTCATCGACCGGGCCGATCTGTACCTGGGTCAGAATCCGCGCGGCCAGTTCAGCGCGCCGTCGCTGCAGGCGCTGTATGCCGAGCTGAAGGCACTGGACGAGCCGATTCATCAGCTGCTGTTGGGCGCAGCGCACCGCGTCGCCGAACAGGTGACGGAGCGCAATCGCTCGATCGGCAGCCACAACCGCGTCAGCCTCGCCCTCACCGCTTCGCTGCTCGCACTGGTGCTGGCGTTCGGCTGGATCGCCATGCGCCGTCTGCGCCAGGTGCAAGACGCCCAGCGCAAGGCCGAGGCCCTGGCCGCGCGCTTGCACGAGGCCCGCGCGCAGGCCCTGCGCGCCAGCCAGTCCAAGAGCGAGTTCCTGGCGAACATGAGCCACGAAATCCGCACGCCGTTCCACGGCCTGCTGGGCATGCTGTCGCTGCTGCAGGAAACCCAACTGGACGTGCGCCAGCACGACTACCTGCGCAGTGCCACCGAGTCGGCCAGCCACCTGCTGGCGCTGTTGAACGACATCCTCGATCTGTCGAAGCTGGAATCGGGCACCCTGGCGCTGTTGCCCCAGGTGATCGATCCGTTCGTGCTGGTGCGTGCCATCGAGCATTCGGTGCGCACGCCGGCGAGCGCAAAAGGGCTGGCGCTGCGTGTCGACATCGACGCCCAGGTCCCACGCCAGGTGGTGCTCGACGGCACGCGTGTGCGACAGATCCTGCTCAGCCTGATGGCCAACGCGATCAAGTTCACCGACGCCGGTTCCGTGGCGCTGCGCGGTCGCTGCGACGCCGCGCAGGGCCTGCTCGAATTCGAGGTCACCGACACCGGCGTGGGCATGGACGCCGCGGCGCTGCAGGGATTGTTCGAGCGCTTCGGCCAGATCGACGCCTCGCGTGCACGCCGGCAGCAAGGCTCCGGGCTGGGGCTGGAGATCGCCCGCAAGCTGGCGCGCCTGATGGGCGGCGACATCGACGCGCGCAGCACGCCGCGCCAGGGCAGCGTGTTCACGCTGCGCCTGCCGCTGAAGCTGCCTGCCGCCGCGGCGCAGGCGCCCGGTTCCGCGGCGGCGCAACCGGCCACGCCGCGCCGGGCACTGAAGGTGCTGGTGGCCGAAGACCATCCGGTGAACCGCCAGTACCTGGCTTCGCTGCTCGAACTGCTGGGCCACCAGGCCCACTTCGTCGAGAACGGTTGGGCGGCCGTGCAAGCCGCCAAGGCGCAGCCCTTCGACATCGTGCTGATGGACGTGCACATGCCGGTAATGGACGGCATCGTGGCCACCGAGACGATCCGCGCCTTCGAGGGCCACGATCCGCAGGTGCCGATCATCGCGCTGACCGCCGACGCGCTGGCCGACACGCGCGAGCGCTGCCTGTCGGCGGGCATGCAGGAGGTGCTGACCAAGCCGCTCGGCATGCCGGAGCTGAAGGCCTTGCTGATCCGGCACTTCGGCTCTGCCGCGGGCCTGGCCGGCGAGGCCGACCCGGCTGCCGGCGCGATGCAGACCGCGCCGCTGGTCGACCGTGGCGTCCTCGCGCGCCTGCTCGATCTGCTACCGCGCAGCGAAACCGCCGCGCTGTACGGCAACCTGTTCGTCCAGGCACGCGAGGCGTCGGCGCGCATGCACCGGGCGCTGCGCGGCGCCGACGCCGGCGAACTGCAACACGCGTCGCAGGGCATCAAGGGCGCCGCATTGAATCTCGGATTGCGCGCACTGGCCGACGCGGCCGACCTCATCAACCAGCAGGCAGCCGCGCTCAATGCGACCCAGCTGGCACTGGCGCTGCAGCGTTTCGATGAAACGCTGGCCGCCACACGCGACCTGTGCGTCAGCGAATCGCTGGTCGATCGGGCCTGAGCGGGCTACACGACCACCGGTTCGGGCTCGAGCCGGATGCCGAAGCGTCCGTAGACGCTTTCCTGGATCGCCCGCGCCAGCACCAGCACCTCGGCCCCGCTGGCACCACCGCGGTTGATCAGCACCAGCGCCTGCTTGTCGTAAACGCCCGCGCGCCCGATCGACTTGCCCTTCCAGCCGCAGGCGTCGATCAGCCAGCCGGCGGCCAGCTTGAAGCTGCCGTCGGGCAGCGGGTAATGCACGATGCGCGGCTCGCGCGCGATGATGTCCTGGCACTGCTCTGCGCTGACCACCGGGTTCTTGAAGAAGCTGCCGGCATTGCCGACTTGC
>Ga0209261_10000312_pt1 | contig 13140 bp, 7 predicted proteins | sample DOMMetBare1Fresh_FD_187470 | JGI IMG/M metagenome (GOLD analysis project Ga0209261, IMG submission 187470) | Wetland sediment microbial communities from St. Louis River estuary, USA, under dissolved organic matter induced mercury methylation -... | ecosystem: Environmental > Aquatic > Freshwater...
AGTTACAATGTTGATCCATCTGCATTTATCTGGACCCATGCACACAATGAACCGGATTTTAGTAAGCATATTCAAGCTGCAAAAATGGGAGCATGGATTGCTTTTGATAATTTTACACCTGCTCAGTTGGATCGTTTTGTTGAGTTTGCACTTTTAATGAAAAAGAAAGGTCTGCTCAATAAGGTTCTTTTCTCACATGATGCCGGATGGTATGATCCGGCAAAACCAGATGGCGGACAGTTTCGCGGATTCATGGAAATTGAGGAATTACTTATTCCTGTTCTCAAAAAAAGTGGTTTGAAATCCAAAGATATTGAACAACTTTTTGTTGTTAATCCGGCCAATGCATTTAAAGTGCAGGTTCGTCAATTAAAATCCGGATACATTGCTGTGGAAGATTTGTTTGTACGATGAAATTGTGCTTCTTTTTACTCAAAAGATAAATTGGCCATGGTATCGCGGTAGGCAGAAAATACACGAGCTCTTGAAATAAAACCAATGTACTTTCCATCTTTAATCACTGCAAGATTATATCTTCCGCAAGTTTTAAATTTCTCAATAATTAATTCAATCGAATCATTGGGTGAAATGAAAAACTCAGGCATATACATCAAATCCTGAACAGTAATTTTTTCATACAAGTCCTGTTCAAACATGATGTTGCGGATATCATTCATTTTGATCATTCCTTTTAATATCCCATTTTCATCAACCACAGGAAAAAGATCACGCTTTGAGCGGGCAATGTAATAGATCAATTGACCAAGATTCAAATCTGGCGTTAAAATTTCAAAATCAGTTTCAATCAGTTCTCTGGTATTCATGTAATGCATGGCGGCTTTATCCTTGTGATGAGTCACCAAATCGCCCATTTTGGCCAACCGTTTGGTATAAATTGAATGTGGCTCGAACCGGGTGATGGTTACATAGGAAACTATTGCTGATATGATTAATGGTATAAGTAGTTGATATCCACCGGTTATTTCAGCAATTAGAAATATGCCAAGTAAAGGTGCATGCATAACTCCGGCCATAAGTGCTCCCATTCCAGCCAGAGCAAAATTGGCATGAGGTAAATTGGTGCCGAAAAAGGTATTTAGCGCCAATGAAACAGTATACCCGCCGATAGCTCCCATAAACAAGGTTGGCGCAAATATTCCTCCAACTCCTCCGCTTGCATTTGTAATAGCCATTGCACCCACTTTCAGAATAAGAATACAAACAAGGATCATGAGTAGTACATGAGGATCGGTTTTCCAATCAAAAAATATGGAATTATTCAGCAAATCAGGACCTTTGCCAAGAAAAATTTTATTGATGGATTCATATCCTTCACCCCAAAGCGATGGAAATAAAAAAATCATCAATCCCAATGAAATACCTCCAATAACCAGTTTATTATATGTGCCTCTGATTCTTTTAAACTTACTTTCTACAAACATTCCTGTGCGCGTAAAATAAAACGAAATGAATCCACAGAAAACTCCGAGCAAAACATAGTAGGGAAGGTTGTTTGAATTAAACTGGTTTGTCACATCGAAGTGAAACAGGACTTTGGCCCCCATGAAAAAATAGGCAAAAGTGGCCGCGGTTATTCCTGATATCAGAAGTGGAATTAAAGAAGCCATGGTCAGATCGAGCATCAATACTTCCAATGTAAACATGATTCCGGCGATTGGTGCTTTAAAAATTCCGGCTATTGCACCTGTTGCTCCACAACCAATTAATAAACGAATCTGATTTTCATTTAACTTAAATACCTTTGAAATGTTTGATCCGATAGCTGCGCCAGTATATACAATAGGAGCTTCAGCTCCTACAGATCCGCCAAAGCCAATGGTAAATGCGCTTGTAACCATCGACGAAAACATATTGTGCGCCTTTATATGACTGCCTTTTTTGGATAGTACCGATAAAATTTTGGAAACTCCATGGCTGATATCATCTTTAATCAGATATTTCAGAATTAACACGCTTATGAGTATTCCGATCATTGGAAAAGCCAGATATACAATGCTTCCATCTGAAACATTTAAGTGGCTAGTTAGAAAATAGCTCACATAGTGGATGAAACTCTTAAGTGTAAATGCTGCAATTCCTGCCAGTAAACCAATTAAAACACTTAGAATATAGATTTTATTTTTCTCAGAAGTCTGTAAGAAAAACTGTTGAATATTTTTGATCATTGAACGTAGCTTGTTATTTGCTTTTCTTCTTGAATAATTCTTTCATACTCTGCCAGAATGGCTTTTTAGCCTTTTCATCAGCAGGTTTTTGGTCTGGGTGATCTTTTTGTTCGGTGGAAGATTTATCTGCGACTTCGATATCCGATTTGGTTCGGTCTTCCTTCCTGCCAAAAAGATCATGTAATATCCCTCTTTTTTCAACTTCCAATATCTCACGATAAGGAGGAATGTCAAGTAATGCAAGTGTTTCCTCAGAAGGCAGTTCAAAGTTACTCAACCGCATGCTCTGATATTTGCTTTTATGGATGATTTGACTAAAAAATTGTCCGACTATTGGCAAAGCAGTGTGTCCTCCGGCACCAGTTCCAAGCGTCCGGAAATGTACCGATGGATCTTCTCCTCCCACCCAGGCACCGGCTACAAGAGTTGGCGTCATTCCAATAAACCAGCCGTCAGCCTGATCCTGTGTTGTTCCTGTTTTTCCGGCAAAAGCACAGTCGATTCCCCAAACCGAACGGATGGTACTTCCGGTTCCTTCATCGACTACCGATTGCAGCATATGGGTCATAATCCGGCAATTCTCTGGTTGAGCAACCTGTTCATCCGGCTGAATATTCTGAAACTCATCCAGTACTTTACCGGTATTTGATTCTATTGCTTTTAAATAGTAAGGTGTAACTTTCCGTCCGCCATTCAATATTTCGGAATACACACAAACCATTTCTTCCAGCGAAACTGATGCAACTCCTAATGCCAGTGATGGATATTCAGGTAAATCAGATTCTATACCCATTCGTTTGGCCAGATCAACCACATTCGATATTCCGGATTTCAGCAAAACATCAACGGCAATGGTATTAATTGAATTTGATAAAGCGCCTTCCATGGAGTAAAATCCGGTATAATCATCGTGTGAATTTTCAGGTGACCAGTTATCGTAATCTTCATATACCTTTTTCTCATTGGCAAAATAAGTGTCAGGAGGTATTCCCGCTTCCAGTGCGGCTAAATATACAATTGGCTTAAAAGTAGAACCAACCTGACGTTTGGATTTAATATGATCATATTTAAAATACCGGAAATCATTTCCGCCAATATATGCTTTCAATTCGCCTGAAAAAGGATCCATTGCCAAAAAGCCTGTATTCAGAATCTTCAAATAATACTGAATGGAATCCATCGGAGTCATTTCCATCTGTTTATTTCCGTTCCAGTTAAATAAAGAAACGGATGTTGGTGTTTGGAATATTTTTTTTATCTGATCTTCCGGGACGCCTTTTTTTTGGAGCTGCCGATATCTTTCTGAACGTTTCATTCCACGGTAAACTACCGATTGATCATTCCCCCATGGTTTTGCTTTTCCCCAATGCTGATCGAATAAATTCTGAAGATTTTTCATTTGCTCCGATACAGCATTTTCAGCAGCCAATTGCATGTCAAAGTCGATGGTAGTTCGTATTTTCAGGCCATCAGTATATAAATTATAAGTTGTCTGATCTTCTTTCAAATGGTCGTCGCACCAGGTTTGAAGAAACGGCCGGATTTTTTCCATCAGATACGGAGCCGGTCCTTCATTATAAGTAATCAGATTATATGTCAGATCCAATGGCTCAGCCTTGTACATTTTAGCTTCTCCAACTGAAATATACCCGTTTTTAAACATCTGTTCAATAACCACATTACGCCTTTCGAGTGATCGCCCCGGATTTTTCCTTGGATTATAGCTGTTGTTAGCTTTTAACATTCCTACCAGTGTCGCTGCTTCATGAACCTTTAATTTTGAGGGTGGTTTGCTGAAAAATCGTTCAGAGGCAACTCCTATTCCAAATGTGTTTTCAGCAAATGGAACCGTATTCAGATAAAGGGAAAGAATTTCATTTTTACTGTAAAGTTTTTCGAGCCGGTAAGCAATGATTGATTCTCTCAGCTTGTTAACTGGCATCGATAATGCTCCAAATGACTTTCGCGGATAAAGATTCTTGGCGATTTGCTGACTTAAGGTACTTCCGCCACCAGCACTGTGGTCCTGCAATAAAACAGATTTTACGAATACCCGCATCAATGCAATTTCGTCAATTCCACGGTGCTGGTAAAACCGTGAATCTTCTGTAGCAATCAGTGCATTGATAACATTTGGTGAAATTTCCTCGAAGCTAACATTGCTTCGGTTCTCAATATAAAAACGGCCCAATAATTTTCCATCGTTTGCAAAAACCTCTGTAGCTATTGGGTTTTTTATTTTTTGTAGCTCATCGGTGGAAGGAACCGGTCCGGTAAATCCAACATACACGATCAGGAAAAGTAAAAATGCAAGCAACAGAAATGCAATGCCTGCTTTTATGAAGAACAGGAATATTTTATATCCTAAACTCCTGGAAGAGCTGGATTTTTTTCGCTTGGAAGTTTTAGTTTTTACCGGGGAAACGGTGGATTTCTTTTTCACTGGAACTAATTGTATTTAAGGATTGCAAGCATGACAACAAACTTAGCTGAAAATATTTAAACAGAGATGCAAAAATCCATAATAGCCAACTTTTGCTATTGTATATTTGAATTATTTAACTTCATTTTCAAAAAATACTACTGATTTTCTATTTATGTCTGAAACGTACAACTGAAATTGTTTATTTTATTTCTATTCAAATTCAGCTAATATAAGTCAGGTTATTGTGAAGTATTGATAATTAGTTAAATAGAGGTATTGCATAATCAATTCATTTTAAAGATACTCTAACAAAAAATCCAGCAAGTGCTGGATTTTTTGTTAGAGTATCTTTTCCTCATCTTTAAAGATTCGGTCGCGGGCCCGACTTCTGAATGGGTGATTGTCGGTGTTACTTAATTTGTTGTATGATGCTATAGCCACATATAAAGCCACAACAGTAATTATAACGAATCCAACATTTCTGATCGGACTGAATAAAATTACAAACAAAAGTATGATGCCAAACAAAAGCCAGACTCCCTGAAAAGAACTACTTTTTTTTAGGTTGAAAATTTTCATTTACCTCCTCCTTTCTTTTGCGATACAACGATACTACGAAGTAAGGAGGTGGTATGTTCCCTTAAAGAGGCATATTTCCGTGTTTGCGTGGAAGATTTGATTGCCTTTTATTATGGGTCATTTTCAGAGCCTGTATAATCTTGGTTCGGGTGTCTTGGGGTAAAATAATTTCATCGATATAACCCAGAGCAGCAGCCCGATAGGGATTTGCAAATTTTTCACGGTAATCAAGAACCGCATCTGCTTTTTCTTCTTCGCTTAGTTTCCCGCGATATAAAATATTGATTGCACCTTCAGGTCCCATAACTGCTATTTCAGCAGTGGGGTAGGCAAGGTTTACATCGGCGCCAATGTGTTTGCTCGACATAACATCGTAAGCACCGCCATAGGCTTTACGGGTAATTAGGGTGATTTTTGGTACCGTCGCTTCTGCAAAGGCATACAACAGTTTAGCTCCATGTTTGATGATTCCTCCAAATTCCTGGGCAGTGCCAGGCAAAAATCCGGGAACGTCAACTAAAGTTACCAACGGAATATTAAATGCATCGCAAAAACGTACAAAACGAGCAGCTTTTGATGAAGAATTTATATCAAGAACACCGGCCAAATGGGCAGGCTGATTAGCGACGATACCAATAGGACTTCCACCCATACGGGCAAATCCAACTACAATATTTGCGGCATAATGTGGCTGAACTTCAAGGAAATGCTCTTCATCTACAATTTTGTGAATAATGTCTTTAATGTCGTAGGGTTTATTCGGATCAACCGGAACAATTTGATTTAATGATGGGTCAATCCTGTTTTCAGGATCGGTGCAAATTTTCCCGGGAGGATCTTCCATGTTATTAGCAGGAATGAAACTCATCAGTTCACGAACCATCATCAGCGTTTGTTCTTCATCACTTCCGGTGAAATGGGCCACGCCACTTTTGGAAGCATGGGTAATGGCACCGCCTAGTTCTTCTTTGGTAACATCTTCATGGGTAACTGTTTTAATCACTTCTGGACCGGTTACAAACATGTGACTGGTTTTCTCAACCATAAAAATGAAATCGGTAAGTGCTGGCGAATAAACTGCCCCACCTGCACACGGACCCAAAATCACACTGATTTGCGGAATGACTCCAGAGCAAATGACATTGTTGTAAAAGATATCGGCATAACCTGCCAAACTTTCAACACCTTCCTGAATACGGGCTCCACCTGAATCGTTTAGTCCGATAAGCGGTGCACCCATTTTCACTGCCAGATCCTGAATTTTCAGGATTTTATCGGCATTTGTTCTGCTGAGTGTTCCACCAAAAACGGTAAAATCCTGAGCAAAAACATAAACGAGTCTTCCATTAATTTTTCCGTATCCTGAAACAACACCGTCACCGGGATATTTTTGTTTGTCAATTCCGAAATCGGTTGCCCGGTGAGTAACCATTTTATCTATTTCATAAAATGTTCCGGGATCAAGTAGTATGGCAATTCGCTCACGTGCAGTTTTTTTACCCGACTGACGTTGTTTTTCGAGTCGCTCAATTCCTCCTCCTGCCTCAGCTTCCTGATTCAGACTTTCAAACTGATTAAATTTGGCATTTAAATCCATAGGGGTTTTGTTTATTCGATTTCAATTAATTTTTGATTGGCATCAATGGTACTTCCTTCTGTTACATGGATGATCATTACTTTTCCGTCGATTGGTGATTTGTATTCACTTTCCATTTTCATGGCCGAAATAGTAATTACGGTATCTCCCTTTTTAACTTCATCGCCTACTGAAACTGGTATTTTAACTACTTTTCCCGGCATTGGTGATGAAATGGTATTTTCGGAAACAAGCTGTGTTGAGCCAGACCGGTTCCGGAGATATCTTGATTCCGCATCTATTATTTCGATGTCGTAGTTGTCGTAAAGTGTATAGGCTGTATACAGTTTTGGATTAGTTTGCGGAACCAATTCAATATTGAAGGAACGACCTTTGTTCAAAATAGAAAAAATTCCTTCATCGTTGTGCATTAAATCTACCTGGTAAATTTTATCATCTACTCTGATTTCAAGGAGATTTTCGAATTGTTTTAATATTTGTACAGATGCGATGCGTTTGTCGAGTCTAATTTCTATTGACATATTTTAAATTGGATTATAAGCGTTCGAAATTCTTTTGGTAAGTGAATTTTTTCCAGCGGTTTTGGGCTGTATACATTTCCTTGGAAGTTTGAGCAATATTCAACCGGTCTAAATGCTCGATATAAGCTGCTATAATGATCATATCCTCACAGTTTTCTTCACATTTTGTATGAGCCAGAAGTGTTTCTTTATTCTTCTCAATAAAATTGGTGTCGTAATTTCCACTTCTGAAATCCTCTGTTTCCATGATTCTTTCCAGAAATTTGATGGAGGTTTTAACGCCAGTAATTTTATATTCGTACAAGGCACGTTTCATTCGCTCAATTGCTTCTGTCCGGTTTTCAGCCCAAACAATAAGTTTCGAAATCATTGAGTCGTAATGGATTGGAATTTCATATCCTTCATATACATATCCATCTGTTCTCACTCCGAGTCCCAATGGCTGAGTGATATTGTATATTCTTCCGGGGCAAGGCATGAAGTTGTTTTCTGAATCTTCAGCATAAATACGGCATTCAATGGCATGGCCTGTTTGTCTTAAATTTTCTTGTTTAAACGGAAGCGGATGACCCTCAGCAATATGAATTTGTTGTTTTACCAGATCGATGCCTGTTACGCGTTCGGTAATCGGATGTTCAACCTGAAGCCGGGTATTCATTTCCAGAAAGTAGAAATTACGATCATTATCAACGAGGAATTCAATGGTGCCTGCGCCTGCATAGTTTACTGCCCGGGCGGCATTTACGGCACATTTACCCATTTCCTGACGTAATTCGGGTGTCATCAGCGGAGAAGGTGTTTCTTCAATCATTTTCTGATGTCTTCGCTGAACAGAACATTCACGTTCGAACAGATGTACCGCATTACCATGTTCATCACCCAATACCTGAAATTCGATGTGGTGTGGCGACATTATATATTTTTCCACATAAACCGAATCGTTTCCAAACGATGATTTTGCTTCAGATCTGGCCGATCGCACCATCGATACAATATCTTTTTCCTGGGTAATGAGTCTCATCCCTTTTCCACCGCCACCTGCAGCAGCTTTTACCATTACCGGCAATCCAATATTGCGAATGGTATCGATAGCATCCTTTTCAGTGGTTAAACTTTCAGTGGTTCCGGGAACCACAGGTACACCGGCGGCAATCATGGTTAGACGGGCCTGAATTTTATTGCCCATCTGGTTTATTACTTCAGGTGAAGGGCCTATAAACTTGATCCCGTTTTCAGCACATTTTTTGGCAAAAACCGCATTTTCAGAAAGAAAACCATATCCGGGATGAATGGCATCCGCATTTGATTTCTTCGCTACTTCAATAATTTTATCGGCATTCAGGTAGCTTTCTGAAGATGCTGCCGGTCCAATGTGGTATGCTTCATCGGCATAACGGACGTGCATGGAAGTCCGGTCTGCGTCTGAAAATACGGCAACGGTTGATATTCCCATTTCCCTGCAGGTACGCATAATCCGGATCGCTATTTCACCTCGGTTGGCGATGAGGATCTTCTCAATTTTTCGCATATTTTATAAATTTGTTCAAGTATTAAGTTGATTGTCTGATGCAATTTGCCAGGAACTAAAACCCATCAATGGGTAAAATTGTTTGCCAAATTAATTCCGTATTCGATAAAAAAGATACAATTAACATATATCAAAAATTCTTTTTATTTCTATATTTGCTTGACTTAAATAATGATCATGCCATTCCGCCATAGTTTTTTCCTCTTTTTGATGCTGTTTGGATTAAGTTCTGTTATTGCACAAACTCCGGATAAATATACTCTTTCCTCCGATTCTACGGTAAACCGTTTGGCAGGAGCAAAAAAAGTTTATCATGCTACCCGTATCGAAAAACGACCCAAAATTGATGGCAAACTTAACGATGTTTGTTGGGAATCAGGCATTTGGTCTGGTGGATTTATACAGCAAGTCCCCAATCAGGGAAAAAAACCATCACAAGATACAGAAATAAAACTTCTCTACGACAACAATAACCTATATGTGGGTTTTAAATGCTATGACAAAGGTCCGGGAAAAATCAGACCGATTCTTAGCCGCAGGGATAATCTGGCCGGTGATATTGCCGGAATTGCACTTGATTCATACAACGACAAACAGACTGCCTACGAATTTAATGTAGCAGCATCAGGACAAAAAGTTGATTTGGTTCATTTGGGCGCTTACCTGTGGGATTTTAACTGGGATGCTGTTTGGGATGGCAAATCCCAGGTTTATGATTCGATCTGGACTTCCGAAATACAGATACCTTTTAGTCAGATTCGTTTTGCACCGGGCAAGGAGCAAGTTTGGGGAATGCACGTTTGGCGATGGATTGACCGCCTGAATGAAGAAGATCAGTGGAAACTGATCCCCATTGATGCTCCTTCAATGGTTTATTTGTTTGGCGAATTGCGGGGAATAGAAGGCATTAAGCCAAAGGTTAATTACGAATTTCTGCCTTATCTGAACACCCGTTTCAATCCGAATACCGATCTGAAAAATAAAACAACATATGGCTACGGACTAAACGGAAAAGTTGGTCTTAATTCAGGATTGACACTGGATTACGCAATAAATCCGGATTTTGGACAGGTGGAAGCTGATCCTTCTGTACTAAATTTAACTACTTATGAAGTCTTCAATGAAGAGAAACGTCCGTTTTTTCTTGAAGGAAATACCATCCTTGACTTTAGTATTGGTGAGGATATGTTATTTTACAGCCGCAGAATAGGACATGCGCCAAGTTATATGCCAAATTTGCTTGATAATCAAACTATGGCAATATCAGAAAATACTCCGATCTTAAGTGCTTTGAAATTGACGGGCAAAACGGATAAAGGATTATCGGTAGGAGTTGTTCAAAGTCTTACAGCGCGCGAAAATGCTACTATATATAGTAGCGATTCGAAAGAAAAAATTGCAGTGGAGCCTTTTACCAGTTTCATGGTAGGACGAATTAAGCAGGATTTCAACGGTGGAAATACCGTTCTTGGAGGGATGGTTACTTCAACACTTCGGAATATTAAGGATGATCATTTGAAATTTTTATCGAATTCAGCCTTGTCCGGAGGAATTGACTTTCAGCATAACTGGAAAAAACGCAAATATTTCCTCGATTTTAAAAGCTTCTTCAGTGATATTCAGGGCGAAAAAGAGGCCATTGCCCGTTTGCAGCAATCATCAGTTCATTTTTATCAGCGTGCTGATGCCGATTACCTCGATTTTGATCCTGAGCGGACAAGTCTTTCAGGATGGGGCGGATTGTTGAAGGGAGGAAAAAGAAGTGGAAAATTCAGGGCAACAGGTTCTTTTAACTGGCGCTCGCCCGGAGTCGATTTAAACGATGTAGGCTATTTGTATCAGGCTGATATAATCGAGGAACTTGTAAATGTGACCTATAAAGTCAGTATCCCCAAAGGAAATATCAGAAGCTATTATGTGGAATTTGAACAGGAACACGACTGGAGTTTTGGTGGTGAAAATACCCTTGACCGTTTAAAATTGCATGGATATCTGCAGTTTAAAAACCTTTGGAATATGCATCTCAATCTGAAGAAATTTTACAATATCTTTGATACCAGGGAACTTCGGGGCGGTCCAAACTTACGGAAAGATGGTTATAACGATGTTGAACTCTTTGTTCAGTCGAATACGGTAAAAGATTTGTTTGTTGGATTTGGACCGCGAGTCAGATTTTTTTCTGATAAAATATCGAAAACTGAATTTTACACAGCCTACCTCCGTTGGCAGATTAGCGACCGGTTTAGTATTACTTCACGCACTACGCTTGATAATTCGGTCGATCATCATCAGTTTGTTACCCGGGCGAAAGACCTTTCAGCCGTGAATAAATATCTGGTTGGAACGATTGACCGCAAAACCATTTCATCAACTCTGCGTTTCGAGTATTATTTCTCACCTGAAATTTCGTTGCAGTATTACGGAAATCCATATGCATCCATCGGAAAATATACCAATTTCAGGGAAGTTGCCGATGCATCAAACAAGGATCTCCATTTAAGGTATAACGCGTTAACTGAAGTTACACGTCCGGACAATTTGTATTCTCTTAAAAAAGATGGCGTTACCACCTACACCATTAAAAATCCGGATTTTAATTTTCAGGAATTAAACTCCAACCTGGTTGGTCGCTGGGAATTCAGGCCCGGATCAACTATTTATCTGGTATGGACAAACTCACGATCTGCATACTCTGATCAGTTGAATCAGTCGATCTGGAAAAGTTTTGGCAACATCTGGAACGTAAATTCCCAGAATGTATTTATGGTCAAATTCAGTTATTGGTTCTCACTTTAATTGTTTTCTTTGTCCTTAATTTTTGATCTTATTAGTGTGAGCTTTTCCAATTATTTGCCAATCTATAAAAAGAATCTTGTTTTAGCATTCCCGGTCATTCTCTCCCAAATTGGTCAGGTGACTGTGAATCTGGTTGATAATGTCATGGTAGGCCATGTCGGGACAACCGAACTGGCAGCTTCTTCTTTTGCAATCAATGTTTTTCATGTGGGAATGCTATTCGGACTGGGCATTACTTTTGGCCTCACACCTTTGGTTGGACAGTCATTCAGTTCCCGAATAAAAGAAAATGTTGGATCGTGGTTCAAAAACGGATTAGTTGTGCATTTTGTGGCTTCGATTCTTTTGTGTGCCCTTATGTCGTCAGTCGTTTTTTTTATGGATCAGATGGGGCAAAGCAAAGAAGTTGTTGAAATGGCAATTCCTTATTTCCTGATTCAGGTATCGTCTCTCATTCCTCTGTTGCTGTTCTTTTCTATCAAGCAATTTTTTGAAGGTGTTGGAAATACTAAAATAGCCATGATTATTACGATTGTAGCTAATTTGGTGAATGTTGGTCTTAACTATTTGCTTATATACGGAAAGTTGGGATTTCCGGCATTGGGACTTAATGGCGCCGGGTACGCTACACTGATTTCCAGGATTATTATGCCAATCATTTTTTTCTTCATGATCATGAAGAAACCTCATTTCAAGGCTTATCTGCAAGCCGCTCGTAAATCAGTTTTCGAAAAAGCAAAAATTAAGCGGATTATTTCCATTGGGGTACCAATCGGAATGCAACTGGTAATTGAAGTTTTGGCTTTCAGTTTGGGAGCAATTATGCTTGGATGGATATCGAAAGAATCACTTGCCGGACATCAGGTGGCCATTGGTTTTGCTTCAATGACCTATCTGATTTCATATGGGTTGGCTTCGGCTACCACTATTCGGGTTAGTCATGCTTATGGCGAACACTCCGGAAATGAACTAAAACACACCATTTTTGCCTCCCTGCACATCGTTATTGCTTTTATGTCGGTCATGGGGTTTCTGTTTGTGGTGTTGCGAAATCAACTTCCTATACTATTTACTACAGATACAGGCGTAATTCAGGTGGCTGCCGGATTATTGGTTGTTGGCGCATTCTTTCAGATCTTCGATGGGGTACAGGTTGTATTACTAGGTGCATTGCGAGGAATGGCTGATGTGAGGACTCCCATGTTTATCGCCTTCTTTTCATATATCATGGTTAGTTTACCTGTTAGTTATTTATTGGCTTTTGTATTTAATATGGGTTCACCCGGAGTTTGGATTGGATTTGTATTTGGCCTGGCGACAGCAGCTGTTTTATTTGCTTTAAGGCTGAAAATTCAGTTAAATAAATTTTCTGGAAATTAAAAAGCTGATAAAATGAATGTGTAATTCATATTAAGTAAGTGAAACAATTTAATGCCGCATTTTATCCCTGACTCACCCCACATCCGCAAGCGGACGTCCCCCCTCTCTACTTGTAGAGAGGGGCAAAG
>Ga0209261_10000313_pt1 | contig 13086 bp, 7 predicted proteins | sample DOMMetBare1Fresh_FD_187470 | JGI IMG/M metagenome (GOLD analysis project Ga0209261, IMG submission 187470) | Wetland sediment microbial communities from St. Louis River estuary, USA, under dissolved organic matter induced mercury methylation -... | ecosystem: Environmental > Aquatic > Freshwater...
CAACTGGGCGCGCGAGAACGGCTTGGCGAGGTGGGCGCTGCAGCCGGCGGCGAGGCTGCGGCCTTCGTCGTCGGTCTGCACGTTGGCCGTCACGGCGATCACCGGCGTCGGCGGCAGGCCCAGCTCGCGCTCGATCTCGCGCAGCAGCCCGGTCGCACGGTAGCCGTCCATGCCGGGCATCTGCACATCCATCAGCACGAGGTCGTAGCGCTGCTGGCGAAAGCGCTCGGTCGCGGACAGTCCGTCGTGGACGACATCGATCCGGTGCTGGTCCTGCTCGAGATAGGCCTGGACCAGGAAGATGTTCTGCGGGTTGTCGTCCGCCAGCAGGATGCTCAGCGGCGCATGCGGCGCCAGGATCGGCACCGGCTGGCTATGCGCCCAATCGGCCTGCGGCACGTCCTGGCTGGCCGGAAGATCGAGTTCGACGTGGAAGACCGTGCCCTTGCCTTCGCGGCTCGCGACGCCGATCTCGCCGCCCATCAGCGCCACCAGACGGCGCGAGATGGCCAGGCCCAGGCCGGTGCCGCCGGCCGCGCCGGCGGCTTCGCGGTCGCCCTGTTCGTAGGGCAGGAAGATCGCCTTCTGCTGGTGCTCCGGAATGCCCAGGCCGGTGTCGATCACTTCGAAGCGCAGGCGGTCGGCGCTGCCTTCGACGCGCCGGACTGCGAGCGTGACCTGGCCCTTGAGCGTGAACTTCAGTGCGTTGCCCAGCAGGTTGCGCAGCACCTGGGCCAGGCGCAGCGGATCGCCGAGCACGACGGCGGGCAGGTCGGCCTCGAGCCGCGTCAGGAGCTGCAGGCCCTTCTGTTGCGCACGGCCCTCGAACAGCAGAGTCTGGAAGGCGACGAGCTCGACCAGCGAGAACGGCCGCGCATGAAGCTCGAGCATGCCGGCCTCGATCTTGGACAGGTCGAGCAGGTCGTTGAGCATGTCCATCAAGCCGGCGCCGGCGGACTGGAAGACGCCGACGTAGCGGCGCTGGTGGGCGTCGAGTTCGGTCTGTGCCAGCATCTCGGCGCTGCCCAGCAGCGCGCTCATCGGCGTGCGGATCTCGTGGCTCATGTGGGCGAGGAACTCGCTCTTGTGGCGGGTCGCCGCACGCGCGGCCTCACGCTCGTGCTCCAGGTGGCGCTGCTGGTCGACCAGCGCGCGGCGGGTCTGGATCTGCGACACCAGGGCGAAGGCCAGCAACATGGCGACCGGCCAGGCGATCTGCGTGCGCTGGGCCAGGCCGCCCAACGCCGCGGCGTCCACGGCCAGCAGGCCAGCCAGGGCGGCGGCGCACCAGGCCAGGTCGCGGCGCGCCTGCAGGCGGCCGCGCATCCAGGCGGTCATCGCCGGCAGCAAGGCCAGCAGCATCAGCGCCAGGTCGAGCAGCGGCAGCGGCGGCCGGTACACCTGCCCTGCCTCGAGCGCCGCGTAGCTGGCCGCCAGTACATAGGCCCCCGAGCGAAGCCCGAGCGGCGTCAACGCCTGGTCGCCGAGCGCGGCCGATGCGCCGATGAACGCGACCCGTCCGCGCACCGCGTCGCGCAGGGCGGTGTCGTCTTCGGCGCCCAGCGCCGCGCGCACGACGGCCGCGAAGCCCTGCTTGGGCACGGCGGTGGCGGATGTGGGAAACACCGGGGCCACGCGCCCGCCGGCATCGATCGGCAGCCTGAGTTCACCCAGCCGGGCCTGCCCGTTGGCGCAGCGCAGGGCCGACAGCGGGGCATCCTGCACCGCCAGCAGCACCGCCAGCGGCAGACTCGGCAGCGAACGCCCCGACTCGCCGTGGATCAACGGCAGCGAGCGCAGGCGGCCGTCGGCGTCGGCCGGCATCGATACGACGCCGACCCGCCCGGCGGTCGCAGCCGCAGCCAGCTCCGTCGTCGGCAACAGCAGGCCGGGCCAGGCCTGTTGTTCGCATCCGGTCGGCTGCGCCTCGGATGGCAGGCCTGCAGGGGCCGAGCCCAGCGGCGACATCGTGGCGCTGGCGGCGAGGACCACCCGGCCGGGGCGGGCCGACAGCGTGCGCGCCAATGCGGCATCTCCGTCGCGTGGGTCGGCCAGGACCATGTCGATCGCGACGGCACGGGCCCCTGCGTCGAGCAGATAGTCGGTCGCCAGCGCCAGCACGTCGCGCCGCAGCGGCCAGCCGCCGAAGCGGGGGCGCAGCGCTTCGATCGAGACGTCGTCGATATCGACCACCAGCACGCGCGGAGTCGCCGACGCCGGCGCGAACCAGCGCGACTCCTGGTCGTGCCAGGCGAGCTGCGGATGGCGCAGCCAGCCGGCCGCCAGCAGCAGCGTGGCGATCGCAAACGCCAGCCCGAGCGCCACACCGACACTGCGCCGGCCCGGCGTCAGCCACCAGCGCTCGCGCCAGCGACGCAGGGTGTCGAGCCGCGGCGTGCGCGTGCTCTGGGCCGGAGCGTCCATCAAAGCAGCAGCAGCAGCACGGCAACGCCGGGGACGAGCCACCACCACAGGTTGCGCGGCACCTCGAACGCCTGGGCCTCTCCGTAGGGGCCGGCCCCGGCATCGGGGTCGATGGTGCGGACGCGGACGTAGTAGCGGCCCGCCGGCAGGGCGTCGAAGGTCAGCTCGGGCTGCTGGACGCGACGCTCGATCAGCACCACGCCGAAGCTGCTGTCGCTGGCCACCTGCACGTCGTAGGACGCCGCCGGCCCGCGTGCCGGCCAGCGGATCGTCAGCTGGTTGCCGGTCGACTCCGGTGGCGCCAGCGTCCCGGGGGGCGCCGGCGGTTGCACCGGTGGGGGCTGTAGCTCGAAGCTCGCAGCGTCACCGAAGGGGCCTTGCTCGCCGGCCGCAGTGATGGTCGCCAGCCTCCAGTGGTACCGGCCTGCGGGGAGAGCGACGACGAGACGGTCGGTGTCGAGATCGTCCCGGTCGATGCGCGGGCGGGTGAAGGTGGCGTCGGCGTCGAGCTGCAGGCGGTAGCGCTGCGCCGCCGGCGCGCGGGTCCAGGCCAGCTCGACCTGCTCGCCGCTGAGCGTCGCCTGCGCGCGCGGCTGCCGCATGAAGGGCGCGACCGGGCGGGCCTTCACCGTGAAGCCGGTCTGCGAACCCAGACCCTCGAGCCCGGCGGCGTCGCGCCCGCGCACATGCAGCACGTAGCGGCCGTCCGGCAGATCGGCCCAGCGCGCGGCCGGAGCGTCGAAGCTGCCGTCGAGCAGCCGGCCGTCGGGCGCCCCGTCGGCATAGACCTGGGCCCGGTAGCCGACGGCGCCCGCCAGCGCCGGCCACGACAATACGATGGGAGTGCGATCCAGGCGGGCGTTCAGCGCAGTCAGGTCCGGTGCGGCCAGCAGGGGTCGCGGCGCGCCGATCGTGCCGCGCGCGTCGGCCACGAGGCCGAAGCCGGCGTCGATCCGTCGTTCACCGGCGCGGGCGCCGGACGGCGACGCACCGACGCGCCCGGCGGAGACTTCGGCGGCCGTGCTGGCGCGGTCGCGGTCGACCCGGACGCGGAAGTCCGTGCCACGCACACCGAGCGTGAGGGCGGGCGTGCGGATCTCGTACCGTGTGCCGACGGTGCGCGCCGGATTGACGCGCGAGTCGGCTTCGCCCTGCTCGACCCGCAGCCGCGTCTGCGCGACGCCGCTGCGGCCCAGCACCAGCAGCGACTCGATGCGCACCCTGGATCCGCCCGACACCAGCAGGCGCGTGCCGTCGGCCAGGCGCACCGTGACGTCGGCATCGGCCCCGGTGGCGAGGGTGTCACCGGCACGCAGCGCGAGACCCACGGCCACGTCGGAGGCCGCGCCGCCGCCGGCCCGCTCCACGCTGGCGCGCCCGGTCACGAAGGCCACGGTGGCGACGGACGCCTCGGCGCGCAGCCATGTCACCGGCACGCGCAAGCGGCGTCCGGGCTCGAGCGTTCGCGGGTTCTGGACCTGGTTCAGGCGTTGCAGCCGTTCCCAGCCGATGCCCGGCGCCAGGTACCTCTGGGCGAGGGTGTAGAGATCGTCGCCGCGCTCGACCCGGTAGGTCCACGCGGCGTCGGCGGTCGGCTGCGCAAGGGCTGCGCCCGAGAGAAGACAACTCCCCAGGGCCCGGATGGCAGTCGACGATCGTGGATTGAGTTTCACGGGGTTCCCGCAGGTCCGTCCTCGGATCAATGCCGCGGAACGGCGTGCAGTGAGATTCTTCACACCCCCGAAGTGGTGCGCTCCAGGCGTGACCCTAACATGCCCGGCGCCGCTGGCGTTGACAACCGGCAATCGAGAAGGGGCGTGGCGCGGCCGGGCCTGCGACTTCCGCCACGTTGTGGCCGGCGCGGCGGGCACCGTCGAGTCGCTCGTCCCGCGCTCGATGCCCCCCGGACCGGGGCGTGCGGCAATCGTCGCGCGGGCAGGCGCCGCTGTCCGAGGCATGCACCACGCGTTCGGGCATGCGCGCGCGGTTGAAGTGCCGCAGCTTCCCGGCCCGGTCGAGGCCCGGCAACGGGATCGGCCGGCGCCGGCCGGCGGTGATCGACTTCGCCAGCAATGGGCCGCACTCGGCCCCGGGCCTACTCGCTCAGCCGCGTCACCCCGCGCAGCTCGCAGGCATGGACCGCATTGCGCAGCGCCGCGATCGCCTCGTAGCGCGTGAAGCTGCGCCGCCACGCGAGCACCACGCGGCGCGTCGGGACCGGCGGCGCGAACCTGACGTAGGCCAGATGCAGTTGCGGCTCCTTCGGCACGCTCAACTGCGGGACCACGGTCACGCCCATGCCGGAGGCGACCATGTGCTTGATGGTCTCGAGCGAGCTGCCCTCGAAGCTCTTGCGGATGCCTTCGGCGTCGGTCGAGAAGCGTGCGAACTCGGGGCAGACCTCGAGCACGTGGTCGCGGAAGCAGTGGCCGGTGCCGAGCAGCAGCATGGTCTCCTGCTTCAGCTCCTCGGAGCTGACCTGCTTGCGCTTGGCCAGCGGGTGTGTCTTGGGCACGGCGATCATGAAGGGCTCGTCGTACAGCGGCGCGATCGCCAGCCCGGTGTCGGGGAAGGGCTCGGCCATGATCGCGCAGTCGAGCTCGCCGGTGCGCAGCATGTCCAGCAGCCTGACGGTGAAATTCTCCTGCAGCATCAGCGGCATCTGCGGCGATTGCTCGATCGCCTGCTTCACCAGGTCCGGCAGCAGGTACGGCCCGATCGTGTAGATGATGCCGAGCTTGAGCGGGCCCGACAGCGGGTCCTTGCCGCGCTTGGCGATCTCCTTGATCGCGGCGGCCTGCTCGATGACGGCCTGGGCCTGGCGCACGATCTCGTCGCCCAGCGGCGTCACGCTGACCTCGTTGCCGCCGCGCTCGAAGATCTTGAGGTCGAGCTCGTCCTCGAGTTTCTTGATCGCCACGCTCAGCGTCGGCTGGGAGACGAAGCAGGCTTCGGCGGCGCGGCCGAAATGCCGTTCGCGCGCGACGGCGACGATGTAGCGGAGCTCGGTCAGGGTCATGCGCGGATTGTGAAACACGGCCGAAACCCGCGCCGATGCCGCTTGGGTATGCTGGAGGACTTTGCACTTGCCGTCGGCAGACCCGCCATGACCATGTTGTCCAACGCCCGACCCCGACCCACCGCCGGCCTCGTGCCCGGTGCCGTGATGGCCGCCGTCCTGATGCTGATGCCGACCGGGCGTGCGGCCGCGCAGGCCAAGGCCGTGGCCGCGCCGGCTTCGGCCGCTTCGCAGCCCGCCGGCCCGACGGTGCGGCCGGAATTCGCCACGCCGATGCAGGCGGCGCAGAACCTGCTCGGCGAAGGCAAGGCATCGGAGGCCTTGGCCAAGGCCGAAGAAGCGTCGAAGCTGCCTGCCCTGACAGCCTACGAGACCTACGTGCTCGAGCGCACGCGCGCGGCGGCCGGACAGCGCCTGGGTGACGTGCCGCTGATGATGAAGTCGCTCGAGGCCGCGCTCGCGACCGGCCAGACACCGCCGGACGAAGAGACGGCGCTGATCGAGGCCATGGTCAGCACCGCGGCGCGTCAGTCCGACCATGCGACCGTGCTGCGCTGGACGCGGCGCTACGACGAACTGAAGGGCCCGAACGATGCCGTGCGCGTCGTGCGCATCCAGAGCCAGCTCGCCAGCGGCGACACCGAAGCCGCCAAGGCCGCGCTGCTGGCCCGCGTGGAGGCTGCCGACAAGGCCGGCCAGACGCTGCCCGAACCGCATCTGCGGCTGCTCGCCGGAGCCCAGCAGCAGACCAAGGACCCGGGGCTGCAGCGCACCTTCGAGCGCCTTGCCGCGGCCTACCCGCGCCCGGAATACTGGTCCGACGTCGTGTCCTTTGCGGCGCGCGACCCCGGCCTGAGCGACCGCGCGATGCTGGAGCTGTACCGCCTGTTGCGTTCGACCGGCAGCCTCAAGCAGGGCGACCTGCGCGACGAGATGGCGCAGCTGTCGATCCGTCTGGGCCAGCCGGGCGAGGCCCAGGTGGTCGTCGAGGAAGGTTATGCCGCCGGCCAGCTGGGTACGGGTGCGCAGGCCGCGGCGCACCAGAAGCTGCGCGAGCAGGCGCGCCGCCTCGCCGGGGCCGACCGCAACGACCGCCCGGCCGCCGAGGCCGCTGCCCAGCGCGCCAAGGACGGCAACGGCCTGGTCGACCTGGGCTGGGCGATCGTCGCCGGTCTGGCGGCCGATGCCGCGCCGGCGGCTGCCGAACCCGGCCTGGCGCTGATCGAGCAAGGCATTGCCAAAGGGGGGCTGCGGCGCCCGACCGAGGCGCGCCTGCATCTGGCGATGGCGCAGCTGGTCGCGGGCCGCAAGGATGCCGCGCGCCAGACGGTCGCGGCGCTGGCCACGGCGCCTGCGGCCGAAGGCCTTGCGGTGCCGGTGCGCTTGTGGACGATGTACCTCCAGGCCCCGGCGATGCTGCCGCCGCGCCAGTAGCGCAGTAGCGCGCGACCCATGCGTTGTGGGCGCGCGTGGCGCCGCAGCCGGGCCAGCGCGGTTCGGCGATTGAACGCGAAGCCCGGTCAGGCCTTCAGGAACTCGGCCTTCCCGCCCAGCCAGCGCGCGACATGTGCACGTGCGGCGGCAGGATGGTCGGCGAGCAGGCGCGGCGCCAGCTGGCGCGCCTGCTGCAGGAGCGCGCTGTCCTGGTTCAGATCGGCAAAGCGCAGCAGCGCGTCGCCGCTCTGGCGTGCACCCATGAATTCGCCCGGGCCGCGGATCTCGAGGTCGCGGCGCGCGATCTCGAAGCCGTCGGTCGTCTCGGCCATCGCCTTCAGGCGCGCCTTGCCGGTCTCGGACAGCGGCGCGGTATAGAGCAGCACGCACACGCTGGCCACCGCGCCGCGGCCCACACGCCCGCGCAGCTGGTGCAACTGGCTCAGGCCGAAGCGCTCGGCATGCTCGATCACCATCAGGCTCGCATTCGGCACGTCGACGCCGACCTCGATGACCGTGGTCGACACCAGCACGGCCATCTCGCCGCCCGTGAACAGCGCCATCGCGGCCGCCTTCTCTGCCGCCGGCATGCGCCCGTGCAGCAGGCCGACCATGCGCCCGGGCAGTGCGGCACTCAGCTGCTGATGAGTCTGCGTGGCGTTCTGAAGGTCCACCTTCTCCGACTCGTCGATCAGCGGGCAGACCCAGTAGACCTGGCGGCCGCGCTCGACCTCGTCGTGGATGCGCGCGACGACCTGGTCGCGCCGGTTGTCGGCGAAGACCTTGGTGACGACGGGTGTGCGGCCCGGTGGCAGCTCGTCGATCGTGCTGACGTCGAGGTCGGCGAAATAGGTCATCGCCAGCGTGCGCGGGATCGGCGTCGCGCTCATCATCAGCAGGTGCGGTTCGAGCGAGGGCTGCTCGAGCTCGTTGCCGGACACTGGATTCGCGCCAAGCTTGGCGCGAAGGGCCAGGCGCTGCGCGACGCCGAAGCGGTGCTGCTCGTCGACGATCGCCAGCCCAAGCCTGGCAAAGACGACGTCGTCCTGGATCACCGCGTGCGTGCCGACCACGAGCGCGGCCTCGCCGCTGGCAACCTGCTCGATCATCTTCGTGCGCGCCTTGCCCTTGCGGCTGCCGGTCAGCCAGGCGACCGTGAGGCCGAGCGGCTGCAGCCACTGCACGAGTTTGCGGAAATGCTGCTCGGCCAGGATCTCGGTCGGCGCCATCAGCGCACATTGCCAGCCGGCGTCGATCGCACGCGTGGCGGCCAGTGCGGCCACCACGGTCTTGCCCGAGCCGACGTCGCCCTGCAACAGGCGGTTCATCGGGTGCGGCCGCGCGAGGTCGGCGGCGATCTCGCTGCACACGCGTTGCTGCGCGGCGGTGAGCGCAAACGGCAGCGCGGCCAGCAGGCCGGCATGCAGCGCGCCACCCCCGCCCTGCAGGATAGGCGCGCGCAACTGTGCGCGCTCGTGCTGGGCCTCGGCCTGCGCGAGCTGCTGGGCCAGCAGCTCCTCGAATTTCAGCCGCTGCCAGGCGGGGTGCGAATGGTCCTCGAGGGCTGCCAGCGCCATCTGCGGCGGAGGCTCGTGCAGCAGATGCAGGGCTTCCTTCAAGGGCGGCAGGCCGCGCGGCACCACGCCGGGCGGCAGCAACTCGTCCAGTGGCGCCCGCGTCAGCGCCGAGGCGACGGCCTTGCGCAGGTAGGCCTGCGGCAACTGCGCGCTGGTCGGGTAGACCGGCGTCAGCGCCTGCGGCAGCGGCGCGCCCTCGGCCACGGCCTTGAAGGTGGGATGCACCATCTCGCGGCCGAGGAATCCGCCACGCACCTCGCCGCGCACGCGCACGCGCTGGCCCGGCGCCAGCGCCTTCTGGTGCGAAGGGTAGAAGTTCAGAAAGCGCAGCACGAGCTCACCGCTGTCGTCGGCGATGCGCGCGACGAGCTGGCGGCGTGAGCGCGTCTCGACCTTGCACTCGTAGACGATGCCCTCGACCTGCACCGTATCGCCATCGCGCGCGCGCGCGATCGGCCACAGGCGCGTCTCGTCCTCGTAGCGCATCGGCAGATGCAGCGCCAGATCGATGTCGCGTTTCAGGCCGAGCCGCTCCAGCGCCCGCTGGGGTCCGGATTTCTCGCGTGCGGCGTCGGGCATGCGTTGCATTGTCTTACGCCGCCCTCTCGATAATGGCGCGATGCGCATCCCCCGAGCGGCCCGAGTGTCCATCCTGCTGCTGCTGCCTGCCGGCGTCGCAGCGCCGCCGGCCATGGCGGCGTTCGAACTGCCGCCGATCGACCGCATCGTCAACTACCAGCCGAAGCTGCCGCTGCAGGTGTTCACTGCCGACGGCGTGGAGATCGCGCAGTTCGGCGCCGAGCGCCGCATCTACACGCCGCTGGTGCGCACCCCCAAGCTGCTGCAGCAGGCGGTGCTGGCGGTCGAGGACAGCCGCTTCCGCGAACACAGCGGCATCGACCCCAAGGGCATGGCGCGCGCCTTGCTGTCGCTGCTGACCGGCGGCATGAAGCAGGGCGCCTCGACGATCACGCAGCAGCTCGTGCGCACGATGCTGCTGAGCCAGCGCTTCACGCCCGAGCGCAAGGCCAAGGAGATCATGCTCGCGCTCAAGGTCGAGCAGGAGCTGTCGAAGGACCGCATCCTGGAGATCTATCTCAACGAGATCTTCCTCGGCCAGCGCGCCTACGGCTTTGCCGCTGCGGCGCAGACCTACTTCGGCAAGCCGCTGGACAGGCTCACGCTGGCCGAGACGGCGATGCTCGCCGGCCTGCCGCAGAACCCGCACTATGCCAACCCGGTGGCCAACTTCGAGCGCGCCACGCAGCGCCAGCACATCGTGCTCGAGCGCATGCACGCCACCGGGGTCATCGGCGCGGCCGCGCTCGCGGCCGCGCGCGCCGAGAAGCTCGTCGTCCGCTCGCCGCTGGACAGCGTGCTGCATGCCGGCCACGTGGCCGAGATGGCGCGCCGCGCGGTCGTCGAGCGCTTCGGGCCCGAGGCCTACACCCAGGGCATCCGCGTCGTGACCTCGCTGCGTGCCGCCGACCAGAAGGCGGCGCGCGCCGCGCTGCGCAAGGGAGTCCTCGAGTACGACCGCAAGGGGCCCTGGCGCGGGCCGGAGGATTTCGAACCGCTGCCAGGGGGTGATGGCGCCGAGCTCGAGCGCGCGGCCGCACAGGCGCTGAAGGATCACCGCGACGACGAGCAACTGCGCGTGGCGGTCGTGTTGCAGGCGTCGGCCAAGGAACTGCGGGTGCAGCTCGCGTCGGGCGAGCGGGTCACGCTCGGTGGCGACGGCCTGCGCTGGGCGCTGCCGGGGCTGGCGCCCAAGGCGAAGGCGCCGCTGGTCATCCGGCGCGGCGCGATCGTGCGCGTGATCCAGCAGCCCGCCGGCAAGGGCTGGGCGATCTCGCAGTGGCCGCAGGTGCAGGCGGCGCTGGTGGCCCTGGACCCGCCGAGCGGCCGCGTGCGTGCGCTGGTCGGCGGATTCGACTTCACGCAGCAGCCCTTCAACCACGTCACGCAGGCCTGGCGCCAGCCCGGGTCGAGCTTCAAGCCGCTGCTCTATTCGGCCGCGCTGGAGCGCGGCGTGATGCCGGCGACCGTGATCGATGACCTGCCGTTCACGGCCGCCAACGGCTGGAGTCCGCAGAACAGCGACGGCCAGTTCGACGGCCCGATCACGCTGCGCCAGGCGCTGATCCGCTCGAAGAACCTGGTCAGCGTGCGCCTGGCGCAGCAGGTCGGTGTCGGCCCGGTGCGCGACTGGGCCGGGCGGTTCGGCCTCGACCCGGCACGCCAGCCCGACAACCTGACGCTCGCGCTCGGCGCCGGCAGCGCGACACCGCTGCAGATGGCGCAGGCCTATGCCACCTTCGCCAATGGCGGCTGGCGCGTCAACCCGGTGCTGGTCGAGCGCATCACCGACGCGCAAGGCAAGGTGCTGTTCGAGGCCCCGCCGCCGGCCGCACTGACGGAAGATACGCGGGCGATCCCGGCACGCAACGTCTTCGTCACGAGCAGCCTGCTGAACGACGTCACGCGCACCGGCACGGCCGCACGCGCGCAGGCGACGCTGCGCCGCAGCGACCTTTACGGCAAGACCGGCACGACCAATGACGCGGTCGATGCCTGGTTCGCCGGCTTCCAGCCCGGTGTCGCCGCGGTCGTCTGGGTGGGCCACGACGAGCCGCGGAGCCTGGGCGACCGCGAATCCGGCGGCGGCCTGGCGCTGCCGATCTGGATCGACTACATGGCCGCCGTGCTCAAGGGCGTGCCGGTGGCGCAACCCGGGCCGCCGCCGCCGGGCCTGGTGCGCTCAGGCGACGACTGGCTCTACGAGGAGTGGCTGAACGGCGGATGGATCAGCCGCATCTCGACCGAGACCGGCGTCCTGCGCGCTGGTGCGCCGACGATAGCTTCTGCGGCTTCGGCGGCGAGCGCGGCCGAGCCGTCCGAGCGCGCGGCGTCCGCACCCTGAGATGAGCCATCGGACGGACCTTCGGCGGCTCCCCTCGACGGGCCGGCGCGCGTGCGTGGGTCGAGCACGGCGCCACGGCGGCAGGAGCCGGTGACATGGCGGGCCATACCCTTGCCGACTTCGACTTCGAACTGCCGCCCGAACTGATCGCGCAACATCCGGCGCCCGAGCGCAGCGCGTCGCGCCTGCTCGACGGCCGCACGTGGCCGCCGCACGACCGCAGCTTTCGCGAACTGCCGTCGCTGCTCGATCCGGGCGACCTGCTGGTCTTCAACGACACGCGTGTCATCAAGGCGCGGCTGTTCGGCACCAAGGCCACGGGCGGCGCGGTCGAGATCCTGGTCGAGCGGGTCATCGCGCCGAACGAGGTCTGGGCCCATCTGCGCGCGAGCAAGTCGCCACGGCCGGGCACCTGGCTGCGCATCGCCGGCGCCTTCGACGCCGAGGTGCTGGGGCGCGGCGGGCCGCAGGACTCGCTGTTCCACCTGCGCTTCCCGTCCGACCCGTTTGCGTTGCTCGAGGCGCACGGCCACGTGCCGTTGCCGCCCTACATCGCGCATGCCGACGCCGCCGACGACGAGGAGCGCTACCAGACGATCTTTGCCGACCGCCCCGGCGCCATCGCGGCGCCGACCGCGGCGCTGCATTTCGATGCCGGCGTGCTCGCGGCCCTGCACGCGCGCGGCATCCGGACGGCGCGCGTGACGCTGCACGTCGGCGCCGGCACGTTCCAGCCGGTGCGCGTGGAGGACCTGTCGCAGCACCGCATGCATCAGGAGTGGTTCGAGGTCGGCGCCGAGACCGTGACGGCGGTCGCGGCGGCGCATGCGGCCGGGCGGCGGGTCGTCGCGGTCGGCACGACGACGGTGCGCTCGCTCGAATCGGCCGCGCGCACCGGGGCGCTGGTGCCGACCGCGGGCGAGACCGACATCTTCATCACGCCGGGCTTCCAGTTCCGCGTCGTCGATCGGTTGGTGACCAACTTCCACCTGCCCAGGAGCACGCTGATGATGCTGGTCAGCGCCTTCGCCGGCCACGAGCGCGTCATGGCCTTGTACCGGCATGCGATCGAGCGGCGCTACCGCTTCTTCAGCTATGGTGATGCGATGTTCCTCGCGCGGCGATGATTCCGCACGCAGGCTGGGCGGATCGGCGCACGATGCACACTGCCTGCGGCATCGACTCAAGAAGGAGGACCCATGCACGCCAGCCAACTCGTCGCCGCCTCGTTCCTCGGCCCGTCCTCGGCGGCCTTGGCGGCCCCGGTGGCCTTCCAGACCGTGGACCACTCGAGTGCCGCGCTGATCGACGCCGCCATGGTCCAGGCGGTCTGGAAGGAGCACCTGAGCGAGAAATTCACCCAGCGCCTGGCGCACCTGAACCCGCCCGGCCGATGGGCCTTCATCAGCCAGGTCGAGGGCGGCATCAACGATGGCAAGACCTGCGTCGTCACGGCGCGCGTGGCGCTCGCGCCGCGCAGCGGCAGCACCGTGGTGTTCGCACCGGCCAAGATGGCCACGACCTTCGATGCTCTGCCGTACGCGACGCCGGCCCAATGAACCGACCTCGCCAAGGTCAAGCTCAGCGAGGCCATCGTCGCGGTGACCTCGTCGCTGGTGGCGAACTGATGCGGTCTCGAGTTCGATCGTCAGCGGATTGACCGACCGGGTTCGGCCCGAAGCTGCCGTTGGTGAAGGTCTGCGAGTGCG
>Ga0209261_10000314_pt1 | contig 13068 bp, 7 predicted proteins | sample DOMMetBare1Fresh_FD_187470 | JGI IMG/M metagenome (GOLD analysis project Ga0209261, IMG submission 187470) | Wetland sediment microbial communities from St. Louis River estuary, USA, under dissolved organic matter induced mercury methylation -... | ecosystem: Environmental > Aquatic > Freshwater...
CACCGAACATTTTTACTAAATGGTAAGTGCCCGGAGTTGCATCCACGGCTTCACCGCAGCCCCAAATTCCCTGGTTGGTATGTATTTTTACGAAAAGGCTGTGCCCATTCCGGATATATCCACATTTGATCTCTGTAATTTTCAAGTCGCTTGGACTTGAAGACAAAGGAGTATTTTCGACTGCCTTTTCCAAACCGCTTCCAAAACTTGAAAGAGCGGTAAAACCTAAAGCTGCCGTCACAGCGCTTTTGGTAATAAAATCACGTCTTGAATTTGTCATTTGGTTCAATTGGTTTAAGTTAATTTACCATGTACGGGTTTTTAATAACTCTTTAATTTGGTCCTTTGGAACCGGTAATTCATTGATATGGTCGTTTAACCAGGTTGAAAAATCCTTTTCAATTTCATCTGACCATCTGGAATCAATCTGCCCCGCAGTATATTTTTGCTCACGGAGACGCTGATGCCCGAACATGTCCCGAAGTCTGACTATTTCAGAGGTTTTGACCACTTGTTCTGCTAAATGTGGAGGGATAAAAATTACTCCGCCATCCCGGCCCAACACAACATCCCCCGCAATTACCATGGCTTTCCCAATGCGGGTTGGTGTGTTGATGCCAATCAGCGTAGTATTTAATTCTCCATTCGGATCGTTTAAATGGTGCGATGGATGATAACTGCGAACAAAGGATGTAAATGAACCCAATTCTTTTAATCCGTTTACATCGCGAACCGCACCGTCGTATACAATCCCATTTCCTGATTTTGCATAGATCGAATTGCCCAGATTATCACCAATGGTAGGGCCATCTTCATGGGCGCCGAATTGATCTACCACATACACATCGCCTTTTACCAACATATCGATAGGCCACGAATTCTGAGATTTTATTCGTCCGTCTTTCTCATGTCCTTTTTTATCGATAGCTCTTTGCACATCCGGACGGCCTGGCATGAATGTGGCAGTTAATGCTCTTCCAACAAGTACACTATCAGGATTGATGCACATCCAGCCATCGTCATAGGCATGTTTATAGTTTGCACCTTTCAGAACGGCCCATGCTTCTTCGAGTGTAACCAATTTCATCCTTTTCAGGATTTCATCCGGCACTTTTGGACGGCCGTCAGGGAAGCGTTCACCTTTCCATTCCGGTGTCAGAAAAAGAAGTTCTTCTTTTGAAATCTGTTGAGCCAGACTATAAAAAGTCGACAGAAATAAGAAAAGGAATAATGGCAGAAGGATTTTTACTTTCATAAAAGTTTAGTTAGAGTTAGTTAGCAAAATAAAATATTTAAAAAATCAAGGCTGTATCAATATCAAAATACTTTTGCAAACCCAGTCATCCTGAAACAAGTTCAGGATGACCTGGCCTTTGACTTTTGATACAGCCTCAGTTTTCTATTTGTCCCACCATACTTTGGTTTCCAAATTATCAGGCCCCATTGCAGCAATAGCTGCTTTAACATTTACACTATTGACTGAAATTTCGGAATTAGGATAAGTGAGTCGGTTTATCCATGTAACTGCCTTACCCGGATATGGATTAGGCGCCAGTTGCGGATAATTACTCCTCCTGAAATTTGCAAATGCTTCCGGCCCGTTCAAAAATGAGGAAATCCAGTATTGAGTGTTAATTTGATTCAATTCAGTTCCGGCAACGAGTGGATTAGCAGCAATATAAGCATCCCTGTCAGCAGCAGGAACCGCACATTTTGCATCGAATGAGGCCATTTGATCCATGTTGGCTTTAATTCCATCCGAAAAATATTGTGCTGCGGTGCCAGTGGTTATCCAACCCCTGAAGCGAGCTTCTGCAAGTAAAAGGTTTGTTTGGCTTGCTGTTACCATGAACATCGGAGCAGTTAATTTCGCCATGCGGTTACGGTCAACCTGACTATAGTCATAAAAACTTGCCAAACCATCAGCTTTGGCAGCGATTCCTGCCGTGGTATTATCTTTTCCCATGGGTAAACCAATCTGATCGGCAGCTAGGATGCTACCAGCAGCAGGTGTCTGAGCTGTCCCGGAAGTGGCGCCTTTATATCGAACCGCGATGGCAACAAGTCTTGGGTCATTTGTGCTTTTCAATGCGTCAACAAAAGGTTTTGTCAAATAGAAATTGGCAGCTTCAGTTGAATTAAGCGTGTTGCTGATTGGATTTCTATAATTGGCGTCATGTTTGACAAAAGCATTATCAGCATTCTGCAAAATTACTCCGCCATCAAATGCAGATTTAACTGCATTTTGAGCCTGAGTCGCATCAGCAGCGCTTAATCGCATACCTGCCCGAAGCAGTAACGAATAGCCAAACTTTTTCCATTTATCCACATCTCCTCCAAATAAAATATCAGCGGTTTCTATCTTGCCTGAAGCGCTGAGGGCCGCGGATGCTTCAGTCAATTCCTTAATTATTTTCGGATAGATTTCCTGCTGAGTTTCATACTTGGGGAAGAATATCTGAGAATTATAGCCTTCGCCTCCTTCATCATACGGAATTGATCCATAAGAATCAGTTAGTATCATAAATGTGTAAGCCTGAATTATCCTGGCCATGTTCATTAAGTTAGCTCTGGCTGGATCATTTTTAGTGCGGGCAATGATATCTTTGGTATGTTTAATTACATTCCTGTTATAACTTACCCAATTAATATCGTATGCGGTGCGATTTTCCTGATTGAAATTAGCCCCGGTCAATACACCTGAGTTTGGCGAAATAATTTGCTGGACAATTCCAATCTCAAAAACAAGCGTAACTATGGAAGAGTTAATAACCGCATTGTTTAGTATGAATGCAGGATTAATTTCAGTGGCAGCAGTTTTACTCTTATTTAATTCATCAAATCCTTTTTCGCAAGAAGTGATCATTGTAAGCAACAGCGCCAGCACACAAAAGCTAAATATTTTTTTCATGTTTCAGTCGTATTAAAATTTAACATTCAAATTGAAACCTAAGCTCCTTGTGGTAGGAAGTCCAGGGGATTCCATTCCTATCAGGTTATCAGAACTGTATCCGAAACTTTCCGGATCTATATTGTCAACCCATTTTTTGATCATCAGCACATTATTTGCAGTCAGGTTCAGAGTTAAGCCCTTTATCAGGAAATTGGCAGGTAAGAACTTCGAAAAGTCATATCCTAAAGTAATCTGACGCAATTTCCAATATCCGCCGTTATATACGACAGGTTCAACCAGTGCGAGAGATCTCACTACTGACCAATAATCCTGTACATTCGCAACCGCAGTATTAACATTTCCGTTTGCATCTACGCCTTTACCTACGACTCCTGCTTCCCGGCCTTCCAGAGTGGCTTTGTGAAGTCCATGACGGTAAGCGTTGAAATTTGTTCCTGAAAGCATTTTGTTGCCCAGTTTAAAGTCAATCAGGAAAGAGAACATCACTCCTTTATAATTGAACGAATTTGTAAAACCGCCAGTCCATTTTGGTAATGCACTTCCATAATTAATTAAATCAGATGTGCGGAGGGGGATACCATTTGCGCCAAATACCTGGTTGCCCTGTGCATCCCTTTTGTAGCCAAAACCAGCAATCTGGCCCATTTCTTCGCCTACAATCTGTCTTAATTCACCGTTGAATACGTGCGTTCCAACTGTAATCCGTTCACCTGCTTTATCAGTTATAAGACTCAATACTTTGGTAATATTGTAAGCTCCGGTAAATGTGAAGTCCCATTGGAAATCAGCGCTCCGAACCGGCACTATATTCACCATCAATTCAAGTCCTTTATTCTGGCTTTTACCACTGTTAATGCGTGTATCAACAAAACCTGAAGCATCGGAAATCTGAGCCTGTACAATCTGGTCAGTGGTTATTTTTTGATAGACTGATAAATCAATGCCTAAACGGTTATCAAACATTTTCAGTTCAAGACCTAACTCAGTTTCAGTTGTACTCATTGGCCTTAAATTAGGATTTGGTACGGTACTTCCTGAAGCTCCTCCAACAGGTTGCAATGCTCCGGATGGATTAGCTGCCAAATTCGAGTTAACACTGTAAAAGAGAAGGTTGGAATATGGCGGAACATCGGTATCGCTACCAACTTGAGCAAATGCTGCCCTGACTTTACCAAAAGTCAACCATTTGGGTTTTGTTCCAAAAGTTTCAGAAAAAATATAACTGGCTGAAACCGATGGATACAAAATACTGCGGTTCGCTGGTGATAAGGTTGAGAACCAGTCATTTCTCACAGTTCCATTCAGGTAAAGTAAATTTTTATATGATATTTCAGTGGATCCATAAAGAGAATTAACTGCCCGTTCGGAGAGATCATAAAGCGGATCTTTTGATCTTCCGTTCTGCACTGTGTAAAGGCCCCGAACAACAAAGTCAGTAACTTGTACACTATTCAGGTCTGAGCGTCTCTTCATCTGGTTGCCTCCGGCAGTCACATTGACTCCAAAATCACCGAATTCTTTTGTTGCTGATATCAGGAAGTCAGCATTTATTTCCCTAAACCTACGTGACTCTTGTGTAAACATACCATTGACAAAACCTGCAGGTGCAGGCGACAATGACGCCTGACCGGTTGGGAAGTTGTTGTATTCCTGATCGCGCGACCAAAAATCCTGTCCGATACGTCCCTGAACAAAAAGCCATTTGGCAACATCGTACTTCATTGAAATATTACCAAACATACGGTCACGGCGAATTTTTTGGAATTGGTCAGATAAGGTAAAATATGGATTTGTCCTATTCTTGAACCGTGAATAAACATACTCGTTACCTAAAGCATCGTGAGCATTGTCTTTTAAAACTTCAAGTGGCATCGAATTGGCCATAGCATAAATGGCAGTAGGTATCGAGTTGTCCTGATTCGCAATGTTAGGCGGATTTTCATTGTTCTCGAATGAGTAGTTCATGTTGCCCTGGAAACTCAGTTTTGCTGTTAAATTATAGCTAAATCCAAGGTTAAGGGTATTTCTCTTATAGGTGTTATTTGGAACAATACCATCACTTTTCATGCTAGCAAGAGAAAGGTTCATCCCTCCCTTATCACTACTTGTTGACAGCGAAATGGTATTGGTCATATTCTGACCATTCCTGAAGAATTTATTGATTATTCCACGTTGGGGTTCGTATGGAACTGTAAGATTATTGTATAAAACCTGTGTCATCCCGGGTTGAAATTTCTCTCCAAATGACCATTGTCCGGAAGTAGGGTCTTTTGTTGTGGGACGAACACCATATTCTCCCTGACCGTATACGTATTGGTAGTCGGTATAATCGATTGGGGCATCACTCGTATAATTCATGTTATAAGTGATCCCAATACCTTTATGGGTACCTTTTGTTTTGGTGGTAATCATGATTACACCATCCTTAGCACGAGAGCCGTACAGTGCTGAAGCAGCAGCTCCTTTTAAAACTGACATACTTTCAATATCGTCAGGATTGATACTGGAAAGCCCATCACCACCATCAGAAGTATTTCCTCCGCCTCTTACTCCGATTGAATTGTCGGAACCGGCATTATTCGGATTAGTTCCAAAGTTGGTATTATCAATCGGAACACCGTTGACAACTATTAATGGACTGTTTTGTCCCGAAATAGATGATTGACCACGGATTCGGATTTTGGAGGTACCTGCCGGGCCGGTGCCTAATCCAGATATGCTTACTCCAGCCATTTTCCCTGACAAGGAATTCATCAGATTAGGTGTACGGTTTACCGTTAACTGGTCCGAATTAATATTTGCTGTCGCATATCCTAAGCTTTTACTTGATTTCTTAATACCCAATGCAGTTACTACAACTTCATCTATCGCTTCGATATTGGGTGCCAATTTGACATCAATTGTTGTTTGTCCCGTATAAACTATCGTTGCCTTTGCGTATCCCACAAACGAGAACACGATGGCGGTATTTAAACTGGGGGCATTGAGATTATATTTCCCGTTTGCATCACTAATCACACCGGCATTCGTAGATGGAATGTATACGGTAACCCCAATCAGGGCTTCACCGGTTGTAGCATCAGTAATTGTTCCTGAAACGGTTTTTTGCTGTTCAGCCACAAGCTGATCCGGGATTGCAAATTTTTCGTCACCGGCAAGCAGGGCGATCTGTCTTCCGTAGACTTCATATTTAATTCCGGTTCCATCAAAAAGCTCATCAAGGATATCGAAAACCTTTTTGTTTTTCTGAACGACGGTTGCTTTTCGTTCAACATCAACTTTACTGCTGTAGAAGAACTTAAATTCACTTTGGCTTTCAATGTTATTTAAAATTCCTCTAATCGAAGTGTTTTCCAACGCAAGGGATAGTTTGGTCGATTGTGCATAATTTTCCATAGCAAAACTGCTAAGCACAGAAATACAAATCAGGAAGATTGTTATTTTCATTTTTTTCAAAATTTCACCCACCAATGGCATATAACCCCGATGGAACCAGTTTTTTTTCATAGTTTTGTTTTTTTGGTTAACTACTTAATACGTAAAATTAATCAATGTTAAAGAGAGGAGGGAAACCATTTAAGTTTGACCGACTGGAGCGGTTTCTACCTCTTTTTTGTTAAATTTTTTCATCTCATAGGCAAATTAATTAGATTGGTTATTGGTTCTTTTTATATTCTATACGAATTGTTCTGGTTTTTTCGTTGTATAAATAATCAATTGGCGCTGTAACTTTCAGCAATTGAAGCACTTCGCTAAATGATTCCATTTCAAGAACGCCAGTATAGGAGATTTCAGATAATCGTTTATCATTGGCTAATTCAATTTTCACGTTATACCATCTCTCCAGCCTTTTGGTTACTGAAGGAAGGTACTCATTTCTGAAAATCAGTTTTCCGTCCTTCCAGGATGAAAACATATCTGTCTCCACATTTTCAACTTTTAAATCTGTACCATAAATTCCTGCCTGCTGACCGGGTGTTAGTGAAACTTGTTTTCCAGTTTGCAAGTCTTTCACTTTAACAATTCCTGTTAATAAGGTAGTTTGAAAGTTTTCTCCGGCAAAAGCAGAAACATTGAATGATGTTCCCATCACCTCAATATCGCCAGTGGAAGTCAGAACATGAAATGGCTGACCATTATTCTTTACTTCGAAAAAAGCTTCTCCTTTCAGATTTACAAATCTGGTGGTATCAAAATGAGAATTGAATGATACTGATGAACCTGAATTTAACCAAACCAACGAACCATCGGGTAAGGTAAAACTGGTTTTTGCCCCATAAGGAGCATTGATCGTTTGTATTTCTGCCACATATGGAGTTTGAGCAGATTTGTGGTAAAAAAAAGCAGTGCTAATGATCAAGCCAACTACAAGGACAGCGGCAACTTTTAGAATAAGTCTGAAAACTTTTAAATCCTTCTTTGCAGTATTATTTTCATTAATCATTATGGTTTGTAAAATTCTCCTCTTTAATTCAGGATTTGGATCTTGAAATTCATTGTCTTCCTGAAGGCTTTTATCCCAGAATGGTTTTAACAGGCCATAAATTACAGCTTCATTTTTTTCATCAACCAGAAAATCCGAGACTTTCGAATATTCTTCCGGACTTAATACCGAATTTAAATATTTTCTGAATAATTGATCCATTTTGTTGTTTTGTATAGTTAATACACAACAAAGGCATTTACCCCTAGCAGAAACTCAATAAAAAAAGTAGTTGAAGAATAAAAATAAAATTAATGCTATTTCGAAATGAAATAACTTTTTCCTTAATAGTACTATTGCTTTGGAAATGTGGAACTCAACCGCTTTTGTTGTAATATTCAATTTTTCGGCAATCTCTTTATGAGAATAACCATCAATGCGGCTGAGCGAAAAAATTTCCTTTTGGCGATAAGGCAATTCATTAATTGCCTTGTCAACTTTTTCCTTTAAATCCTGAAATTCTGATTGTTCAATAAATGAGTATTCGATTGGAATAGACAATTTACCAACGTTTTCCTTGATCCTTTGATTGGTAAGCCGGCTGCGGAGTTCGTTTAATAAAAGATTCCTGGTGATGGTAAAAATATAGGCATTGAATGTAGAACTTGTTTTTATCCGCTTTCGGTTCTGCCAGATTTTTATAAAAACTTCCTGCAAAATATCGTCAATCCCTTCTTCCAGCTTCAAAAATGTTTTGGAAAAATGATATAAACGCGGATAATAGAAATTATATAATTCTTCGATCGCAGAGGATTCGCCATCTGCTAATTGGAGTAAAAGAATTTCCAATTCGAAGGATTTTTTCATAAACAAGCTGGTAGGTTTGTAACAAATGTAAAAATATCTCCAGACAATCCCAATCATTCTGAATGAATAGATGAAATTTGTATCTGGAATTTTTTTATTCTCACTAATTATCATTTGCAAGATTTCTAGAGAGTTAAGTTTTCAATGAACTTTCCCTGAACCAATTCAAACACACAAAAAGTCCAAATAAATAATTATCTTTCCTGAATATGTGAATCTGATTCATTGGGCTTTTTTATTTGTTGTTTTGTTGTTTTACAAATTAAAAATCATTTGCATTAACGTTCATCCCGATCAATAATTGACAATTAAACCGAAGATCCATGAAAAACCTCCTCTTGCTTTATATGCTATTGTTTATCACTACATGTAGTTTATCGGCTCAAAATCAGGATAAAAAACCTATTCGGCTGGCCATTGCAGGTGCAACCCACGGACATACCGCGTTTATTTTAGGCCGAAAAGAAAAAAACGACTTGCAGTTGGTCGGTGTTTTTGAACAGAATTCTGAGTTGGCGCAAAGTCTCGCTAAAAAATATGGATTTGATCCAAAGCTGATTTTCAGTAACCTGGAGAAAATGCTGGAAGAGGTAAAACCTGAAGCTGTGGTTGCTTTCGGTTCTATTTTTGAACACATGGCCGTTGTGGAGGCGAGTGCCCCCCGGGGAATCCATGTGATGGTTGAAAAACCACTGGCAACCAATGTCATTCACGCAAAAAGAATGGCGGAACTTGCCGAAAAATTTCAGATCCACCTACTAACCAATTACGAAACATCGTGGTACCCGTCAACAGCAAAATCATTTCAGTTGGTGAATGACAGTAATTTCATCGGTAAACTCCGAAAAGTGGTGATTCACGATGGTCATCAGGGGCCAAAGGAAATTGGTTGCGACAAATTCTTTTTAAGCTGGCTAACTGATCCTATTCAAAACGGAGGTGGCGCTTTAATCGATTTTGGCTGTTACGGAGCCAACCTGATGACCTACCTTCAAAAAGGTCAGGAACCTGTTTCAGTAACCGCGGTAACCCGTAATTTTAAACCGGAAATTTATCCGAATGTGGATGATGAAGCGACTGTTATCGTCAATTATCCTGAATCTCAATGTATCATTCAGGCCTCGTGGAACTGGCCCTTTGGAAGAAAAGATATGGAAATTTATGGTGATGCAGGGTATGTTATAGCCAGTGATAATATGACAATGCATCTGAGAAACAGAACCATGAATCAGGAATTGGTTAAACAAATTACATCAAAGGAAATCCCGGTTTATGAAGATCCGTTTAGCTATTTTGCTGATGTCATTCGCGGCAAAGTAATCATGACGAAATATGATCCTTATTCACTGGCAAATAATCTGACCGTTGTGAAAATTCTGGAAGCAGCCAGAGAGTCAGCCAAAACCGGGAAAACGGTAGTGCTTAAAAACTAAACTGAGTTTGTCCTTAAAATTTCCAGCTTATTTTAGTTCCAAACATTCTGGGAGCACCCGGTATTTGAGTGGGATCTCCAAATAAACTACCTGTGTTGCCCGCGCTGACAATAAATTCTTCACCTAAAAGATTACTGCCCCAGATCGAAAATGTAATTCGTTTCTCTGCTAATTCCAGCCCGCCACGGAAATTCAACATACCATAGGCAGCCTGCTCCAATCCTGCCGTATTCGCATCTTCAAAAAATATTTGTGTTTGGTAGGTATACGAGGGGATTCCGAATAAATAGATGTTTTTGGCAATTGCTGTACGAGCATTCAGTCCAGCTGCAAAACTATGATCGGGAGTTAGCCTGAACATATTGCCGGCATATTCCTGTTTTATTCCATCCACATCGTTGTCAGCAAATCGGGCAAGTATATAGGCATAATTACCAAAGAAATTCAATCCTTTTGATACCACAAATTTCAAATTTGATTCGGCTCCGTAGGCAGATGCTTTTCCACCGTCTTTCACCAAATAATTGAACTCGCCGGTTGTCGCATCGGCTACCCAGGAAGAGGTCTGAAAATTCAAATAATCGTGGTAAAAAACTCCCAGATCAAACCAAAAACGCTGCCTGATGACCGTTTTAAATCCGAAATCGTAACTGTTCACTTTTTCAGCATCAAGAACCTGTCCAACGCCAGCAGAGGTAAATTGAATAACTTCCGGGCGACGTCCTTTTGAATATCCGGCAAAAAGATTGGTGTTTTCATTAAACGCATATTTTAATCCTCCCCTAAAAGTTAATGCCAATGATGATTCGGTTATTTTTTTCTCCGGACCAGGTTTAAAAAATAAGTTCGGGAAGTTGCCCGACAAGGCGCCTAATGTAGCAGGGCTACCACCACTCATTTGAGAAATTGAAGTTAATTCAAACCATTCGTATGAAATACGTACTCCGCCCGTAACGCTTAGTTTTCGGGTAAGCTGATAATTGCCGTCAGCAAAAACTTCAGCTGCCTGATTAAGCGCATTACTTTTATTCTCTTCCTGATGATAAATTGACAGTGGCATTCCGGCTAGCGGGCCAAGCTGTGGATCAGCAGGAAGGTTGGTCATAGGGTATGGTTGGCCATCGGGAGTTACCAGGAAGCCAGTATTGAAAAACAGATGTACCATGTTCTGCTCATTGGGTGAAAACCAATAATTCTGGCTCGCTTTTTCATTCCAGTAACTTGAACCAATACTTCCGTTCAGTTTATTCTTTACGGAATAATTGTACCTTATTTCCTGAAAAACCTGTCTTGCACCGTCATCTTCGCTCATATCAATGGCAGCCGCTGCAGTTCCATCGCCATCCCAACGTGAGTTGGCACTGATTTTACGATACGAACTTATTGAAGTCCAATAAGTGTTTTCGTTCACGTAATGCTTTGCCGAAAAAGTAGCATCAAAAATTTCCTTTCCGGTCGTAAGGTTTTTTCCCTGTTCAAGTGAAGCTTTATAATCAAACGGATTTTTACTTCCTTCGGTATTGGGATAATTCATACTCATAAAACCAATTCCCGGATTATCATCCTTCTGATAATTGACAACCAAATCAAATTTATTGTTGATGCCCGGCAGAAAACTGGCCGAAAAACGACCTGCCAGCGAATTTTTTCCATTCAGATTTCCACCAAAAGTGTTTTTTATATATCCATCCTGAAAATCGTATATACCCGCAGTCCTTACAAATAATCTGTTTTTCACAACCGGAATGTTAATTGCTCCCGATAATTCTTTTTGGCTGAAATTACCAACACCTGCAGTAATGAATCCATTAAAATCGCTGGTCGGTTTTTTGCTGATGTAATGGATCGCACCAATTTGTGCGCCACGACCAAAAAGTGTTCCCTGAGGACCTTTCAACACATCAACCTGTTGCATATCGAAAAGGCTGACTGCCGCACCGCTAATACGGCTAATCGGAACATTATTATAGAAAACGGACACCCGGGGCTGGGCAGTTGGACTCACTTCGTCGCTGGTTAATCCACGAATAACGAAACCGGGTCGATCGGTTCCCTGCATCCGAACCTGAAGACCGGGAACAAAACCTGCCAATTCATCTACCTCCTTTATGTTTAGGTCTTCCATAAACCGGGAACTAATCACATTCATGGTTATGGGTACGTCCAAAATCTGCTGATCTCTTTTTTGAGAAGTTACTGTCACTCCTTCCAGTTTGATATTCGCTTTTTTAAAGGTGATATTCAATTCGTTCTGACCCTGATGAAGAGCGTAATCAATAATTCTGGTTTCAAAACCAACAAAGGATGCGCGGATGGTTATTTTACCTGATTCAAGCTGGTCAAAACGGTATTCCCCTGCTTCATTGGTATTAACTCCAAATTTCGTCCCCACAATAACCACAGTTGCGCCGGAAAGAACATTTTTCTCCGGATCCCGAATTTTTCCAACAAGGATGCTTTTTCTTTGCTCTTGCGCATTCGAAATAAAAACGATAAAAACTAAAAGAATGACGGTTATGGTTCGTTTCATTTTGTTCAAATTTTAATTCAAAGTTAGAATAGTGCGTTTTGACTTGTTCATCGTTAACAAAATTTTACAATACTTCGTCTGCACTTACATTAAAGAACGTGCGATCAGCTTAAATAGCATCAGATTAGACTTAGAATTACAACAATTGACCGTTAAAAATAAAAGAATCCGATGCCCAAAAGCATCGGATTCTTTTATCTGACACATCTGCGAATTGATAAAACTAATTATTAACAGCAATTTTCAGGATTTGTATTCGATTCAAGTCAACTACCTGTATAAAATAAATACCTGGCTTTACGGATGGAATCGGAATTAGATTTAAACTTCCTCTTTCCAGATTTCTGCTCAAAATCGTTCTGCCTTTTATATCGATCAGAGTTGCAACAGCATTTCCCGAAACTTCACAGGTTAACCTGATTTCAGTATTTCTTGTAACATAGGCACTTAATAGTCTTTCATTCTGAGGAAAGTCTATTCCGGTAAATTCATTACCATCGATGATTCCGTTGCCGTTGCTGTCTCCCAGTATTTCTGGCGGTGTAATTTTTCCATCACCATTCATATCTCCGGTTTTCTCGGTGCTGTCAATCATTCCATTACCATTGACATCTCCAGCAATTTCCGGGGCAGTTATTTTTCCGTCTCCATTAACATCCCCGGCAATCCGAGGAGGTGTAATTTCAATAACATCGTTAATCTTTATGCTGAAAGTTTTTTCATAAGTCAGGCCTCCCTGATCGGTCGTGCGAACCCGGACCGAGTAGCTGTTTTTCGTTTCAAAATCAGGACTGCTGGTGATACGCAAATTGCTTCCACTGATGTTGAAAGATGCATTGTCCGTGTCTCCGACACCAGCAACGAGCGTGTAGGTGAAAGTATTTCCTGAATCAGGATCGGT
>Ga0209261_10000315_pt1 | contig 13055 bp, 8 predicted proteins | sample DOMMetBare1Fresh_FD_187470 | JGI IMG/M metagenome (GOLD analysis project Ga0209261, IMG submission 187470) | Wetland sediment microbial communities from St. Louis River estuary, USA, under dissolved organic matter induced mercury methylation -... | ecosystem: Environmental > Aquatic > Freshwater...
GAAAAAATAAATTGTCACGATTGAGTTTACATGAACTATATAAAAACGAGTTTTCTTAAATTTTAAGAATTTGTTTACTTTTTCAACTTACCCCCTACCCTTTATCGTAATGGAAAAATATAAATTGAAATTAATTTTCCTTCAAATAGACTTTGAACGATTTTTAGCCAATTATTTGTAGGTTACTCACTGCTTTGAAATATTTATGAAACTCTTAAGCCGCTTAAAAAGCAATTTTTAACAAGTAAATTACTAACATTCAATATTATAAAAGGGAATTTAGAGAGGAAATAATCTACCAATTCTGTGTCGGATTAGTTAGATATGGATTTAAGTGTTTCTAATTATGGAGAAATAGCAAAAAAAGAGTTGAAAATGTGTAAATTTCTTTTTTGAAATATTCATGATTATGAGAATTCTTATTTCATCTTTCCTGTTGACCTTTTTTATAGTCGTTTTGCTGGTGGAGCTCTTTTCCTATTACGGGATACTGGTTTTAATTAAGCAACAATCAAAAAAAGTGAAATACTTGACTTCATTTATTTTTGCTGTTATTGGAGCCATAGTTTTGGGATTACTAATCTTTTCCTTTTCAAATCCCGGCAAAATTCGTCAAAGTCAGAATTATTCATTTGCATTTTTTGTGATCTCTCTTTCGGTCATTTACCTAATCCCCGTTGCCTTTTTTGCCGTTGCAACCATTTTTTCAATAATTGTTCGCTGGCTATCAACCCAAAGGGCCCAATTGTTAGTGCTTGCTGCTTCAGCCATGATTAGTATTGGAATATTTATGATAATTGGGTATGGAATTGTATTTGGGAAGCATAACCTGAATATCGTCCGTCAGGAACTCGAGTTTCAGGATTTTCCTGAACAACTGAATGGCTTGGTCATTGTGCAGATCTCTGATATTCACTTTGGAACTTTTGGTAAAAATCCTTCCGTATTAGCTAAGGCACTTAAGAAAATAGAAAAGATTAATCCTGATTTATTATTTCTGACTGGTGATATTATAAATAATTTCAGTAGTGAATTGGCTGGTTTTGAGCCATGGCTTAAGAAATTGCCAGCAAGGTATGGAAAATTTGCTATTCAGGGCAATCACGATTATGGTGACTACAGTCAATGGCCCGATTCTGCAAGTAAAATAAAAAACCTGGAGCAGATAAGAGCTGGCATGACTAATGGTGGTTTTGATTTACTTCTAAATACATGGAAAAGTGTGAAAATTAAAGATACGTCCATTTGTATTATTGGAGTTGAGAATTGGGGACATGCCCCCTTTCCCCACTATGCCCGGCTTGATTTAGCATTGGATAGCATCCCTGATAAATTATTCAAAATTCTTTTATCACATGACCCTGCTTTCTGGCAATCAAAGGTTATTCCTGAAACAGACATTCCTCTAACGCTTTCAGGACACACTCATGGTGGTCAGTTTGGAATTAAAATTGCCGGAATAGAATTTAGCCCAATTTACTTCTTTCAACCAAACTGGGGTGGACTTTACCAGTCTGATAATCAAACAATGTATGTAAACAGAGGGCTTGGTTGTCTCGGATTTCCTGCCCGAATTGAAATGCGACCTGAGATCACTGTTTTGACTTTAAAGCGAACTAAAAACCATTAAAGTCAACTGAAATTAACAGATCAAATACAAAATCTTGAAATTCAGGTCTGTACGCTGATCGAAGTCCCATTTCAAAAGGAGCAAAAAAGCGCAACAAATGCAAATCAGATGTCAGTTCAATTCCAAATGATTCAAGTTTCATTTCGTGGTCATTGGCGAAAATGGTTCCAGTTTTATTAACTATAGGCACTGAAAGCCATGAATAATCATAAAAAACCGAAGATTTCAGTCGTTTAAAATAGGCAAGCTTGCCAATACTAAAGTCAGGATAACAAAGCGGAAATTTATAATCGGCTGACAATGAATATAATTTATTATTCTGATACCCGCTAAAACCTCTGGGAAAATGCACGAAATTTGAAAAATTATAATTTTGGGTAAATTGCTTTTGCTGGTATCCCTGATAGATTCTTAGCCCGGAATGTTTGGTGAGACCGGGAAAATACAATACTGACTGTATTCCACCCAAAGTTCCAAGATTATTTCCAACAAAAGGTGTATACCTGTATACTACGTCCAATTGCTGCCCCCATCTTGGCATTAAGTCTTTATTCGATTGGGCAAGTATATTATATAAATAAAATCGGTACGATAGGGCATGATATTCACCGGAGTAAAAATTATCGGGAGTTACTCCGTTATGAATCACTTGATTGAAGCTATATTTAATCTCCGGATAGAAAATTCTTGAATACTTCCCCTTTGAGAAATTAAGTGGTAACCGAACATTTAAATCCGCAGTTACTTCCTTCCAACTGTAACGGACAGTCGTTGTGTCACTTTTAATAATCTGGTTGAATTTATTTACAGTGTTTTTTATCTGAAAATAATTTGAGGCTTCATTTCCAGTCGACAAATCAACATTTATTTCCGGAAATAATCCAGAATATTGAAATCCAATTTTGTAACGACCGGTTCGGTCAGCAATATTATAATCGTATCCAATTTTAGTTTCAGCAGTACCAAGTTTGTTCTGAGAAAACATTGAAAAACCTGGTCTGATTTCGAAACTGTTCACATCAATATATGCTGGAGCCCAGCTGTGAAAATTAAAAAGATGAGCAATTTTCAGATATTTAGAAGAAGGATACTTCATCGAATCAGGATTTGAAAAATCAGGAATTCCAATTTCCTGACTAGCCAGATTTTGAGCGAGCTCATCTTTTTTTTGCTGAAAATCAATCAATTCATTCATGTTTGAATGTAGCTTAAATGGCATAACCGCAAGTTCGTATCCTGAAGAATTGTAATTGCTGAAAAGCAATTTATTCCCTGAAACTGTGGGATAATCGGCGCCATATGGAACTGATGTCAGATTCGTAATTTTGTGACTGATCAGGTCAAACGAATACAAGTTATCCGTTTCTGAAAAATCGGCCGAAAATAAAATGTGTCCATTGAAATATTTCGGATTCTTGATATTTGCAAAAGTATTTTCAGTTAAACGATTGAAATGTTGAGTTTTAACATCAATTGATGCCAGATATTTTCCCTTTTCGGATAAACTTACAACATACAATTCCTCGCCTTTTTCATCCCAGCAAGGAGTAAAAAAATACTGATTATCATTGGTTTTGAATCGGTTAGTTATTTTACCTGTCGTTAAATCAAAAACTGAAAGATAAAAATTGTTCCCCGGATCAACTTCAACGGCAGCAAACGATTTTAAATCAGGAGAAATGACCGGACTAAATAACTTATTTTCTGATTTTATTTCGTGCAGGGATTTGTTTTCAATGTTAAAAATCTGAATGACTGCGCGATCAGAATGAGTCCACCGGATGTCGGTTCTACGTTCAGACCAAATTATCAGGTTGTCTCGTAACGAGACAGATTCCTCAAATATGGAACCCGGCGTAAATAGTACTTTTTCACTTCTATCCGGACTTATAAGAACAAATCGGCCAATATCATCTATGGAAGTTCGGTAAGCAAAAATCATGGAATCATTATAAACTTCAGGATACAGATATTGAGTATAGCTCTTTTTTGAAGGAGATACAATTGAAATTGAATCTGCAGGATTTTTTTTCAGCTCATCTTTCCAATCCGTTGTCAATTCATCAAATATCTGATTATAAAGCTCTTTAGTGTTCAATCCTGTAGTTTTCTTTAAAGTTGAATTTACCGGCCTGATTGAAAATGGTTGGCTGCCGATCTTTTTTAAGGCATTTGCCCAAATTTCAGAACCATACTTTTCACGACTTTTAGCAACCATCCAATATCCTAGTTTATAATGATCTGGAACAAAATCCTTGAATGAACCCAGATATGCTTTGTCGAACGAAAATTTTCCAGTCTCTGTCAATTGCGCTTTGGTTTCCATCTTAAATGCTGATAATCTTCCTCTTCCGGTATTTGAAAGAGCTGTTTCAGTTACAACAGCATCACCTTCCAAAAACCAAAAAGGCAAATATGCACCGGCAACAATGGCTGTAGCCTGTTCACCTAAAATCGCTTTTATAAGGAAAGGCATCTCACTTTGAATTTTATCCATCTGAACCAAATGCCTGAATTCATGCAAAGCAAGTTGTTCGAGCCAATCCTGGGCGTAAATTTGTTGATGTGGAGTGGTAAAAAGTTCAATTCTTTTAGGTGCCCATGCCACCAGACCATTTGATTGGACAGTACGAGTATGTAAAACAACAGATGCTTTGCGGGGATTAAAATCCAAGGATTTTGAACCATAGCTGTAAACCTTATTCAAAACAAAGGAAACCCTTTGTGCCTCTTTTTCAAATTCTTCCGGATAAATAACCTGAAAATGAGAGTTGTTTATTTGTCTCCACCTGATTTGCGAAGGGTCTTGTCCGGTCTGAAAATACTGCGCCATCGCAGTAAAAACTATTAAAAGGCTAAACAAAAATAGTATGGATATTTTTTTCATTTATTCAAATTGAAGGACCAGCAAAACCATCCCTTTCCTACCCTTTTTAATATCGTCGATGGGAAAATCTAAATCTAGCAAAATATTCCTAAGCAACAATGTTTGACTTTTTCCAAATTCCGGATAATTGTCCACTTCCTTTATGATACAAATCTCCATTTTATTGAATAGAAAGATACTTTATTCATGCCCTATTTAGTCAAGTTTGCTAATTTTGACTCATTCTTAAATTTTGACCAATTGGAAATTAGTTTTGATCACCGGCTGGCAGGCCTCTTTGTTGTATTAGCGCTTTTCCTGGCTGCAGCTATCAGCTATCTGCTGTATTTCCGTAATTCACAGAATTCCGGATTATCCAGGTATCAGAAGATATTTCTGGTAGTTCTCAGGTTTTTATCACTTTTCCTGATTTTCTTATTTCTGCTTTCACCATTGATCGAACACATAAAAAAAATCAGGCAGTTACCAATTTTGGCTGTTGCATTCGATAATTCCCAGTCGGTTCAGGCTTATGTTTCGTCTTTTGATCAGCTAAAACAAAAACTTGATGAACGATTTTCGGATGACTATCAACTTGACTATTGGTCGTTTGGCGAAAAAACGATGAAATCTGAAAATATTACTGGTACTGACCGCCGATCAAACTACGGACAGCTACTTGGTACACTTAAAAACAACTACATAAACAAAAATATTGGAGCTGTAATTCTATTTGGCGATGGCATTTACAATCAAGGTCAAAATCCTGAAAACTTGTCTTCTAGCCTTCGGTTTCCGGTATACACCATTGGAGTTGGCGATACCACCCGTAAGACAGACGCCTGGATCAAAAATGTAAAAACAAACAAAGTAGCTTTCCTTAAAAACAAATTTCCGGTTGAAATTGAATTGAAGTTTTCGAATTTAAACGGACAGATTGCTTCGGTTGAAATTGAAAACGACCAGAAACAAGTTTTTTCAAGTTCCGTTTCAATTGTTTCTGACGATGATTTTAAACTTGAATTTATTAATCTGGAAGCTTCGAAACCGGGTTTACAGCATTACAAAATCAAACTTCGGTCATTCGATGGTGAAGCTAATCTGAAAAATAATGAGTATGAATTTGTGATTCAGATTCTGGAGAATAAACAAAAAATATTAATGCTCAGTGACGGCCCGCATCCGGATATGGGTGCTATTCGCAATAGCCTGTCGGAGTTGCAAAACTATGAAATAAAGACACTTACAGGCAATAGCATGCCTGATAGCCTTTCGTCATACAGTTTGATTATTTTAAACCAATTGCCATCGCAAAAAAATGCGGCAAGCAGTTTACTTGCCCGAATAAAAGATAGCCGCGTTCCGGTTTTGTTTCTTATTGGGCCAAATTCACAACTGGATCAATTAAATTCACTCGATGTAGGATTGAAAATTGCAGCAAGTAAAAACACTGAAGAAATTCAAGCTTTGTTTGAAAACAACTTCTCACTTTTCACCCTTTCTGAACAGACAACACTAACTCTTTCCACATCGCCTCCGCTGGTGGCGCCATTTGGAAATACCGAATTATCGCCAATGATTCAAAGTCTGGCCAATCAAAGCATCCGGAATATTCATACCAATAAAACACTGATGGCTTTTGGCTCAGAAAAGGGGCGCAAATTTGGATTTATTTTAGGTGAAGGATTATGGCGATGGAGATTAAACGATTATCAGGCCAACGGAAATCATGAAGCATTTAATGAATTGACCCAAAAAATAATCCAATATCTGGCGCTTAGGCAAAACGAAGATAACTTTAATGTCTACTATCCGGCGCTTTATCAGGAAACAGATCAGGTTGAACTGACTGCTGAATTATTTAACGATAGCTACGAGCTCACCAATACTCCGGATGTATCCATTCGGATACAAAACGACAGTCTTCATGAATTTAGCTATCAGTTTGACCGAATCAATGATTATTACAAGCTAAATGCCGGTAACATGAAACCAGGTGACTATACCTTTGAAGCCACAACTCAGTTGGGAAATCAGCATTTCAGTGAAAAAGGAAACTTCAGTATTGTTAAAAATGACATTGAAATCCAAAATACCCAGGCCGATTTTGGTGTTTTATATCATTTATCTGCCGAAACAGGCGGTCAGTTTTATAATTACGATAATTATGGCATATTACTTGATGCTATAAGTCAAAATAATCAAATTACAGTTCAACAGCATCAGCAGACAGTTCAGAATGAATGGATCAACCTGAAGTTACTTTTTTTCATTCTTCTTGTTTTGCTGGGCACTGAATGGTTTTTCAGAAAATATTGGGGCATTTATTAATGAAAATTAGGATGCATTATTTTTATCCATATAAATCATTTCATGCAATTTTACTCATCATGGCCGGAATTGCATTTGTTTCATGCAAAAGTAATTTTGCTGTGCTAACCATTGAAAATTCACTTCCATCAGCAAATGAACTATCCGCTGAAATACAAAGCATTACCCTGATGAACCGAAGCATGAATTCTCAATTCGATAACTATCCGGAAGATTCATTGCAAGTATATTTTTACCGGAAAGGATTTCAGCTTACTAAAATAGTATTGGATAGTACAGCTTCAGATACAACCATTTTTGCCCTGGCTGATTTATTATTTGATTCAGGAAGGTATGATGTTGTGGTTCCTCTGGAACGAAATATCCGCAGAAGTAATTTTGAAACCGGAAATAATGCCAATCCAGATCCAGCTGAACGAAACTTACCCAAAGAATTATCCTATGAGATGCTTCCTGATACCTTAAATCCGGAAATTGTTAAAAAGTTATGCAGTGATTTCAATACGGATGCTTTGATGGTTATGGAGAAATTCTATACGAAAGTCATGGCAGATTACAGTCGTGAAAAATCAGGCATTGACGATTTTTATCATGCATCGCTGGATGTGAAATATTATGCCTACTTCCGAATATACAAACCTGGTTTTAAATCGTTTTTTCAGGAACTTGAACTGAGTGATACCATCAACTGGGAAAGTTCAGATTTTACACAAACCGGTTTATTCAGAAAGTTACCTTCAGTAAAACAAGCACTGATCAGTGCCGGAATAAAAGTAGCATTGGAGGTTGATGAGAAACTTTCACCGACCTGGACATCCGAAAAAAGGGGATATTTCCTTATTAATCCCAAAAACGACCTAGGCAGGCAATTCATGAACGAAAATAAGTACGACGACGCCAATAGATACTGGACAGAAATGGCTCGTTCTACAAATAAAAAAATCAGAAGTAAAGCGGAATATAACCTTGCCTTGTTAAGTGAATTGAACGGAGACATAGACGGAGCGATCGAATGGGGCCTAAAATCATTTTATTCTTATTACAGATTTCAAACAGAAGCATATCTGAAAAAGCTTAAATTTAGAAAGGATATCCAACTAAAAAACCAATAAATATGTCACCCAAAACCGGATTGCTTTTGTTCAGTTTACTCTTGAGCATCAGTTCATGTGTGAGTTTTAAAAAGCTTACCATTGAAATAGTTAAGCCTGCCGGTTATAATATTCCTCCTGGAATAAAAAAACTGGCAATCGTATCACGAAACCTGAAGTACGAATCCGACACCTTACAAAATTATTATGTCAGGAATAATCATCTGATCAAAGATAAAATTCAGTTTAATCCGGATAGTCTGGCCCGGAAAACCTGTATTGACAGCCTCTCTTTCATACTTGGCAAACAGAATCGATTTGACAGCATACTTACTTATCCGGTTAATTATTTTCCCCAAACAAAGGCAAAAAAAATTGGACCAAACAAAGCCGATTGGTATAAAATATTATCCAAACAGACCAATGTTGACGGACTGATCATTCTGGATATGTTTTCATGTTTTTACAGTTATCATGATCAGGAAGGATCGGATGCGGTTGCAAATGTGGTAACATCCAATATCTGGACGTTTTACGACGCCAATAAACAAAAAATTACGGATCGCTTTGTTCAGATTGATACCCTTTATTGGGACGGAAGAGATGAAAATGGGATCAGAAAAATTAGGATTCCGGCAAAAAAAGAAGCTATTACACTTTCTGCCGGAGTTATAGGCCATAATTATTCAAAACACCTCATACCTTCCTGGACCATGGTGTATCGTGATGTTATGGATTGTGGCAATTCTGACTTAAATAAAGCCGGAAAACTTGCACTAAAAAGTAACTGGGAAGAGGCTTCGGCTATCTGGAAAAGACATTTGGACGATAGGAATACGAGGAACAGAATTGTTGCCTTATACAATCTTGCACTGGCTAGCGAAATGAATGGAGACGTTGAAGGTGCCCTTGAACTTATCAATCAGGCTGCAAAAGCCAGCACCGGCTTTTTATGGTCGCTCGAAAATGAGTTCATTCGTAAATATTCGGCAATACTTTACCAGAGAAAAACTGAACTTAAAAAGCTAAGTACCCAATATGAACTACCATAAAAAAATATTGCTGCCTATCATTGTTTGCTTTGGGCTGACTTCATGCCTTGTAACTGAACAGGCCAGAAATCTGGAAGTTGAGATTATGAAACCGGGAGTTTTTATTTTTCCGGAAAATATTTCGAAGGTTGCTGTTTTTAAACGCGATTTATTTCAAACGGATACCAGCCTTTTCAAATATCTGAATGAAGACAAAATTGTTGTAGACAAAAACATCAAAACGGCGAATTTATCGAATCAGTGTGTCGATGCAGTGGCCAGTTATTTTAAGGAAGAGGGTTATTTCAAGGAAGTCAAAAATTACCGCGATAGCCTGAATAATACATTGAATTCACATTCGACAGGTTATTCTCCAGATGAACTTTTCAGCAAATCAAACTCGGATATCTTAATTTTTCTTGACTTTTTTAAGTTTTATGATGTACTGATTAACAAATCAGTTAATCATCTGTATACATCTGCCTGTTTATCATGGACTATTACCATTAAAAACGATACCTCTGCCTATATCTATAACCAGATTGATACACTTGATTATAATGACTGGCAATTAAAGAGTTTCAATCTGAAGCAAGACGGACACGAGAAATTGTTGATGGATGCCGCCAAATATCTTGGTGAATCGTTTGGTAAAAAAATAATCCCCAGCTGGATACCTGTAGAGCGAATGTATTATGGCTCGAGTAATCCGGATATGATTAAGGCTGAACAATTTGCACTGAAAAACGAGTGGCTTAAGGCAGCCGAGATCTGGAACCGGGAAACCAAAAATAAAAATCTGAAGATTGTAACTAAATCGTGCTTTAATTTAGCATTAGCAGCAGAAATGGAAGGAAAAATCGACGTGGCTATTGATTGGCTAATCAGATCATATTCAATGCTGCCAAAAAACAATAAAGACCATAAAGCCAATTGTCAGCGGTACATCAATATTTTGGCAATGCGCAAGAAGGAAATTGAGCGATTGGATAAACAGTTCAGGAAACCTGAATAACAATAACTTAACCAAATCGATTATCCACCCATGAGACTACTAAAACAACTACTCATATTTGTGTCGTTTTTGTATTGTCTAACGTCTTGTTTGATGACTGAACAGGTCAGAAGCCTTAAAGTGGAAGTTATGAAACCTGGCGCCTTTATTTTTCCAGAGAATGTTAAAAAAATAGCTCTTTTTAAACGGGATTTATACCTTTCTGATACTGCTGTCTTCAAGTATTTCTACAAATTCTACAATCAGTATGGGACACAGATTGATTCAACAATTAGTTATTCCGACCTGTCAAATCGTTGTGTGGATGAGTTGTCAAATTTTCTAACCAACGAAGGCTATTTTAATGAAGTGAAAAATTATCGCGACAGTTTAAAATACTTACGAAATGACAGGGGAATGTTGAATAATTCCAATGAACTCTTTAATAAAACTAAAGCGGATGTATGCATCTTTCTAGATTATTTCAATTTTTTCGAAGCACGTATTTTTACACATGTAGCATTCATAAGCCCCTCTCTGAAGTGGACCGTTGTTTTCAAAAATGATTCTATCTACTATACTTACAACCAAACTGATACGTTAAATTATGGAAATACTCAGTCACCGGAATATTTTACAAAAAAGAATGTTAGAATAGAGAAAATGCTGCAAAATTCTTCTGAATATCTGGCCAAATCCTTTGGATCAAAAATACTGCCCAACTGGATACCTGTTGAGCGGATATATTACAAATCAAATAATCCGGATATGATTAAAGCTGAAGAGTATGCTATAAAAAACGATTGGTTTAAAGCTGCCGAAATCTGGAAGCAAAAAACCAAGAATAAAAACTCACAGATTAAAGCCAAAGCTTGTTTTAACATGGCATTAGCCGCCGAAATGGAAGGAAAACCAGATTTGGCAATTGAGTGGCTGGCTAAATCATTTTCAGCGCTATCCCATAATAATCTGTTACACAGAATATATTGTCAGCAATACATAAATATTTTGGCATTAAGAAGAAAGGAAATTGAGCGCCTCGAAAAACAGATCAGAAATTCCGCGAATAATGAAAAACTATAAAGTTTCCGCCCTGCTTTTTATCCTGTTTTTAGGATTCACTTCGTGCATAACAACATCCGATTTGAAGACTATTCAGGTAGAATTGATGAATCCGTCGATAATCGATGAACCTAAAAAGCTTGATACCATTGCCATTATTAACCGCGACAGGTATAAAACTGATACCACTTCGTTTTCGTTTTATTCGGACTTTAAACTTAAAAGTGATACTTCCATTCATTACCGTGATCTTTCCAATATCTGTGTTGATGCGTTGACTGATTATCTTATAAACGAAGGCTATTTTGCAAAAGTGATTAACTACAGAGATTCCTTGAATTTTCTTTATACAGAAGAAGATAGCCTGATCAATTATCTTGAATTTTATAAAAAATCCGGCTTTGATGCCTGCATTTTTCTTGATCGATTTCAATTAAGCGACAATCAGTATAAGGAGAAGAATTACTGGATTTCAGGGATTAAATATTTTGACGAATTCACAAAAAGCACCTTCTTGGAAAAAGTCAAAGCAAACCTTTTATGGACCATTGCCTTTAAAAATGAGAATCCAAAAGTTACTCATAAACAAGAAGATATATTGTATTATGGGAACTCTGTTAATCCCGATTTTTTTGGCTACAACGACAATCATAAAGAGTTACTCAGGAATTCTTCAATCTTTCTTGGCAAAGCATTTGGTGCTGAATTAATTCCTTCCTGGCACAAGAATGAGCGTGATTATTATCATTCAAAGAATAAAAATATGCTGAGGGCTGAAGAATATGGCCTTGCTGGTGACTGGTTAAACGCAGCAAAGTATTATAAAATGGAGACAAATAATAAAAGCCGTAAAATTGCCGCTATGGCAAAGTATAACATGGCACTGGCTTGTGAAATGGAGGGAAATCCGGATACTGCATTAAACTGGTTAAGTCTTTCCTATCCAAGCTACTGGAATGGAAAAAATGATCATAAATCGATCTGTGAACATTATTTTTATTTGCTTTCGACACGTAAATTGGAAATTGTGCGGTTGGAAAAACAAGTTAGAAAACCAGAGGAAGTCCTGATAGAAGCGATACCCCAATAAAACCATTTTCTCCAATGATTCTTATTCGAAGATTGCTGCTTATTTTATTGGTTTGGGAAAACCTTACTTCCTGCATTATCTCAAGAAAATTCAATTCTATTCAGTTTGAAGTATTAACCCCTTCAGAGATAACCCTTCCCGAAAATATAAAAACGGTAGCCTTGATAAACAGAGATCTTCATTGCAAGGATACAAGTCTGGCATCGTACAATTATATGAACAATTGGTATAAGATGGATACCATCAAAAATTTAAAGCTGACCAATGAATGTATATATTCATTAGCCAAAATTTTACAAAAGGATGGAAAATTCGAACAAATCGTGAATTATTATGATACAACCCTTCAAACCAGGCAGTTACTGAAAAATAGGAATCAAAATGATATTTACGACAGCATTAAGACTGATCTTTGCATTTTTTTCGATTCTCTAAGATTTAGTGGGATTCCCTTGTCCGGATATCCAAATTTATATCGGACAAAAGTCAGTTTAAATTGGTCATATACCTATCGGTCAGATTCCGCTTACCATACCTTTCACCGGAACGACAGCATTGTTTATAATGACACCTTTCGCCTTATTTCTAATCGCGGTATAAAATTGTATCTCACCAGTTATCTCTATTTGTCATGTAAGGATATAGGAAATTTAATGGGTACATTGATCAAACCAACCTGGAATTCGGTACAACAAATCTATTATCATTCGAAAAATCCGGATATGCTGAAAGCGGAAAAATTTATACGTCAAAGAGAATGGTTAAAAGCTGCTGAAATACTGAATGAAAAAACGAAAAGCAAAAACAGAAAGCTGGCAGCCAAAGCCTGTTACAACATGGCTGTAATCAGTGAAATGGAAGGGCATCCTGTTACCGCCATCGAATGGCTGAATAAACCGAATACAGGTAAAAGCAAGTTCATGAAGAAACATGAAACTGTTTGCAGGCAATACATCGAAG
>Ga0209261_10000316_pt1 | contig 13054 bp, 8 predicted proteins | sample DOMMetBare1Fresh_FD_187470 | JGI IMG/M metagenome (GOLD analysis project Ga0209261, IMG submission 187470) | Wetland sediment microbial communities from St. Louis River estuary, USA, under dissolved organic matter induced mercury methylation -... | ecosystem: Environmental > Aquatic > Freshwater...
AGAAATCAGGTTAATTCTTGAAGACAGACTCTAATCCGAAAACAGTCATTAGAAAAAAGGAAAGAGAAAAAGGAATCCTTAGGGATTGAATGTTTTCTTTTTCTTTTTTTCTCTTTCCCAACAGCTCTTTCCTACTGACTTATCACTTTTCCCATGGAAAAGAGAAGGAATTTATCATCCTTTAGACAATTACTGAAGCAATTCTTTGGCAGTTTCCCTCGCAGTAGACGAATAGTTTTCGCCACTCAGCATTTCGGCAATTTCCTCAATCCGTTCCTGCTCGGTAAGTTTTCTTATTGAAGTGTAAGTATGTTCATTTTCATCAAATTTGAAGACTTTGTAATGATGTTGTCCACGGGCAGCAATCTGAGGTAAATGTGTAATATTCAATACCTGAACGGTTTTTGACATTTGCTCGAGAATTTGCCCCATTTTTACCGCAATTTCGCCTGAAACTCCGGAGTCAATTTCATCAAAAATAATGGTTGGCAGTGAACGGGCATCAGTAATCAACGTCTTTATGGCCAGCATTAAACGCGACATTTCGCCGCCAGATGCGACTTTGGCAATTTCCTGTAATTCCTGATTTTTATTGGCCGAAAACATAAAATTCACTTCATCCAGGCCAGTGATCGAAAAATCAGAAAGTTCTACAAATCTGACCTGAAAAGCGGCATTCAAAATTCCAACATTCCTCAGAACTTCCATCACCTTTTCACCGATTAAAGCAGCTACTGATTTTCTTTGTGAACTCATTTTCCCAGCCAATTCAGAAAGAATTTCCTTTTGATCTATAATTTCATGCCGCAGAACTTCGATTTCCTCTTCGTACGAACTCACCAATTGAATCTTTGCCTGAAAATCGGCCTGAATAAATAAGAGTTCAGGAATACTTGAAACACGGTGCTTTTGCTGCAGAGAATAGATCAAATCCAGTCGTTGGCTTATCTTTTCAATTTTATCGGGATCATTTTCAGTCCGGTCTTCCAGGGCAGATGATTCCGCGGCAATATCCTTTAATTCGATGTACACAGATTCCAGCCGAACATACATCTGATCTGCCTCCGGAAGAATGCTCCGAAGTTTTCCAATAGCATTTAAGCTTTCCTTGATCCGAAATAAAACCGAATGATCATCTTCACTTAGATTTTGAAAAACCTGTCCGAATATGGATTTTATTTCCTCTGCGTGTGTTAGTTTCTCTAATAAAATTTCATTTTCAAACTGCTCATTCTCAATTAATCTGGCTTCTGAAAGTTGCTTATACTGAAATTCAAAATAATCCAGATCTTTCTTTGATTGTTCAGCCAAAACAAGTACTTGCTTCAGTTTTTCACTCAGGGAAAGATATTTTTTGTAAGCAGACTGATAATTTCCAAGAATTTCAGCATTTCCGGCAACCAGGTCGACAATCCGTAACTGATAATTTTTCTCGTTTAATTCCAGATTCTGATGTTGTGAATGAATGTCAATCAGCTTCATTCCCAAATCATTCAATACCTTGACATTAACAGGAGTATCGTTGATGAAAGCACGTGATTTGCCTTGAGGAGTAATCTCCCGGCGAAGAATAGTCACCGCTTCAAAATCAAGTTCATTTTCCTCAAAATAGCCTTTTAATCCGTAATTCCGGATATCAAAAACTCCTTCAGCCGTACACTTATTCGTTTTATCTCTTAACACCGAAGTATCAGCACGTTGGCCAATGATCAGGCCAATAGCGCCAAGCAGAATGGATTTTCCTGCTCCGGTTTCGCCAGTCAGAATATTCAGATCTTCACTGAAATCAATATTCAGCGAGTCAATCAGCGCATAATTTTTTATTGAAAGTGATTTTAGCACGGGAAATAGCAGCTATAAATGAACAACCAACGATAAACTTTTCATTCATCAATCTTGGTTATAAAGATAATCGATTATTCAAATTTTAAAAGCCTTCCGATTTGAGTATTTTTTCATATTTGCTTCCATTCGATGGATCGCATTCATTCAAAATTACTGAAACCCGGTTTCGCTCATCGGGAAAAGATTTAGAGAAAATATTCACCAGTTCATCCGATTTTGCATCAAAGAAAACCTGTAGAATGTATAAGGACGGCCGTGTTCTGAATACCTTTTGAATGGACTTCAGCGATTCGGCAATCACTCCTCTGCCTTCAGGCGCTTTATCGGCCATCAAATCCAGCCCCTGACGATGGTATTGATAAGTACAACTTCTGAATCCGGCGTACGATTTATTCAAGATATTCTCGACCAGCCAATACCTGTTTCGTTCACTTTCGTATGATTTCCAACCCTTTTCCCTTGCATTCTGCGAATTATTTACAATGCCTTGGGCCTTCTGGAAATATTCAGTTCCTCCTTCCGGAGAAAACGAATCATAATCCATTCCCAAAATGACATAGGCATAAAAAGCCAGAATATTGGTCAGATTATCTTTATTTGAAGTCTCATTGAATTCAAGCGTTTGATATTCAACATATTTACAATGAAAGTCGTTGTCTTTTATATTCAGCAGAACGGTTTCGTAGGAAGAATTAAAAACCGGACGGCGCAACTGAACCTGAATACTACCTTTAAATTCGTCGGAAGAAATTTGTTCATCGAGATTAATGAAAAAACTGCACTCGATCCGTTCGTCCATTTGGTATTTTTGATCCGTCCATTTCCGGTTATTCATAAACTCATACAAATCGGATTGCATGGTTTCGAACATGGTCCGGTTGGCTCCCTGAATTTTTTGTGCTGAGATACTTATATTGCAACGCAATTCCTGGCCATATGATTGATTTAAACCAAGAATTAAAACCATCAGAAAAATCAAATATTTTTTCATTTAATATATTTTTCTTTTATCACCATATTGAAGACCGATGTTTTACTATCAAAAAAGGTTACAACACATTTCAATTTTTCCACTTTACATCCTTTTTATAAAGCCTGTGTCCTATGTCTTCTTGTCACTATAGTTATGGAAACTAAAGTTAAGTTTATCACAAAACTTAAAATCATGATTTGAAAATAGTCTGTCTTATAATGGTCATAAATCATGAATATCATAATTGCATAGAAAATTATAAGTCCCAGTAATGACTCAATTAAATGATTTCTATTACGTGAGAACTTTGTCGGCAAATAAATTGTCAGTCCAGGAATTAATACAAACCAAAACACAATTAGTGAAATCAAGTTCCAACCTATCAAAATTGAAAATGGAACCAAAATAATTGTAAGTCCGATGGGTACAATCAGTGTCCCCTTTAATTTGTCTTTAGATTCCTTGTCCATATATCAGAATTAATCAAGTCGACTTTTTGAACTTTGGGGCATTCCTATTGACTAATGACTATTTCCCTTCTTTTTCTCCATTTCGGCAATAATCCGGTCAACAATATCTGCAGCAACTTCAGCCTTTGATTTTAACTCAAAAAAGGTTGGAATATTGTTCCGGTCAATGATTGTAATTTTATTGGTATCCACCCCAAATCCGGCGCCAGCATCATTCATTGAATTCAAAACAATGAAGTCAAGGTTCTTTTTTGAAAGTTTGGAAAAGGCATTTTGCATCTCATCATTAGTTTCGAGCGCGAAACCAACAAGCAATTGGTTAGCAGATTTCATTTGACCCAGTTTACCGGCAATATCAACTGTTGGTTTCAGCTGAATCAGTAAATCGTCCTTCCCTCGTTTTACTTTAGTTTCAGAATATTTTTCAGGTGTAAAATCGGCTACTGCCGCACACATCACAGCGCCATCTGTTTCAGGAAATATCCTAACACAATGGTCATACATTTCCCGGGCCGATTCAATAGAAATGACAGAAATATTCGGATTCAAGATTTTTATCTGCACCGGGCCTGAAACCAAAGTTACCTTTGCACCTCGAGATGCTAATTCATTGGCAATGGCATAACCCATTTTGCCTGAAGAATAGTTTCCGATAAAACGTACAGGGTCAATTTTTTCGTAGGTAGGTCCGGCAGTGATGAGAAAATGGCTATTCAGCAGTTTTTTTTTTTGATCGAAGAACCTTACCACTTCTTCCACGATATTTTCAGGTTCTTCCATCCGGCCTTTTCCATGCAGACCACTTGCCAATTCGCCTTCGCCAGGTTCAATAATCAGGTTTCCTAACGAACGTAAAATGTCCAGGTTTGCGAGATTAACCGGGTGTCTGAACATATCCAAATCCATGGCAGGAGCAATCATTACCGGACATTTCGCCGACATATACGTGGTAACCAGCAAATTATCGCAAATTCCATGTGCCATTTTCCCAATCGTAGCTGCTGTTGCGGGAGCAATCAGTACAAGATCGGCCCATTGCCCCATATCCACATGAGAATACCAACTACCATCGTTAGCAGAGAAAAACTCAGAAGCAACAGGTTTTCCCGACAATGCTGACATGGTAACCGGTGTAATAAATTCTTTGGCTGATGGAGTCATCACAACCTGTACCTCGGCGCCCTCTTTGATTAGGCCCCTTAAAAGATAAGCTGCCTTGTAGGCAGCTATACTTCCGGTTAGTCCGAGGACTATATGTTTTCCTGATAGCCTCATAAAGGCTTATATTACAATTCTTTGTTGCGGTTTTCCTTGGCAGGATTACGGTGATAAATCTGATCGTTTACAAATTCCTCGTAAGCAATCAAGGTAGGTTTAGGAAGACGTTCGTAGTACTTTGAAATTTCAATTTGTTCACGATTTTCAAATACCTCTTCGAGATTGTCAGTATACGATGCAAACTCCTGAAGTTTCTGACTCAACTCTTCTTTCATTTCAGAAGCAATCTGATTTGAACGTTTTGCCAGGATCATTACAGTTTCATATACGTTGCCGGTGCGGCTTTCCAATTCTCTTAAATCTCTTGAAATTGTAGTAGATTCAGCTTTTGTTTTCTTAAAATCCATATGTATTAAATATTTGAACCAGGTTTGTAATTCAACAACTTTGCCGTTGTGGCATAATACTTTTCAACTTCCTTACGGTATTTACTTTCAGGATATTCGTCGACAAAGGTATAATATTCATCCAATGCTGAACTCAATCGTTCACGCTTTTTTTCTTCAACGCTTCTGATAGCCAGCAAATACTTAGCTTTTAACAGCATGTACATCAATTCTTCGCGGTATTTTGTGTCCGGAAATTCTTTCAGTGACGATGATAAAGCAACTACTGCAGCCTTATAATTGTTCAAATCGAAATAAAGTTTACCACTTAAATACGATTTGTAAACCAATTTATCACGTAATTCGATAATCAACCTATTCGCTTCTTCAACTCTGGTTGACTTTGGATATAAATTAATAAATAACTGCAGGGCATCAATGGCATTCTGGGTTACAGCCTGATCGAGGCGTGCACTTGGCGAATCGAGATAAAAGCAATAACCAACCATAAACTGAGATTCTTCTGAATATTCACTTCTTGGAAATTCCTTGATCAGCGATTTAAAATAATGCCCAGCCATCATATAATCATTCATACCAAATTGACTTTTGGCATAATAATAATATACTTTATCTGCCCGGCTGGTACCTCTTACAATATTAATAAGATCTTTAAGCAAAGTGGATGACCGCACGAATTCACCACCTTCGTAGTACTCGAGTGCTTTTTTGTATTTAAACTCATAATCAGTGCTTTTTACTATTTTATTATAATCGCCGCAGGAGCTAAAAAACAGTAAAAAAACGATGGCAATTGTAGCGATATTTCTCATTTTCATTAACATGGCGCAAATATACATTTTTATCGGAATTTTAATGGCCGAAAATTAGGATGATTTATTCAGAAAACAATCCCGTTTAGCTTAAATTAACAAATTTGCAGACTTATTAAAAAAAATTACTTTTGCTTCACTAATTATAAAAACCAGATAAAGTGGACATTTTTGATAAACTGAGGAACAATATGGGAAGCCTGGGAAAGTATATGAAACAGGCTCACGGGTACTTTGCTTTTCCAAAACTGGAAGGTGAAATTGGTACCAGAATGAAATTCAGAGGGAAGGAAGTCTTAGTTTGGAGTCTTAATAATTATATCGGACTGGCCAATCATCCTGAAGTAAGAGAGGCTGATGCACAAGCCGCTGCCGAATATGGAATGGCCTATCCGATGGGAGCCAGAATGATGTCAGGACAAACAAGTAAACACGAAGAACTGGAACAGAATCTGGCTGATTTTGTCGGAAAACAGGATGCCTTTTTATTGAATTTTGGCTATCAGGGAATGGTTTCCATTATTGACGCAGTTTGTGGAAGAAATGACGTAATTGTATACGATTCGGAATCACATGCCTGCATTCTAGATGGTGTTCGTTTACACATGGGTAAGCGTTTCGTTTATGCGCACAATAATATGGATAGCCTTCGGAATATGCTGTTAAAAGCAACCCGACTGGCCGAAAAACAAGGTGGTGGCATTTTGGTCATTACCGAAGGAGTTTTCGGAATGGCAGGCGATCTGGGAAAACTGGATGAAGTCGCCAAATTTAAGGAAGAGTTCAATTTCAGGCTTCTTGTTGACGATGCTCATGGTTTTGGAACAATGGGTGCAACCGGCGCAGGAACTGCTGAACATTTTGGCGTTTCTGATCAGGTCGATCTCCTTTTCGGAACCTTTGCCAAATCAATGGCAGGTATTGGGGCCTTTGTTGCAGGTGATGAAGATATCTGTAACTACCTGCGATACAACATGCGTTCGCAAACATTCGCCAAATCACTACCAATGCCTATGGTAATTGGTGCCTTGAAACGTCTTGAATTGTTAAGAACCCGGCCTGAATTACGCGAAAAACTATGGTACGTGGTTGATAAACTTCAAAGCGGACTGAGAGCAGAAGGATTCGATTTGGGGGCAACCAATTCGTGTGTAACACCAGTTTATTTTAATGGCGGCGTTGGTGAAGCGACCAGTGCAGTCATGGATTTACGCGAAAACTTTAATGTGTTTTGTTCGGTAGTCGGTTATCCGGTTATTCCAAAAGGACAAATAATGCTGCGTCTGATTCCAACAGCCATGCATACTTTGGAGGATGTGGAATATACGATTAAAGCTTTTGCTGAAATCAGAAGAAAACTGGAAGAAGGAAAATACAATGCCACTGAAATTCCAACTTTCATAGATTAAAGACTTTTTTAAAGAAAAGCCATCTCGTAAGGGATGGTTTTTCTTTTTATATTTATTGTAACAAATTGCCTCTTTAGCTCAGTTGGTAGAGCAGCTCATTCGTAATGAGCAGGTCGCCGGTTCGAGTCCGGCAAAAGGCTCGGACAGATCAAACAAAATCCTTTTTAAGCTTGTCTTTTGAAGGATTTTTTTTATTACACCATTGATAATACAAAGTCCTAAATCACTTCAATTCTCAATTTGATATTTTCCGTTTTTCTTCGCAGATTCAGAACTATCTAACAGTACTTTTTTATACTTTCCACCTAACCTACTACATCAATATAATATTTTTAATACCAGATAAATATCAAAATCAAAGTACTACCAGCACATTGATTATAAATAGAATATAATTAGAATTTTGTGTCGGAAATTACCCATTGCTTTTCCGAATACGAACCACTAACTTTATTTTTACAACAGCAGATATTGTAGTTTAACAATACAAATTTTGCATTTTAAGTTTTGCAAAGACCAAACATACCTTTGAAGTTTGATTTAATAAACAAATATTATAAAGTATTTTTTTTCAGCTTTTTACCCAACTCCAAAAGAGAAAATGCTGAAAATTCAGTCATTTCTCCTTAATACAACTTTGGAAGTGTATAATGGGCTGATACTTTATAAGTGTTAAAGGGAAATCACTATTTACCTAGTTTTTGAGAAAAAATGAATTTTCATTTAACTTAAAGACCTTCTGTATGTCGGGGTATGGGAAAATGACTCCAGATGATTTGCAATGATTCTGAAAATTCTATTTAAAAACAGACCATCTGAAATCGCCTCCTACCGGCAGAATTTGATGTGAACATCAATACTTTTCTTCTCATTGAGTTTCGCTTTCTGTTTGTAGGCATAGCATATGCCCGCATTTACTGACTTCATTTTGCAGCAATATAAATCTCAGCTGAACTTGAATGTTAATAACCTCTTGAATTATTTTACTTAATCATAATACTAATTTTTACAGATATGAAAAAGTATTTCCTTTTATTAATCAGTGCTATCTTTTTTTCAGTCAGTTTGTATGCACAGACAAACATTGGCACAAATTTCACGGTCAACACTACTTTAACAGTAGCGAACAGTCCCTACACCGTTACGAATAACATTAATATTAACGAAGGTGTTACTGTTACTGTAGAAAAAAATGTTGTCATCAAGTTTAATTCCGGAAGGTATTTACAGGTAATAGGAACCCTGAATGCCAAAGGCGCAACATTTACTTCTTCAAATGCTACACCCGCCAAAGGAAACTGGGATGGAATTTATGTTTCCTATACCAGTTATGTACCCGGCAGTGTAACACTCGATAGTTGCACCGTTGAATATGCAGGTAATGTTTATTGCCGGAACGGACTCCTCACCCTTAAGAAAACAACCCTGAACAATTTCAGCGGATATGGTATTCAGGTTGAAGCAAAGGGAACTGTTAATATTCAGGAAACTACTATAAAAAACACCAATTACCCCATCTATTTTACGGGAGCCGGCCTGCTTAAATCCGGAGGCAATAATGTGCTGACAGGCAATACCAACGATTACATCCTGGTAAATGGGTTTAATGATATCACAGGAAACTTTAACATGCCAAATATGGGCATTCCCTATTATATGGGAACAATTAGAGTTACTGAAACTGGGAATCTCTCTATTTCACCTGGAGTTCAACTCAAATTTATGAATACAGAATTCACAATTCGGGGTAAGATAAAAGCTCTCGGAACTACTGATAATCCTATTCTTTTCGATATGCATCCGGGAGCCTCCTATTATCTTGGAATAAATATAACCGCCAGCGCTATTGATAGTGCTTGTATTTTCAAAAACTGTATCTTTAAAAATGCGGTCTACAATAGCGATTCTTATCCGGCAATAGAAATTAATGCTGCCTCACCAAAATTCGAGAATTGTAAATTTACTAATAACTGTAGAAACCTCATGGTTACAGGAATAAGTCAACCAACTTTCACCAATTGTGTATTCGATCCATCTACCTTATTAAGCGGCGAAAGCTATAATGTGGCTATGGATATGAACACTAATCTGGACATGAGCACAGACTCCATAAAATTCAATGCCAATGAGTTGCGAACGGTCAGAATACTTCCTTCTACTGTAATTGACGATGCACATTTAAAAAAGATGTCGTTTAAAAATATTGAAAACATCACCTATTGCTTGTATGAAACAACAACTGTACACGATACTGCTACTTTGGTTATCGATCCAGGAGTTGTGATAAAAAGCAGGCAATACAATGCACTGATTGTAGCAAATGGTACTTTAACTGGAATCGGGACTGTTTCAGAACCAATCGTTTTCACCCATCTGGCCGACGATGACTTTGGCAATCCGAAAGACTCACAAAATGATGGAAGGACAATTCCCGGAAACAGCAATGCAGGACGGCTTGCTATTTATGGCAAAAAAACATCGAAAATAGAAAACTGGAAAATTAATTATGCCGGTTATGATTCGAACAACTGGGCTGTCTATGTTTCACAAGGAAACATTGTTAGTAAATGCGAAATCAAGAACTCGTATCGGGGAATCTATTTTTACGACAATGCACAGGTTTTGAATAACACTTTTACCAATATTAATTATTTCCCGGTTGGAAGAAAAGTTAATCTCGGAAGTCCTGTTTTATTAGGTAATACAGTATCAAATGTTGGATACATCGGAATATTGATCGGTGAATTTGGAACTGATTCACCCACACTTAAATCAATGGATTTTGCAGGGTTCACCAATGTAGCATATATCATCGAATCACAGCTTTCTATTCCTGCCGGTGATGTAGTTTCAATTGATCCGGGAGTAGTCATTAAATTTAATCAAAGGTACTACGGCTACATTACTGTTAATGGTGCACTCAAGGCTACCGGAAAAGCATCAAATAAAATCATTTTCACTTCAATTGCTGACGATTCAGCCGGTGGTGACACCAACAACAACGGAACTGGTACCATACCTTATAATTATGATTGGCAAGGTCTTGATTTCACAGGAACAGCAAGTGATACAGAAAATATACTTAAAAACTGCGAAATCAGATACTGCGGATATTACAATTATTGGGATGGAGCAGTGCGAATTACTGATTGTCGGGTAGTAATGGATTCAACTTTAGTAAATTTCAGCTACAGAGGTGCATTATGCATCTTCGGAAATGCAAATCCTGTTATAACCAACAATAAATTCTATAACCTGAATGAAGCTCCTGTATATATGGATATGTTCTCCAGTCCTACTTTTTCAGGAAATAAAGTTGCCAATCTTCCACGAATAGGGTTGCGTATTCGCGGTGGAGATATTAGCGGAACAATCCCAGCTAGAAGTTTTGGCGGATATGATTCTATTTCTTACATCATTGAAGAAACTATGACCGTCACCAATCCATTGGTAATTCCGGCTGGATTAACATTTAAATCCGGCAATACCGGAGGAAGATGGAATATACAGGGAAAAATAGACATACAAGGTACGGCTCAAAAGCCAGTTGTGTTTACTACCATGGAGGATGATATGTATGGCAGTCCGAAGGACATGCAACAAAATGGGCAAGCCGGACTGAATAACTATGGAAGCTATTTTGTCTTCTATGATCAGGCTAATGATGCCAGCACAATCGATCATGCATTGTTCAGGTATTCAGCGTCCAATTCAGTACAAATGACCAATTCATCACCCAAAATACTGAACTCAACTTTTCAAAACCTGCCCTATCCGGGAATTGCCCTTGGTGGCTCAAGCGCCCCAACCATAAACGGATGTACTTTCAACAATGCAGTATTTCCATTCACAACATCGTTGGTTACCTATCCGGCAGAAACAACCGGAAATATTATTTCTGGAACAACTGGCAGGGCCATCAGGGTTTCTGATGAAACATTAACCAAAGATGTAACATTGTTAAAACATGATTTTGGAGGAATAACGAACATTCCATACTTCTTCCAAAACTATACGGTTGGAACCGGTGCAAAACTCACAATTAGTCCGGGTATTGTCTGTAAGTTTGGACAGAACGGATATATTAATGTTCAGAATGGTCTCAATGCCAAAGGAGGAAATACTCCTGAAACTGCCATTGTATTTACTGCCGACCGAGATGATTTTTACGGAGGCGACACCTATGGTGATGGAGATACGAATCTTCCATCTACAGCCTATTGGCGAGGTATCAATTTTCTAAATGAATCGATTGATGAAAATTGTATTCTTGAAAACTGCATATTCAAGAATGCTTCAGATTATTATTATTATCCTGATTATGCTCCCTATGATCCTTACAGATATGGTGCCATAACTTTAGACAATGCTTCACCTACCGTGACCAGTTGTTTGTTTGAAAGCAATTACTATGGTATGATTTCACGCGGAACATCCCTGCCCAAAATTACAAGTTGCGATTTCGTTGGAACTGATCCCACGTATGGTTATGGCATACAAAACCAAACCGCCACAAATACAGTAATTGCTGAAGGCTGCTGGTGGAATAGCAATACCGGTCCCCGGAACGCTTCGAATCCGCTTGGAACAGGTGAACGTGTTTCGAATTATGTAGATTTTGATCCATGGGCAAACCAACTGGCCAAGCCTGTTCTGGGTGATGTTAGTATGAATGGCGAAGTAAAACCATATGATGCATCATTAGTTTTACAACATGCTGCCGGATCAAAATTATTAACTGCCAAGCAACAAACAGTAGCCGATGTCAGTGGAAACGGGATGATTTCAGCCTATGATGCTTCCCTGATTTTACAATTCAGCGTCGGATTGATTACCCGGTTTGATCCTGAACCTTTGGGAACAAAGTCTGCAACCATCAGTGATTATGCCAGCATTTCTTTCCCCGATTTAATTAGCGAGACTGTTAAAAAAACGTTCCAGATTCCGGTAACGGTATCAACTGCTCAAGGCATCAAAGCACTCGACATGAAGTGCACGATCAATCAAGACCATATTAAATTCTTAGGAATCAATAAAGATAAGCTTCCCGCAGGATTAGCCTTTGAATTCTATTTCAACGATAAAAGTGGGGAAATTGCTATTTCAATGGCCTCTGCCTATGATCTGAAATTGATAGATCAGCAGTTTGTTCTCGAATTTGAATTTAAAGATTCAGGCATCAGTCAATCACAATTCAATCTGACAACTGCCATGGCAAACGATCATATTCTGACTGAAAGCCTTGGATATGCTACCATTACAGGCAACCAGGGAATTACTGGACTTGACAATCCTACGATAACAGGTGAACCATTCATCTTTACCGATCAGGATGGCATACATACCCAATTCGATCTTTCAAAGCCAAACCGTGATTTGCATATGCAGGTTGTTGATTTGGCCGGACGAATAATCTACAAGAGAACGGTATATAACCTAAGTTCTGGTCAGCAAAGTTTCACATTGCCATTTGCTGATTTTAACAAACCCGGAAGAGGAATTTATATCCTGAATTTGCGTACTGAAGACTTCAGCTACTCAAAAAAACTTCTGATAAAGTAAAATTCGGAATTGAATCACATGGCACCAAATCGCCATAGTATCAATCCTGAATTCTAACATTTTAGATGAAATCGCATTTCTGTCTGAGAATCATTCTAAACCAGATTTCAAAGGCTTCAATGCACTACTGGAAACAGAACCAGACACTAAAATAAAACTTATACAGATGAACAAATTTATCAGATATATAATTGCCTCCTGGTCTTGGATCGGTTGCCTCACGTTGTTCCTGACGGGCACTGCGGCAGCACAAACATCCATAGGTTTCAGCATCAATGGGGCAACGGTTCTCGAAAGAGACACATTTACTATAGCATTTAAAGCTGATTCTCTGCTCACGGGAAAGGGAGTCATGTCC
>Ga0209261_10000317_pt1 | contig 13022 bp, 11 predicted proteins | sample DOMMetBare1Fresh_FD_187470 | JGI IMG/M metagenome (GOLD analysis project Ga0209261, IMG submission 187470) | Wetland sediment microbial communities from St. Louis River estuary, USA, under dissolved organic matter induced mercury methylation -... | ecosystem: Environmental > Aquatic >...
TCGAGGCCCTGTCGGGCGACCGGCAGTCCTGAGCGGCGGCGCCGGTCTCGCGCCGCAGCCTGGCAGGGCGGCGCCGTGTTCGGGCACTGCCCACGCCGACCGCATAATCCGCCCGCGCCCGTCGCGACGGCCGATGACGATCGCAAACCACCGCCACACACCCGCATCGCCCGCCCGTGGAAGTTGACGATTCGAGATGACGACCGTTGGAGCCACGCCGAGCCTGATCGATCGGGTCTTGCATCACCGTCATCCTCGGATCGACCAGATCGCCAAGGTGGTCCTCGTCGTCGCGGTCTTCTCGCTGCCGTTGGCGACCGCGCTCACCTACGTGAGCTTCTCGCTGCTGGTGATCCTGTGGCTGCTCGCCGGCGGCTGGCAGCAGCGCCTGCGCATCGCTTTCGCGCACCCCATCAGCTGGGCCAGCCTGGCGCTGTACCTGCTGTTCGTGCTGGGTACGCTGTGGTCCGCGGCGCCGATAGCCGACATCACGCACCAACTGGGCGCGTACAGGAAGTTGTTGTACGTGCCGCTGGTGATGAGTCTGCTCGACAGCGACGTCTGGGTCGAGCGTTGCCTGAAGTCGGTGTACCTGGCGCTGGCGTTGACCGTGCTGCTGGTGTTCGCCGACGCGGTCCATCCACTGCCGTTCAGCCGCTCGACGCGTGAACTCGGTCTGGACAATCCGTTCCTGACCGGCAATCACTACATCTTCAAACACCACATCACGCAGAACGTGCTGCTGTCGTTCTTCGTGCTGTTGAACTTCAGCGTCGCCCTGACGACCAGCTCCATGCGCATGCGCGCCGCGGCACTGGCCTTCGCGGCGCTGGCCTGCTTTTCGATCGTCTATCTGGCGCAGGGCAGAACCGGCTATCTGACGTTGGCCGCTGTCATTCTGATCGGCATCGCGATGGCCGCCCGGCACCGCGTGGCGTTGCCCGCCGCCATCGTGGCGGCGGTGATCGCGGTGGTGGTGGCGGCACTGTCTCCGTCGCTCGAGTCGCGCGTCACGAAGGTGTACGAACAGGTGATGTTGTTCCGCTCGGGCCAGCAACTCAAGTCGGCCGAGGGCATCCGGCTCGAGTTCTGGCGCATCAGCCTGAAGATGATCGCGGAGAAGCCGGTTCTGGGTTGGGGCACGGGCGGGTACAACGCCGAGTACCAGCGTCGGGCCACCGAAGCCAAGCTCACCTGGGTGTCGGCCGGCACGTACAACCCGCACAACCAGTATCTGTACATCGGCACCCAGCTGGGCACCGTCGGCGTGCTGGCCTATCTGGCATGGCTTGGCGTGGCGCTCGTGACCGCACGACGTCTTGCGCCGGCCCGAAGGTGGAACGCGCTCGGACTGGTGTCGATCCTGGCCATCCACTCGATGTTCGACTCGCCGCTGTTCATCGTCACCGAGGGACACTTCTACTGCACGATGCTGGCCCTGCTGTGGTTTCAGGCCGACCGGCGCCCGCGCGAGCCTGACGGCGCCTGACGCGGAGATCACATGACGGTGGTCAGTTCGATGTCCAGCGGTTGGCTGGCGTGCTTCGTCCAGCCGAAGAACGACCGCACCTCGTCGCGCCGAGCCAGTGCGTCCGCCTCGCCCAGATCCATCAACGCACGCGTGTACGGCGCCTCGAACAGCAGGTAACTTGCCAGCGCCGCGCCGCGCGCGTCCTTGCCGCTCCCGCTGACCCCCATACCGCGCAACAGCGCGCGCACCGGCACCGGCAGTGCGCCCTGATGCTCGGCGGCCAGGTCGTCAAGCCGCTGGGACGGCGCGATCACCAGCACATCGATGGGCCTGAGGGCGGTGTGCATGCGCGCCGATTCGGGCAGCAGCGACAACGTGTTGTTGATGCGCCGCATGCGCTCGACGTCCACCGCCAATGCGTCGAGGAAGATGTTGGACAGGGCGTGTCCCGCGATCTGCGCCAGGCTCGGATAGCCGCCATTGAGCTCGACGCGACGACCCGGCGGTTCCTGCATGCGTCCGGCGCCGATGACCAGGATCTTCTGGGCACCCAGGTGCACGGCCGGCGAGATCGGCGCCGTCTGTCGCATCGAGCCGTCGCCGAACCACTCGTGCATGCCATCGAGTTCGAGCGCGGTGGCGGGAAACACGAACGGAATGGCCGACGACGCCAGCAGGTGATCGATGCTCACCGGACCCTGCACCGCGATGCGCTGCGACCGCGACCAGGGTTCGATCGGTGCCGCGGCGTCGTAGAACGTGACGTGCAGCCCCGAGCTGTAGCTCGACGCACTCACCGCGAGCCCGTGCAGGTGGCGCTCGCGCAGCATGCGCGGCAGGCGTTCCAGCGGCACCATGTGGAGCAACAGCTCGGCCAGCGGGCTGTTGTCGAGCAGCGAGCGCGGCCGGGCCTTGCGCCAGCGCGCGATCAACCACCCGATGGACAGCATGGTCAGCCACTGCGCGCCGCTTCGGATCACGCCCAGCGAATCGGCGCGGTACACCTGCTCGGCCTCGAAATTGCGCCAGACGTCGACGATGCGCTCGATCGCGGCGTCGTAGTCGTCGGCGCCACAGGCCAGCGCAGCAGCATTGATCGCGCCGGCCGATGTGCCGGCGATCACGCCGAAGGGGTTGCGGGTCAGGTCCGCGCCGCTGTCACGCCGGATCTGCGCCAACGCACGCAGCACGCCCACCTGGTAGGCGGCGCGGGCGCCGCCGCCCGAGAGAATCAGACCGGCAAGCGGGGAGGCGTACATGCGGGGCCACTGTAGCCAGATGGTGCCGGCGCAGCGAGCCGAAATGGGGCGTGAACGCCCGGTCAATCGTCGTGCTTGCCTTTGCCCTTGCCCTTGCCGTGACCCTTGCCGTGGCCCTTGTCATGGCCCCGATCGTCGGCCACCATCACATGCTGCCCATACCAGTCGTGGCGCACGAAGTACACCGGGACGCCACACGCGTTGTAGGCGCGGCAGTGTTTGTGCCAGTCCTTGCGATGGCCGGGCGGTACCCACATGTACACCGGCTGCACCGGCTGCGCGACCACCACGCGCGGCTGCGCCACGATCACCGGCTGCTGCACGATCACCTCGGGCTGCGGGAAGCGGCCGATGTCGACCCGGCCGTACACGCCGGGCTGGCTGATCTGGACGGAGACGCCCACATCGGCGGCCCACGACGATGCGGTGATGAGAACCCCCGCCGAAACACCCAACATCTGCTTGATCATGAACATCCTCGAATGGCACTGAACGACAGCCAAGACTAACGCCGGGGCGCCGTCACTCGATGGCACGGACCGCCGGCGTTTACCTCCGGTTGCACACCGGCGGTCGTGCGCGTTCGACTCGTCTATTCGTACACGATGGCCGCTCGACCGCCGTGGGCAATCGACCTCCAGCGCGACAGCGCGTCGTCGCTGGGCCAGAAGCGACCGTCCTCGCCCAGGTCCAATTCGGCCACCGCGTCGACGCGCTCGATCGCCAGGCGCACGGCCAGCCCGAGCGTCGTGGTGCCCTGGTTGTTGGTGATGCGGCGCACCGGCCACTGGCGCAACACGTCGCCCACCGGCGGCAGGCCGCCGTTCACGCTGACCGCCAGATAGCGACCGAAACGTGCTCTGGCCGCGGGCAGGTCCCACACCTGCTGCACGTTCAGGCGCAGTCCGCCGGCAAAGCGGTCCGGCTGCACGCGCCCTTGCACGATCAGCAACTCGTCCTCGCGCAGCAGGTCGCGCGTCGTCTCGAGCAATTCCTCGCCTACCACCGACTCGATGCTCTCGCTCATGTCGTCGAGCTTGAAGATCGCCACGCGACCGCGTTGGCTGTTCACCATGCGCAGATCGGCCACCACGCCGGCCAGCAGCACGGGTTCGCGCGAATCCACCAGGTCGGCGATGCGCCGCTTGGCGAACTGGCGCACCTCGGCTTCGCTCTGCTCGAACAAGTGGCCGGACAGGAAGAACCCGAGCGCCGCCTTTTCCAGCGACAGGCGTTCACGCACGCTGAACGGCTCCACGCTCTGCAGCGCCGGCTCCTGGGTGGACGCCGCGTGCGAATCGCCGAAATCGAACAGTCCGCTCTGCGACTCGTGGGCCACCTGCGTGTCGGCCCAGTCGAACGCCAGCGCCAGGCTGGCCAGCACCGCGGCGCGGTCGGTGTGCAACAGGTCGAACGCGCCCGCCTTCACCAGCGCATCGACCGCGCGCTTGTTGACGCGCGTGCGGTCCACCCGCGCGCAGAAATCGAAGATGCTGCGAAACGGCTGGCTGCCGTCGGCGCTGCGCGCCGCGACGATGGCCTCGATCGCACCCGCACCGGTGCCCTTGATGGCACCCAGTCCGTAACGCACCTGCTTCGGACCCACCGGGTCGAATCGATAGATGCCACGATTGATGTCCGGCGGATCGAAACTCACGCCGAACTGCTTCGCGTCGTTGATCAGCACCTTCAGCTTGTCGGTGTTGTCGATTTCGACGCTCATGTTGGCAGCGTAGAACTCCGCCGGGAAATGCACCTTCAGCCATGCGGTGTGATAGGCCAGCAGCGCATAGGCCGCGGCATGGCTCTTGTTGAAGCCGTAGCCCGCGAACTTCTCCATCAGGTCGAAGATCTCGTCGGCCTTGGCGGCGTCGATGCCGTTGTGCGTCAGCGCGCCGCTGCGGAAGATTTCGCGCTGCTGTGCCATCTCCTCGGGCTTCTTCTTGCCCATGGCCCGGCGCAGCATGTCGGCGCTGCCGAGCGAATAGCCCGCCAGCAGCTGCGCGACCTGCATCACCTGCTCCTGGTAGACCATGATGCCGTAGGTCTCGCCGAGCACCTGCTCGAGCAGCGGGTGCGGGTAGCTCACCGGCTCGCGGCCATGCTTGCGCGCACAGAAGCTCGGGATGTTCTCCATCGGCCCGGGCCGGAACATCGCGTTCAGCGCCGTCAGATCCTCCAGCCGGCTCGGCCGCGCGTCGCGCAGCATGCCCTGCATGCCGCGCGATTCGAACTGGAACACCGCCTCGGTCTGGCCGGCGCTGAACAGGCGATAGACGGCCGGGTCGTCGAGCGCGATGCGCTCGAATGCGAAGTCGCGGTGCTGCGGATGCCGCGTGACGATGAGTTCCTTGGCCAGCTCCAGGATCGTCAGCGTGGCCAGGCCCAGGAAGTCGAACTTCACCAGACCGATCGCCTCGACATCGTCCTTGTCGAACTGGCTGATCGCCGACTCGCTGCCCGGCTGCTGGTACAGCGGGCAGAAATCGGTGATCTTGCCCGGCGCGATCAACACACCGCCGGCGTGCATGCCGATGTTGCGCACCAGGCCTTCGACCTGCGAGGCCAGCGCGAGCAGCTCGGCCACCTCTTCTTCGGCCGCCTCGCGCTGCTCGAGCTCCGGCGCCTCCTTGCGCGCGTAGATCAATCCGGGATCCGGCGACTGCGGCACCTTGGCCAGCGTGACCGACTTGCCCGGCGGCGCCGGGATCAGCTTGGCGATCGAATCGACATGGCCGTAGCCCATGCCCAGCACCCGACCCACGTCGCGCAGCGCGGCCTTGGCCGCCATAGTACCGAAGGTGGCGATCTGGCTCACCGCATCGCGGCCATAACGCGCCTTGACGTAGTCGATCACGCGCTCGCGATTGGCCTGGCAGAAATCGATGTCGAAGTCCGGCATCGAGACGCGCTCAGGGTTGAGAAAGCGCTCGAACAGCAGCTGATAGTGCAGCGGGTCGAGGTCGGTGATACCCAGCGAATAGGCCACCAGCGAACCGGCGCCCGAGCCGCGACCGGGGCCCACCGGGCAGCCGTTGCGCCGGGCCCAGTTGATGAAGTCGGCCACGATCAGGAAGTAGCCGGCGAAGCCCATCTTCTGGATCGTCTCGATCTCGTAGCCCAGACGCTGCTCGTACCGCCCACGCTGCGCGTCACGCTCGGCCGCATCCGGGTACAGCGCCTGCAGGCGCTGCTCAAGACCGGCGAAGCTCGATCTGCGGAAGAAATCCACCAGCGGGCTGCCGTCGGGCGTGGGGAAGTCCGGCAACCGCGGCACACCCAGGTTGAGCTGCAGGTTGCAGCGCTGGGCAATGCGCAGTGCATTGGCCAGCGCCGACGGCACGTCGGCAAACAGCGCGGCCATCTGCTGCTGCGTCTTGAAGTACTGCTCGCGCGAGAAGCGCTTGATGCGACGCGGGTTGGCCAGCGTTTCGCCTTCGGCCACGCACACCCGCGCCTCGTGGGCGTCGAAGTCGTCGGCGGCGCAGAACTGCACCGGATGCGTCGCCACCACCGGCAACTTCAGTTCCGCCGCCAGGTTCACCGCCAGGCGCACATGGGCTTCGTTGGTCGGCAGCCCGCAGCGCTGCAGTTCGATGTAAAAGCGATCGGGAAACAGCGTCGCCAGCCGCTGCGCCCACGCCAGAGCCCGCGGCCGGTCACCGGCGAGCAGCATGGCGCCGACCACGCCGAGGTCGGCGCCCGACAAGGCGAGCAGCCCGCTCGCATGCTCGGCCAGCCACTCCCACTTGACCCAGGCCTGGGCACGCTGCACGTTCTGCGTCCAGGCCATCGACAACAACTCGCACAGGTTGTGGTACCCGTTGGCATCGCACACCAGCAACAGCAGGCGCGACGCCTGCCTGTCGCCCGTGCCGGCGACCGGCTCGATCCAGAGGTCGACGCCGATGATCGGCTTCACGCCTTCGCCGCGACAGGCCTTGTAGAACTTGACCGCACCGAACAGGTTGCCGAGATCGGTGATGGCCAGCGCAGGCTGACCATCGCTGCGCGCGCAGCGCACCGCATCGGCGATGCGCAAGGTGCCGTCGACCACCGAGTACTCGGTGTGCGTGCGCAGGTGAACGAAGCCCATGCGGTTCATTGTAGGCAGAGCAAATCGCCGCGCTTCTAGAATCACGCCATGTCGCGGGTTCTCAATCTGGCCGGCTACCGGTTCGTGCGGCTGGCCGACCTGGCGTCGTTGCGCGCGCGCCTGTTCGACGTCGCGGCGGGCCTCGACCTGAAGGGCACCGTGATCCTGGCGGCCGAAGGCATCAACGTCAACCTGGCCGGCGCGGCCCGGGCTGCCGAATGCTGGCTAGACGCGCTGCGCGCCGACCCGCGCTTCAGCGCGATCGAGGTCCAGCGCAGCACCAGCGCCGCGACGCCGTTTCGCCGTCTGCGCGTAAAGATCAAGCACGAGATAATCCGGATGAACCGCCCCGCCGTGGCGCCGGAATCGGGTCGCGCGCCGGTCGTGGACAGCGGCACGCTGCAGCGCTGGTTGCAGCACGGCCGCGACGACGACGGGCGAGCGCTGCTGCTGCTCGACACGCGCAACGCCTTCGAGGTTGACGCCGGCACGTTCGATGGCGCGATGGACTGGCGCCTTGGCCGATTCAGCGATTTCCCGCACGCGCTGTCGCGACACATGGGGGCGCTGCAGGACAAGGCTGTGGTCAGTTACTGCACGGGCGGCATCCGCTGCGAAAAGGCCACGCTGGTGCTGCGCGAGGCCGGCGTCCACGCCCACCAGCTCGACGGCGGCATCTTGCGTTACTTCGAACAAACGCACGGCAGCGCACCGGGCTGGCGCGGCCACTGCGTGGTCTTCGACGAGCGCGCCAGCGTCGACCCGCAATTGTGTCCGGCTGCGGAGCTGGCGTGATGAGCCGCTGGCTGCTGCGCGCGATCGGTCTGTTGCTGATGGCCACGGCGCTGGCGTTGGCGCTGTCGCGCGCGCCCGACCTTCCGGTGCAGGGCCTGGTGGCGCGCTGGGCACCAGCACCGTCGGATTTTCTCGACCTGCACGGCCAGCTGGTGCACCTGCGCGACGAAGGACCGCGCAACGATCCGTCGCCGATCGTGCTCGTGCACGGCACTTCCGCCAGCCTGCACACATGGCAGGGCTGGTCCGCCGCGTTGCGCACCCAGCGCCGCGTGATCTCGTTCGATCTGCCGGGGTTCGGATTGACCGGCCCCTTCACCGGCCGCTACGCCGGCCAGGCCTATCGCGGCGACGACTACGCGCGCTTCGTGCTCGACCTGATGGATGCGTTGGGCATACCACGCGCGGTGCTGGGCGGCAACTCGCTCGGCGGCGAAGTGGCCTGGCGCGTGGCCGCGCTGGCGCCGCAGCGCGTGGACCGGCTGATCCTGGTCGACGCGGCGGGCTATCCGTTCGAGCCGGAGTCGGTCCCGATCGGCTTCAGGCTGGCGCGCGTGCCGCTGCTGAACCGGCTGACCGAATGGGTGCTGCCGCGTGGCGTGGTCGAATCGAGCGTGCGCGATGTCTATGGCGACCCTGGAAAGGTCACGTCGGCACTGGTGGATCGCTATTTCGAGCTCACGCTGCGCGAAGGCAATCGGCGCGCCTTGGTGCAGCGCTTCCAGGCGATGCAGCGCGACGCCGAAGCCTACGACGACAACCGTGCGCGCCTTCGTGCGCTGAAACAGCCGGCGCTGATCATCTGGGGTGGCCGCGACCGACTGATTCCACTGGCCATTGCAAAGCAATTCAACGCCGATCTGGCCGCCAGCCGGCTGGTGGTGTTCGACAGCCTGGGCCATGTGCCTCAGGAGGAAGACCCCGCTGCCACGGTCGCGGCGGTGCGCGAATTCCTCGCGACGCCGTGACCCGTTGCCGCTTCAGCGTGCCAGGTCGAACACCAGCACCTCGGCGTCCTGGCCGTTGCCCAACTCCACCCGCGTTTCGCCTTCGAGCATCAGTGCGTCGCCGGCATTGAGCAGCTGACCGTTGACCTCCAAGCTGCCGCTGACCAGATGCACATACGCCAGCCGCGCTGGCGCCAGCGCCAGTTCGGCCGACTCGCCGGCGTCGAACAGCCCGGCGTGCATGGCTGCGTCGGCGTGGATGGTGACCGAGCCCTGGCGCCCGTCTTCCGAGGCCACCAGACACAGCCGGCCGCGCTTGAGCGGGTCGGCGAATGCCTTCTGTTCATAGCCGGGCTCGATGCCGCGCTCGCGCGGCAGGATCCAGATCTGCAAAAAGTGGGTGGTGCTGGCCTGCGCATGGTTGTATTCGCTGTGCATCACGCCGCGCCCTGCGCTCATGCGCTGCACCTCGCCCGGCACGATCGCGGTGCCGTTGCCCATGTTGTCGCGGTGCGCCAGCGCGCCGTCGATCACATAGCTCACGATTTCCATGTCGCGGTGGCCATGGGTGCCGAAGCCGGTGCCCGGCGCGATGCGATCTTCGTTGATGACGCGCAGGTTGCCGAATCCCATGTGCGCAGGATCGTGGTAGTCGGCAAACGAAAAGCTGTGATGGCTCTTCAGCCAGCCGTGGTCGGCATAGCCCCTGTCTTCGGCGCGGCGTACGGTGATCATCGAGACACTCCAGCAATCGTCGATGCACTGTAGAACTGGTTACCGGGCGTTGGCGGCGGGCAGATTGAAGCCCGCGTTCAAATATGATGAAGCCCTTGATGAGCGCCCCTCGACGCAACGCGCTGACCCCCGAAGCCCTGGCGATGATGGACACCATCGCGCGCAGCGGCAGTTTCGCCGCCGCGGCGCGCGAACTGGGCAAGGTGCCTTCGGCGCTGACCTACAGCGTGCGACAGCTCGAGGACGCGCTCGACGTGTTGCTGTTCGACCGCCGGTCGCGCCAGGCCAAGCTCACCGCGGCCGGCCATGAACTGCTCGAACAGGGCCGAACTCTGCTCGGCGAGATCGACCTGCTGGCCAATCGCGTGCATAGAGTGGCCACCGGCTGGGAGACGCAGCTGACCGTGGCGGTCGACGGCGTCGTCTCGCGCGTCACGCTGTTCGAGTTGGTGGAAGGCTTCTACGCCCAGCGCACCGACGGCGGCGGCCCCACCGGCACGCGGCTGCGCCTGCGCACCGAGATCCTCGCCGGCCTGTGGGAGGCGCTGCTCACCGGGCAGGCCGATCTGGCCATCGGCTTGATCACCGCCGGCGCCGGCACCGACAAAGGAATCGAAACCCGACCGCTCGGCGAGATCGACTTCGTCTTCGCCGTGGCGCCGCACCATGCGCTGGCGGCACACGTCGGACCGATCGCCGACGACGAGCTGCTGCGCCACCGCGCCGTCGCGGTGGCCGATTCGGCGCAGCGGCTGGCGCCGTCGACGTATAACCTGCTGCACGGGCAGGACGTGCTGACCGTCGCGTCAATCCAGGCCAAGATCGAAGCCCAGGTTCGCTGTCTGGGTTGCGGCTTCGTGCCCGAGCCGCTGGCGCGAGACCTCATCCGACGCGGTTGCCTGGTGGTGAAGCCGCTGCAACGCGGCCCGCACCGCGTGCGCTTCCACTACGCATGGCGCAGCGTGGCCGAAACCAAGGCGCGGCGCGCGACCCAGGGTCTGGCCCTGCGCTGGTGGCTGCAGCAGCTCGACAGCCCCACCACGCGGCACGCGCTGCTGGAGCGCCACCTCGGTCTGCCCGGCGACGTCGACTAGGGCCGCCGCATGGCAAGCTACGTCGGCCGCTTCGCGCCCTCGCCCACCGGACCGCTTCACGAAGGCTCGCTGGTCGCGGCGTTGGCCAGCTGGCTCGACGCCCGCGCCCATCGCGGCCGCTGGCTGGTGCGCATCGAAGACGTCGACACCACGCGCTGCGAGTATGGCGTCGACGAGATCATCCTCGGGCAGCTGGCGATCTGCGGGCTCATCAGCGACGAGGCACCGCTGTACCAGTCGAACCGGGTCGCGGCGTATGAGGATGCACTCGCCCAACTGGCCACGGCCGGACTGGTCTACCCGTGCGGCTGCAGCCGGCGCGAAATCGAGGAGGTGCTGATCACGCTGGGGTTTCTGCAGGAACGCAACGACGAGCGTGTCTACCCAGGCACCTGCCGCAATGGGCTGGGCGGCAAGCCAGCGCGATCGATTCGCGTGCTCACCAGCATGGGCGACGAAGACATCGCGATCCGCTGGGTCGACCGCCGGCTCGGTCGCCAGCGACAGAACCTGTCGCGCGAGGTGGGTGACTTCATCCTGAAGCGCGCCGACGGCCTGTTCGCCTATCAACTCGCGGTGGTCGTCGACGACGCGCATCAAGGCATCACGCACGTCGTGCGCGGTGAGGACCTGACCGACAACACACCACGGCAGATCCACCTGCAGCGCCTGCTCGACCTGCCGACGCCGGAGTACCTGCACACGGCGCTGGTGATGGGCATCAATGGCCACAAGCTGTCCAAGCAGAATGGCGCCACGCCGCTGGACGTCGCCTCGCCGATCGCCGCGCTGCAACAGGCCGCCCGCGTGCTCGACCTGCCGCACATCGATGGCCTGTCGGTGTCCGAATGGCTGGCCGCAGCCACCCGCGCCTGGGCCGCCCGTTGGGTGTCATGATGGCGGCCCGATCCACCCTTCGCACACAGACCTCAGCATGCAAACCACCTCGAGCGGACTGCAATTCGAAGACACCCTGGCCGGCACCGGCGCCGACGCGCGGGCGGGCCACAACGTCACGGTGCACTACACCGGCTGGCTGCACGACCCGGCGGCGGTCGACGGCCGTGGACGCAAGTTCGACTCGAGCAAGGACCGCGGCGACCCGTTCCGCTTTGCGCTCGGCGCCGGCCAGGTGATCGGCGGCTGGGACGAAGGCGTGCAGGGCATGCGAGTCGGCGGCACGCGGGTGCTGCAGATCCCGCCACAGCTCGGCTACGGCGCCCGCGGCGCGGGCGGGGTGATTCCGCCGCATGCGACGCTGGTGTTCGAGGTCGAACTGCTCGCCGTCTAACGCGCGCGGCGCTGCCCGCCCCCTGAAGGGGTCGGCCGGACTGTTGACCGCCCTGCGTTGACTGGGGACGGCCTGCGCTACACTGCGCGCCGGTCGGCAGTTCACCCAGGCGTTGCCGCGCGAACCGTTCGCGAGCTGAACCTGCCCTTTTGATCCCAGTGTCGCCGGGATCCATCGCACGCGCGCATCGTTGCGGCAAGTCGGCAACCCCCGCAGGCCCTGGCCGGGCTTTCGAGACGCGCGTGTCGCCTGGAGACTTCGATGACCCGAATCGCCATCACTTTGGCGGTGCCCGACCTGTCGGACTTCGCCCGCTCGCTCGCGCGATCGCTGGCCGAGCATCAGCAAACGCACGGGGCCCTGCCAACGCACCAGTCGCTGCTCAACCACCTTGCGCGAGCCGCGGGCTATCGCAACCTGCAGGCGCTGCGGGCTTCGGCGCCGGTCCCCGATCGGCCGCCCGCCGCAAGCCAGGCACGCGCGGCGGTCGTCGCACCCGCGCTGAGCACCGCGGCGCAGAAGGCGCTGTCGCAGTTCGACGACCAGGGTCGGCTGATGCGCTGGCCGAACAAGTACTCGGTGCAGCGCCTGGCGCTGTGGGTGCTGTGGATGCAGTTCGAAGGCCGTCGCGTCTACACCGAGCGCGAGGTCAACCAGGTACTGAAGGCCTGGCACAGCTGGGGCGACCATGCGACGCTGCGTCGCGAACTGATCAACGATCGCCTGCTGACGCGCAAGAGCGACGGCTCGCAGTACCGCAAGCTGCCGGCACGGCCCGATGCGCAGGTGCGCTCACTGCTGGCCGCGTGGCGCGCGCGAGTCGATGCCGCGCCGTCGCCGGCGCGGCGCGTGCCGGCTACACGTTGAGGAAGTGCGTGCGGTAGTACACCAGCTCGTCGATCGACTCGTGCACGTCGGCGAGCGCGGTGTGCGCCTGCGCCTTCTTCACGCCGTCGAGCAATTCGGGCTTCCAGCGGCGGCACAATTCCTTCAGCGTCGACACGTCGAGGTTCCGGTAGTGGAACCAGTCCTCCAGCGCCGGCATCCAGCGCGCGAGGAAGCGGCGGTCCTGGCAGATCGAGTTCCCGCACATCGGCGAGGCCTTGGCCGGCACGTGCTCGGCCAGGAACGCGAGCGCGGCCCGCTCGACCGTCGCCTCGTCGAGCACCGACGCCGTCACCTTGGCGATGAGTCCGGAGCGGCCATGCGTGCCCTTGTTCCAGGAGTCCATCCCGTCGAGCACGCCCGGTTCCTGGTGGACGACCCACACCGGCGCCTCGGCGACGGTGACGAGCGCGTGATCGGTGACGACGAGCGCGACCTCGATGATGCGG
>Ga0209261_10000318_pt1 | contig 12995 bp, 11 predicted proteins | sample DOMMetBare1Fresh_FD_187470 | JGI IMG/M metagenome (GOLD analysis project Ga0209261, IMG submission 187470) | Wetland sediment microbial communities from St. Louis River estuary, USA, under dissolved organic matter induced mercury methylation -... | ecosystem: Environmental > Aquatic >...
CCAGAACAGCAGGTTCAGCGGGTCTGCACCGTCGAGCAAGGCTGAATTCAGGCCCTGGCGTTGCGGATTGCCCAGGCCGGTCTGGCCGTTGACAAATGCCACCAGCGTGGTGCGCGACGAATCGGTGCCGTCGCCGCCGGCAAACGGCGCCGCATTGAGCGCCGGCGCGTAAGTGCTGTTCTCGAGCGCGGCCACGCCTGGGTCGGACGCATCGGTGGAGATGTACTTCACCAGGCGACCATTGGCATAGCCGAAGGTTTCGACCATATCGACGCTGCCCCGCACGGGGTCGATGCGCACCGCCTTGTCACTGCGGCCGGTGTCGTTGGCGATGTGTGGTGCGTTGCGGATGGTTCCGTCGGGCAACTGGATCAGCGGGCTGTAGCCGTACTCACCCACCGCGCCGGGTTCGGCGCTGGCGGGCGGAAACCCCGTGGGCCCCGGCACCACCAGGCGCTGCGGCCGGAAGTCGACCGTCTTGGGGAAGTCGATCACGCCGTTGACGATGCTCACCCGCTGCACGGCGGGCGAACCCGCGGCCACCGCCAGCTTCGACGAGCGGTTCACGCCCAGGCGATCGGCATCGGCGCTCTCCGACGAGTCGAGCACGATGTACCAGACGGTGCGGCCCTGGCTGGTGCCGCGGTACAGCGGCAAGGTGGCGGTGCCGTCGGCGTTTTCGGCTGCACTGCGCACGAACAAGGTTCGACCGCCGGCCCGTGCCAGCGTGGGCACCGACATGGCCACGCCGGTCGCCGTGGCAAGGGCTGCGGATACGAAGGCTCGTCGCTGCATGGTCATGCTGAATCTCCTCGATGGTTGACGACAGGGCTCACCGCCATAGGCGGGAGCAGCGTGTGCCTGTGTCGAGGTGGGCGCTGCGACCTTACAGCGGGCCGGGAGCCACTACGAGAGCTTCAGCAGCCTGCGGGCATTGCCTTCATAGATGGCGTGGCGCTGCGCCGGCGTGATGTCCAGCGCATCGATGATCTGGATCGTCCATTTCGTGTAGGCCGATCCCTTCTCGGGGTCGAAAGGTGCGTCAGAGGCGAACACCACATGGTCGGTGCCGAAGAAGTTCAATCCCAGTTCGGTGGCGGCGCGCGCGCCGAACAGCGCCGTGTCGGCGTAGAACATCTTGAAGTAGTCGAGCGGGCGCTTCTTGAGCTTCTTCAACAGCCGCGTGTAGTCGACATCCGATGTGCGCGAACCCAGCTGGTCCCAGCCCGGGCCGACACGGCCTTCGAAGTAGGGGATCATGCCGCCCATGTGGTGCGTGATGACCTTGAGGTTCGGGTGCGAATCGAACAGACCCTCGAACACCATGTGTGCCATCGCAGCGCTGGTTTCGTACGGCCAGCCGAAGGTCCACCAGATTTCATAGTGGCTTCTGGTCTCGCGCTGGTAGTCGGCGAAGTCCGCGCCCCGCGCCGGGTGCAGCCAGATCGGCCGGTCCCGCTGCGCCATCAAGCCGAACAGGGGCAGCGTTTCCGGCGCGGTCAGCGGCTTGCCGAGCACGTTGGTGAACACCTGCACGCCCACCGCGCCGAGCGTGCCGATGGCTCGCTCGGCCTCGCGCAGCAGCCCTTCCGGGTCGTTCATCGGCAGCGAGGCAATGAAGGCCGGGAAACGCTGCGGGTGCCGCTGCACCAGCTCGGCCATGCCGTCGTTGGCCAGTCGCGCCATCTCGGTGGACCGTGGCGGCGGCCCGAACACCTCGACCGGCGGCGACCCGAGGCAGATCACCTGCTGGTAGTCGTCGAAGCCATCCATGATCCGGAAGCGCTCGTCGAGGTCGACGATGCAGGGAATCTCGCGCACGCGCTTGTGCATGTCCTTGCCGTTCGGCGCCACCTCGAGCATGCGCTCGTAGTACGCGCGCGGAAAGATGTGGTTGAAGATGTCGAGCTTCATGCGTTGTCCTTTTGCGGCTGGCCTGTCCCGCGGGTGCGACAGCCCGGCGGGCAGCTGCCGGCGCCGGCTTGGATGCCGCGCCGCGGGGCCTAGCCGAGTCTTTGCCGACGGTCTTCGCGTGTAGCACCGCTTCGGGCCGTGCTGGTCTGCGCCAGATCAACTGACGTGCTTGGCGTGCGCCGCGCTTGCCGATGATCGTGCGACGAACGGCAGAAGCAGTTGCCTTCGCACACATTTGAAGCATCTGCACGCGCGAAACCACGGCGGCTCACAGTTTCGGCTGCGTCGACTCGTAAGGAGGTAGCCGATTGCCAACTTCTTGACGCAATTCACGATTGGCCTTCGGTCAAGATGCCCTGGCGATGTGGCGCACCCACAGGTGCCGTCTATCGCGAGTGTGATCAGTGACCAGTATTCCGGGCCAACATGCCGCAAACACAGATTGCCGATGCCGACCGATCGCGCGCCCTCCAGGGCCGGATCGCGCGTTCGTCGGCACACGGCGCGTGGCTGATCCGCGACGAAGTGATCATGGGCACGGCGATCCACGCCGAAGTCTGGAGCGACGACTGCGCAGCCGGCGAGGCGGCGGTGGCCGCGGTGATGCAGGAAATGCACCGCATCGACCACGCGATGAGCCCGTACAAGGCGGCATCCGAACTCTCGCGCATCAACCGCGACGCGGCGCGCCAGGCGGTGCCCGTCGGCGACGAACTGTTCGGCCTGATCGAGCGCGCGATCCAGTTTTCCGAGCTGTCGGACGGCGCCTTCGACATCACCTATGCGGGCGTGGGCCATCTCTACGACTACCGGCAAGGCACGCTGCCCACCGAGTCGCAGCTCGAACAGGCCCGGGCCGCGGTGGGCTACTGGCATCTCTTGCTGGATCGCGCCGAGCGGACCGTCCGGTTTGCCCGCGACGGTGTGCGCATCGACCTGGGCGGTTTCGCCAAGGGTCATGCGGTGGACCGTTGCATCGCTCTGCTGCGCCGGCGCGGCATCGAGCACGCCATCGTGTCGGCGGGCGGCGACAGCCACGTGCTGGGCGACCGACGGGGCCGGCCGTGGACGATCGCGATCCGCGACCCGCGCCACGCCGACCGGGTGGTGGCGGTGCTGCCGCTGGAAGACACCTCGATATCCACGTCGGGCGACTACGAGCGCTACTTCGAGCGCGACGGCGTCCGACACCACCATCTCATCGATCCGAAGACGGGGAGATCGCCACGTGCATTGCACAGCGTGACCATCCTCGCGGCAGACGGGCTGACCACTGAAGGCCTGTCGAAAAGCGTGTTCGTGTTGGGCTTGGAGAAGGGCATGCGGTTGGTCGAATCGCTGCCGGGTGTCGATGCAGTAGTGGTCGACGCCGCCGGGACCTTGCATTTCTCCTCGGGTCTGCTGGACGGATGTCCGCAACTCGGTGGCGATACCCGGCAATGAATCGACAACACTCAAGGAGGCGGTCATGAAATCAAACTCAAAACTCGCGCGTCTTTCGGCGCTATGCACGTTGGCGGCACTCGGCGGGTTCGCCGGCTGTTCCGGTAGTGGCGACGCTGCCGACACGGTGGCCGTCAACGGCGACGTGGCGATCGCGTATGCGAAGCGCGTCAATACGCTCGGCATGAACCCGACCGACGGCACGCCGTTCGCGGCCGGCGGCGATCTGATGATCCGAGAGAAGTCCTCGGCCAGCGCACCCGAGCACAACGTCACGGCGCAGTTCACGCAAGGCGCCGGCGACGTGGCCGACCCCGAGGTGTCGTACGACGGCAAGAAGATCGTCTTCGCGATGCGCTGCCCGACCAGCAACACCGCGCAGATCGACGGCGCAGCGGCGTGCACCGGGCGCTGGAATATCTGGGAGTACACGCTGCCGACCAGCGGCTTCACCGGCGGCAGCTACAAGCGAATCACCGCCTCGACGGCCGACGATGACGTCGACCCGTACTACCTGCCCGGCGGCAAGGGCTTCGTGTTTGCGTCGAACCGCCAGACCAAGACCAAGACGCTGCAGGGCCAGGCCATCGGCGCTCAGCCGTACTTCGCGCTCGACGAGTACGAGCGCGAGCGCGTGCTGAACCTGCACACGATGAATCCCGACGGCGGCGCCATCACGCAGATCTCGGCCAACCAGAGCCATGACCGCAACCCTGTCGTGCGGGCGAACGGCAACATCATGTTCTCGCGCTGGGAACACGTTGGTCCGAAGAACCGCTTCGCGGTGTTCCAGGTCAAGCCCGACGGCACCGACATGTTCGTGTTCTACGGCGCCCTGAGTCCGGGCAACAGCTTCCTGCATCCGCGCGAGATGGACCCCGCGGGGCCCTACAAGGGCCAGCTGGCGTCGTCGCTGATGTCGCTGTCGGGCACGCAGGAAGGTGGCGCGCTGATGCTGATCGACGCCGCGAACTTCTCGGAAAACAGCGTCAAGGCGAATGCGCAGGTGACGGCGAGCAACGGGCAGCGCCAGCTCACCCAGCAGGCGCTCAACGACGGGCGCGGCTTCTCGCGCTTCGGCCGCATGACATCGCCGTACCCGCTGTGGGACGGCACCAATCGCGTGCTGGTGTCGTACCGGCCGTGTGAGGTCACACGCAACGGCGTGGCCGTCTCGTGCGCGACACTGACCGACGCCGAGGTCGCAGCCCTGTCGGAGACCAACCGCATGCGCGGGGCGCCGGTGCTGGTCCAGGGTGTCTCACTGCTCGACAACGTGCCCGCGTCGTACGCGGTCTACATGTACAACCCGCAGCTGCAGACGCAGCAGATCGTGGCCGCGCCGCCGACGGGGTTCATGTACGTCGATGCCGTGGCCCTGCAGTCGCGTGCCGAACCGCAGGTGGCGCAGGACACGGCCGTCGACGCCACACTCGCGGCGCAGAACCTCGGCCTGGTCGAGGTGCGCAGCGTGTACGACACCGACGGCCTGGACCGCATGGGCGAATCGATGCTGGCGGCAGTCGACAGGGCAGGGGCCTGCAACGGCGTCGGCATCGCCAAGACGGCGCCGACCGATGCGCTGGACACGCGCCAACAGGTCGCCGATCTGAAGAAGATCAAGGATCCCGCCGACGTGGCCTACCAGTGCGCGCCGGCACGCTTTGTGCGCGCGTTCCGCGCCGTGGCACCGCCGTCCTCCGGCATGGGCCTGCGCAGCGCGATCGGCGAAACCGAGTTCGAGCAACAACAGATCCTCGGCTACGCACCGGTCGAGCCCGACGGTTCGTTCAAGTTGCATGTGCCGGCCGACACCCCGCTGGGCCTGGCGGTCATCGATGCCAAGGGCCGTGCGATCCAGACGCACCTGAACTGGATCCAGGTCCGCCCTGGTGAGCGTCGCACCTGCGACGGTTGCCACAGCCCGCGCCGCGGCGCGTCGCTGAACTCGGGCAACGTGGTGAATCACAAGCCCGCCGCGTGGCAGTCCGCGATGTCCGCCGCCCATCAATCGGGCGAGACGATGGCCTCGCTGCGTGCGCGACTGGATGCCACCGCGCTGTCGGTGAAGCCCGACATGGTGTCCACCGACGTGTGGGCCGACACGGCGGCCGGTGGCGTCGCGCGGCAGGCGATCACGCTGCGCTACACCGGCAACCCGAATGCGGCCGATGACCTGGTGACGCCGGCGCCGAGCAACGGCCTGATCAACTACCCGCAGCACATCGCCGTGTTGTGGACTCGCAATCGTGGCGCCAACACCTGCACCACCTGCCACAACGATCCGGCCAAGCTCGATCTGCGTGCCACCACATCGGGCACGGGGCGGCTCACCTCGTACGAGGAATTGCTGCTCGGCGACCCGGTGATCGACCCGGTGACCGGCCTGCCGCAAATCGAGATTCGCGACGGCGAGCCCGAGGTCGTTCGCGGCGCGCCGCTGGTCGAGACGATGGCCAGCAACGCCGTGGGCATGACGCGCGCGAGCCGCCTGGGCGAAATCCTGTTCGGCGAGACACTGAAGGCCAGCGCCGAGGCGGTCGCCGCGCACCCGAATCCGCCGGGCACCGCGCCCAACCATGCCACGATGCTCAACCGCGCTGAGCTGCGGCTGGTGTCGGAGTGGATGGACCTGGGCGGCCAGTACTTCAACAACCCGTTCGACGGCGGCGTGCAGGCCATCGCACCGCTCAGCCAGGCCAGCTTCGAGGCCCAGGTGTTGCCGATCCTGAACAGCAGCTGCGCCGCCAGCTGCCACCAGGCCGGCGGTACCACCTCGACCACGCCGCCGGGCACGTCATTCCTCGGCAACCGGTTCGTGCTGACCGGCAGCCCCGAGGGCGACTACGGCGTGACGCTGTCGATGATCTCCGACACCTGCAATGCGGCGTCGAACTTCCTGCTGATGCGTCCTTCGACGGTGCCGCATCCGTCGGGCGCCGCCGCGGCGGTGCTGCCGGTGGGCAGCGCCGGCTACAACACGATCCGCGACTGGATCGCCAGCGGCTGCAGCGTGCAGACGGCCAACGCGAGGACCAACAGACGATGACGGATCGCACACCGCGAACCAGGCGGTCCGCCGCGACGGTGCTTGGCACCGTCGCGGCGGCCGCCGTTTTGTTGGGGATGGCCGGCTGCGGCGGCGCCGGCAATCCGCTGGACAACCCCAACAGCATTGCCAATCCGGCGGTCGTGGCCGGCAAGAAGTTGTCGTTCGCCTACTTCCAACGCTGCGTCTTTCCGATCTTCGGGCTGCCGCTGCAGATCAACCAGAGCGGCGTCGTCTCGACCAACACCTGCCAAGCGTCGGGTTGCCACGACAACACCAACGGGACCGGCGGCGCATTTCGCGTGATCGGTTCGGCACAGATCGTCGATCTGACGAATCCGGCCAATACGCCCGCTGTCATCCGGGCGAGCGACATGTATAAGAACTTCTATTCGGCTCAGGGCGAAGTGGTCTTTGGTTCGACGACGCAAAGTCGATTGTTGGCCAAGCCCATGCTGATCAACGTGCTTCACGGTGGCGGATTGATCTTCGACAGCGCAGCAAACCCGAACGTCCAGGTGATCCAGTTCTGGATCAGCAATCCTGCCCAAGGCGGGGACGAGTTCAGTTCGGACCCGAGGCCAGGAGCGTGCTAGGCGAAATGAGGCGCTTGCTCACCGGCTGGGCTCTGAGGTCTTGGGAGCTTGCGCGAACGATCCCCCCCTGGTCCGCGGCCGCGACGCTGGCGCTGGGTGTCTTCGCCGTCGCGCCGGCGGCAGCCGAGCGGCTGCGCGTCACCGACCCCTACATCGAGATCCGCACCGGACCCGGTCGGGGCTACCCGATCTTCCATGTCGCGGCTCGCGATGAGTGGATCGAGATCGAGCTGCGCCACACCGACTGGTACAAGGTGCGCACCGACAGCGGCAAGCAGGGCTGGGTCGTGCGTCAGCAGCTGGAGACAACACTCACCGACGCCGGTGGCCAGAAGACCTTTCGCGACATCGCGATCGACGACTACCTGGCGCGGCGGGTGCAGCTCGGTGCCGCGTGGGGTCGATTCAAGTCCGAGCCGATGCTCAAGGTGTGGACCAGCTACCGGCTTTCGGAGACGCTCAGCGCCGAGGCCACGATCGGTCAGGTGCAGGGCGTGTTCTCCGGCACCGACATCTGGCACGTCAATCTGATGTCCGAGCCGTGGTCGGACCAGCGCCTGTCGCCGTTCTTCGCGATCGGCGTGGGCGGATTCAAGAACCTGCCCAACCAGTCCCTGGTCAATGCGATCGCGGTCAATGCCAAGCTGTCGAACGCGTCGATCGGCGCTCGCTTCTACCTGACCGACCGCTTCGTGCTGCGCACCGACTACACGTTCTACACGGCCTTCGTGGGCGACACCCGCACCGGCGAGTACCGGGCCAAGACGATTGGCCTGTCCTTCTTCTTCTGACACCGAGCCAGCCATGCGCCACTTCGCCACCCCCTTGATGCTGACGGTGTTGTGCACCTTGCCGGCGCTCGCCGCTGCACAGGTCGCCGGCACGCAGCAGCCGGCCAACGATCAGGTCATCGTGCCGCAGGTCGACCGGCGCGAGATCAAGCTGCCGAAGTACCCGTCCAAGGATTTCGCGATCGGCGTGTTCGGCGGTACCTACGCGACGCAGAACTTCGGCTCCAGCGCGGTCGGCGGCGTGCGTCTGGGCTACCACATCACCGAAGACATCTTCGTCGAAGGCGTGTACGCGCAGACCAAGCTCAGCGACGAGGCATTTCGCCAGGTCCAGCCCGCAGGTATCTTTGCCCAGCCGAAGGAGACGCTGAAGTACTACAACCTCTCGGCCGGCTACAACATCCTACCGGGCGAGATCTTCATCGGTCGCAACATCGCCAAGGCTTCGCAGGTCTATTTGATTGGCGGTGTGGGCAGCACCAACTTCGTCGACAAGACCAAGGTCAACAAGCTGAGCCGTCAGACGCTGAACTTCGGGCTCGGGCTGCGCGTGCTGTTCTGGGATCGCTTCGGTGCGCAGGTCGACATGCGCGAGCACATCTTCAACCAGGACCTGCTCGGCAGAAACGAGAGCACCAAGAACCTCGAGCTGACCGCTGGCCTGACCTTCTACTTCTGACCCGCCACACACCATGACCTCGATGCGACAGTCCCGCTACCGTCCTTTGCGCCGTCTGGCAGTCGGTCTCGCTCTGGCCTTCAGCAGCGCCTGGCTGGCCGCGGCGCCGATCGCGCCTTCGACGCCCGCGCCCGACTTCACGCTGCGCACCTTGGAGGGCCAGAACCTGCGGCTGGGCGAGCAGCGCGGTCGCGTGGTGCTGGTGAACTTCTGGGCCACCTGGTGCGGCCCCTGCCGACAGGAGATGCCGCATCTGAACAAGCTGTACGACAAGTACAAATCGTCGGGGTTCGTGCTGCTCGGCGTGAACGTCGACGAGGACACGCGGCAGGCCGCCAGCGTGGCCTCCAAGCTCGGCGTCAAGTTCCCGGTGCTGCCCGACAACGACAAACGCGTCAGCAAGCAGTACGACCTGAGCGCCATGCCCTCGACCGTGCTGATCGACCGCGACGGCCGCGTGCGCTACCTGCACCGCGGCTACCAGAGCGGCTACGAGGACACCTACGACCGCCAGATCCGGGAGCTGCTCAAGGAATGAAGCGATCGCACCGTCATGCCAAGGGATGGCCGCTGGCCGCGCTGCTCGGCGCAGTTCTGCTGGGCGGCTGCGCCGTGCCCGAGCCCTGGGTCAAGCCGTACGAACGCGAGCGGCTGGCCGATCCGATCATGAACGTTGCGCGCGACTCGCTGTCGGCCAAGCATCGCGAACACATCCACGACGTGCGCGAGGGCGCGCGCGGCGCGAACGGCGTGCAAGGGGGCGGCTGTGGCTGCAACTGACGCACTGACGGCCTGCTGGCACGCCGCGCGCCGGGCTGGCCTGGCCCTGTTGCGCCGACGCTCCTATGCCGCGGCAGGCCAGCTGGCCGGCCCGATGGCGGGGCTGGTGGGCGGTGCCGTGGTGCCGGCCGGTGCACTGGCTGTGACCTTGCCCGAGGACAAGGCCGAAGCGCTGATCCATCTGTACGACGGCGGCGGCGTCAAGGCCTCCGGCCCGGCGCTGCTGGTGCGAAAGAGCCTGGCCGACAAGGTGTCGCTGTCGGGTTCGTACTACGTCGACATGGTGAGCAACGCCTCGATCGATGTCGTCACCACGGCCAGCCCGTTCCGCGAGAAGCGCACCGAATACGCCCTGGGCCTCGACTACGTCTACCGCGACGCGCTGCTGACCCTGTCGGTCTCCAGCAGCACCGAGCCGGACTACAAGGCCAATGCGGTGAGCTTCGACATCGCGCAGGAAGTCTACGGCGGCATGACCACCATCAACCTCGGCTACACCCGTGGCGAGGACAAGGTGGGTCGATCCGACACTTCGGGGTTCTTCGATTACGCCACGCATTGGCGCTATCGCTTCGGCGTCACGCAGATCCTGACACCGCGCTGGCTGATGAGCGCCAACCTGGAGGCCGTGTCGGACGACGGTTATCTCGGCAGCCCGTACCGCGCGGCTCGCGTGTTTGGCGCGCTGGTGCCCGAGCGCAATCCGCGCACGAGGTCCAGCCGGGCGTTCAAGCTCGGCAGCGTCGCCGAAGTGATGCCGCGCACCGCGCTGCGTGCCGAGTACCGCTATTTCTACGACAACTGGGACATCAAGGCCCATACGGTCGAGCTGGGTGGCAGCCGTTACCTCGGTGAATCGTTTCTTGTCGATGCGTATGTGCGCCACTACCAGCAGAGCAAGGCGCTGTTCTACAGCGACAATGCCTCCGCGGAGACGACCTACATCTCGCGCAACCGCCAGCTGAGCAGCTTCAACAGCCTGACCCTGGGCGGCAAAGTCTCCTTCGTCTACGCGCAGGTGCCAGGCAAGTACGAGGTCAAGGGCAACCTCGCCTACGAGCTGGTGAATTTCAAGTTCAAGGACTTCACCGACCTGCGCACCGGTGCGCCCTATGACCACCGTGCCCACGTGCTGCAGATGTACGTGACCGCCACCTTCTGACCAGCGAGTTCGCCGCATGTTCCAACGAATCCTCAAGACGATGTTGCCGATCCTGGTCGCCGCCGCTGCGAGCGCCCACCTGGCTTCCTGGAGCGCCGAGGCCAAGCCTGCCGCGACGCCTGCGCCGCAAGCCACCGCCAGCGCACCGGCGAAGGCGCTCGTGGCCGCCGCACCCGCGGCGGCGCCGGCCAGCGCGCCCGCGGGGCTCGACGGGCGTATCCAGGACGTCAAGGGCGACGTGATCCGCCTCAACCGCGACCTGATGGTGCTGGAGGAGGAGCTGCTGTTCCCCGCCAACACGCAGGTGGCGCTGTTCGTGTCGATGGACGTGGGCAAGCTGTTCGAACTCGACTCGGTGCAGATCAAGCTCGACGACAAGGTGGTGACGAACTACCTGTACACACCGCTCGAAGTGCAGGCGCTGCACCGCGGCGGCGTGCAGCGCGTGTACCTGGGCAACCTGAAGACCGGTGAACATCAGATCGTCGCCTTCTTCACCGGCAAGGGTCCGCACGATCGCGACTACAAGCGCGGCACCACGATCAAGTTCGACAAGACAACCGACGCCAAGTACATCGAGTTGCGCATCAAGGATTCCACCGGCAAGCTGCAGCCGGAATTCGACGTCAAGGTCTGGCAGTAGTCGCCCATGCGCTGGATCGTCCTCCTCCGCCAATGGCCGCGGCGCCTCGCCGGCGCGGCGGCCATCGTGTCGGCCTGCTGGGCCGCGTCGGCGCTTGCGGCCGAGCCCGATCTGAAGCAAGTCGTCAAGGACCCGCACTACGGCGACACGCTGTTCCACTTCTACCAGTCGCACTACTTCTCGTCGGTGACGAGCCTGATGGTGTCGCAGCACTTCAACCGCGTGGCCCAACATGCCGACGAGGCCGAGGTGCTGCGCGGCGGCCTGCTGTTGTCGTACGGCCTGCACCGCGAGGCCGGCGAGATCTTCGCGCAGTTGATCGAACGCGGCGCGCCGCCGCCGGTGCGCGACCGCGCCTGGTTCTACCTCGCCAAGATCCGCTATCAGCGAGGATTCATCGTCGAAGCCGAGGATGCGATCGCCCGCATCGAGAAGCATCTGCCGCCCGACCTGGAGGAAGAGCGGGTGCTGCTGCAGGCCAGCTTGCTGATGGCGCGCGGTGACTATGCGGCCGCAGCGGCGGTGCTCGACGGCTTGACCAAGAGCAGCAGCGCCGGACAGTACGCCCGCTACAACCTGGGCGTGGCGCTGGTGCGCAGTGGCGAGCCGAAACGAGGCGCGGCGCTGCTCGACGACATCGGCAAGGCGCCGGCCGCCACCGAGGAGTTCCGCAGCCTGCGCGACAAGGCCAACGTGGCGCTCGGCTTCACCGCGCTGCAAGAAGACCAGCCCGAGGCAGCGCGCGGCTACCTCGAGCGTGTACGGCTGTCGAGCATGTTGTCCAACAAGGCGCTGCTCGGTTTCGGCTGGGCGGCGGCGTCGATGAAAGATGCCAAACAGGCACTGGTGCCGTGGACCGAACTGGCCGGCCGCGACGCCAGCGATGCGGCGGTGCTTGAATCGCGCATCGCGGTGGCCTATGCCTATGCCGAGCTCGGCGCGTTCGGCCAGTCGCTCGAACGCTACAACGACGCGATCGCCTCCTTCGATCGCGAGAATCGCGCGCTCGATGAATCGATCGCCGCCATCCGTGGCGGCAAGCTGGTCGAAGGCCTGCTGGAGCGCAACCCGGGCGAGGAGATGGGCTGGTTCTGGAATATCCAGCAGCTGCCCGAGATGCCGCACGCGGGTCATCTGACGCAGGTGCTCGCGCAGCACGAGTTCCAGGAGGCGTTCAAGAACTACCGCGACCTGCAGTTCCTGTCGAAGAACCTGCAGGGCTGGGCCGACAACCTGGGTGTGTTCGGCGACATGCTGGCCAATCGCAGGCAGGCGTTTGCCGAGCGACTGCCGCGGGTCCGCGAGAAGGCCAGCGACGGCAGGCTCGCCGAGTTGTCGGTGCGTGGTGCGCTGCTCGCGGCGGAGCTGACCAGCGCGGAGGCGGACGCCGACGCGCTGGCGTTCGCCGACGCCAGGGAACGCGACTTGCTCGCCCGGTTGGACAGCGTGCAGGCGACGTTGAAGCATGCGGGCGACGGGCCTGACATCGCCCAGGCGCGCGAGAGGGCCCGCCTCGTGGCAGGAGCTCTGACCTGGCAACTGACGCAGGCTTATCCGGCGCGCCTGTGGGAGGCACGAAAGGCATTGAAGGCCACCGATGAAGCACTCACCGAAGCACGCGCGCGCGACGCCGCTCTGGCGCTGGCGCAACGCGATGAGCCCGCGCACCATGAGCAGTTCGACGCACGAATTCGCTCGTTGAATCAGCGCATCCGCGCGCTGATGCCGCGGGTGGCTTCGCTGATCCAGGAGCAGCAGGGCCAGGTGCAGGAGCTGGCGGTGGCCGAACTCGGCCGCCAGAAGGAGCGCCTGGCCGTCTATTCGACGCAAGCCCGATTCGCGCTCGCGCAACTCTACGACCGCGCCGCGATGGCGCGAGACGCCGACCATGCGCCCAAGCAATAGCCTGATCCTGTTGCTGGTCAGCGGCTTGTGCGC
>Ga0209261_10000320_pt1 | contig 12906 bp, 7 predicted proteins | sample DOMMetBare1Fresh_FD_187470 | JGI IMG/M metagenome (GOLD analysis project Ga0209261, IMG submission 187470) | Wetland sediment microbial communities from St. Louis River estuary, USA, under dissolved organic matter induced mercury methylation -... | ecosystem: Environmental > Aquatic > Freshwater...
TTCATCTGAGAGGTTCTCCCAGCGTTCTTTCCTGTTTTCCTGAACTTCTTTCATTTTCATTTTTTGTTTCTGGGTCATCGAACCTTTCATCGATTCCTGAAAAGCTTCTTTGGCTGCCTGATTTGATTCGAACAATTGTTTTTGAGCGTCAGTGAGAGTCGCTTTTAATGCTTCTCGTTTTGCATCTCCTTTTAGAGTTTCATCGGCTAAAATTGCTTTTTGTTCCTCAGTTAAAGTTGCTTTAAATGCTTCATGGGCTGCTTTACGTTCTTCCTGAGCTTTTTTAACTAGTTCTTTCTGTTCTTCTGTTAAATTTTTTCTGGCTCGTTCGCGAACTCCGGTTGGCCCTGTACCCGTGTTAGTTGGATCTTGCCCGTAACTTCCGGTTGAAATAAATAAAGCGATCACAGCCATTCCTAGAAATTTACCTAACATTTTCATGGTGAAATCATTAAAGTTATTAATTCTGATTGTTTAAAAACTGATATTACTTTAGACACTTATACCATGTAAAAGTTAAATACCCTACCACAAATAGTTATTTTTTGTTGAGGCTGATTAATTGGGATATTCAAGAGGTTTCACTTCTCCTGTCGCCACGCGCAGCGCGTTCATAGCAAGAGCCTCCAGTTCATCTTCACCCGGATAAACAAAAACGCTGGCAATAAATTCTACTTTGTTTTTAATGTATTCAGTTAAATACTGATTATAGGCCAGTCCGCCGGTCAGTAGTATTGCATCAACCCGTCCGTTGAGTACCACAGCCATCTCGCCAATATATTTGGCCACCTGGTAACCCAGTGCATCCTGAATTTTAAAGGCCAGCATATCTCCGTTTTTCGATCTTGTTTCTACGTCCAGTGCATCGTTGGTTCCAAGGTAAGCCACATATCCGCCTTCGCCGATAACCATTCTTCTGATTTCCTCCTTTTCGTATTTATTACTGAAACACATTTCGATGAGCTGACCCACCGGCAACGTTCCGCTTCGTTCAGGACTAAAGGGGCCTTCACCATCGAGAGCATTGTTTACATCGACTACGCGACCCTGCTGATGTGCCCCTACGGAAATTCCTCCTCCAAGATGGGCCACAATCAGGTTCATGTTTTCATAAATTTTGCCCATTTTTTTTGCATGAATACGGGCTGTGGCCTTTTGATTCAAGGCATGGAAAATTGACCGTCGTTCGAAAAGCGGATGCCCCGAAAACCGTGCAATTTCTTCGAGTTCATCTACCACTACCGGATCGGCTACATAGGCATGTGCGCCGGGTATCTGAAGCGCGATATAGTCGGCAATGAGTGGTCCCAGATTACTGGCGTGCTGTCCGTAAATACCGGCCCGGGCATGTTCCAGCATCCGGTTATTTACCAGGTAAACGCCCGATTTTAGTGGATATGTTAATCCGCCACGACCAATAATATACTTGATGCTGTCCACATCAAAACCCTCTTCAACCAAAGCATCTATAATCAATCCTTTCCTGAATTCAAACTGATCGATGATATTATCGTAAAGCGACAATTCTTCGATGGAATGTCGTAAGGTTTTTTTTAGTTTACAGATACCTTCGAAGTAAACTGCAAACTTGGTTGAGGTAGAACCGGGATTGATGGCCAATATTCGGATTTCACTCATGAATCAGATTGATTTATTTAGCAATGCCGCAAGGGCAATTGAATTCAGTTTTGTACGTATACTGTCGCCTCTTGATGATAAAACAATGGGCACATTTGCTCCCATCACCACAGCTGCCTGCTCTGCATGACACAGCTTAGTATTCATCTTGTAAAAAACATTGCCCGCATCAATATTCGGAAAGAGCAAACAATCAGCATCGCCAGCCACTTCAGAAGTGATATTTTTTATTTGGGCCGATTCTTTATCCAGAGCGACATCCAGAGCAATAGGTCCAAAAACAACGGCGGGTTCGAATTGTCCGTTTTCGGCCGCTTTCATCACTTCCACCGCATCAGCGCATGAAACCAAAGATAATAAAACTTGTTCGGTTGGCGTAATCAGGGCAATTTTCGGCCGGGTGATACCCAAATCCAGGGCCATTTGCTTTAAATAATGGGTCATGGCAATTTTTTGCGAAACCGATGGATAGGGAATGATTGCCACATCACTTACGATTAACAGCTTGTGATAACTTGGATTATCGACCACTGTAACATGACTCAAAACACTGCCGGCGGGCAATAATCCAGCTTCTTTGTTTAGGATGGCTTTCATGAATTTATCACTACTGATCAAGCCTTTCATCAGGATTGATCCCGGTATTTTAGCTGCTGTTTGCACTGCGAGTTTAGCCGATTCCTCCTCGTTTTCAGTATGAATTATCTGGAACAGACTTTGGTCAATATGATTGGCTGTACATTGTTTGATGATTTCATCCCTATTGCCTGTAACTACAGCAGAAACCATGTTCATGGTTACCGCCTCAGCAATTGCCTCCAAACTATGGCTATCCATGGCGTTTACCGCTACCAGTGTTCTTTTTCCGGAAGCTTTTATATATTCAAATAAATCGTCAAGACTTTTCAGTTTCATTTATCGCTTTTTATTTCGACGGTAAATTTACCACTTCAGTTTTTACAAAATCCTAACAAAGATCAACTCATTTCAATTCAATTGTATGAGAACTTAAAAATAAACTAGGTTCTTTACCTGAAACTGCTTAAATTTGAATAAGGCTATTGACAAATATGGTACTTCTGAAATCCAATTTATAAAAGCAACTAAATTAATTAACAACATGAAAACAAGCATTCTACTTGCATTCGTTATTTCATTCTGTGCTTTTTGCGGAACAATCCGTGCACAGGAGACAGGTTCATCTTCTGAATTAGACATTCCGTATAAAAAATTTGTGCTTGACAATGGATTAACGGTGATCATCCATGAGGATCACAAAGCTCCGGTTGTCGCTGTAAACATTTGGTACCATGTTGGCTCGAAAAATGAAAAGCCTGGCAGGACCGGGTTCGCTCATTTATTTGAACATTTAATGTTTAATGGAAGCGAGCACTTCAACGATGATTATTTTAAAGCACTTGAAAAAATTGGGGCAACTGATTTGAACGGTACTACCAGTAACGACCGGACCAATTATTTTGAAACCGTTCCGATTTCAGCATTCGATCAGGTTTTGTGGCTCGAAAGCGACCGGATGGGTTACATGGTGAATGCAATAACACAGGCAAAGCTCGATGAGCAGCGCGAAGTGGTTCAGAATGAAAAACGGCAATATGAGAATGAACCATATGGCCTGGTTGATGAGAATATGTCGAGGAGTATTTTTCCGGTCGGTCATCCATATTCATGGACAGTGATTGGATCCATGCAGGATTTGAATGCTGCTTCGTTAGACGATGTAAAGGAATGGTTTAAAACCTATTACGGCACGAACAATGCGACACTGGTTGTTGCCGGTGATATTAAGACAGATGAAGCCCTTGAAAAGGTGAAAAAATATTTTGGCGGCTTACAGGCCGGACCTCCAATTGCAAAATATGAGTCATGGCCGGCAAAAAGGACAGGTTCGCAGCGTGAAATTATGCAGGATCGCGTGCCACAGGAACGAATATATAAAGTATGGAATATTCCTCAGGATGGAACAAAAGAATTTATCTGTCTGGATATGGTCAGCGATGTGATGGCTATGGGAAAAACCTCCCGGTTGTACAAACGCCTGGTTTATGACGATCAGATAGCCACCAATGTAGCCTGTTATGTTGACAAAAGGGAAATTGGAAGTTTATTTCAAATCAGGGCTGACGTTAAACCGGGAGTTGATTTGGCGAAAGTTGAGCAAGCTATCGACGAAGAATTAAACAGATTTATCCAGAATGGTCCTACCGAAGACGAACTGGCTATTGTCAAAACAAGAAACTATGCAGGATTTGTTCGGGGTTTGGAAAGAGTAGGAGGATTTGGCGGAAAATCAGACATTCTGGCCAGTAATCAAACTTTCTTTGGGAATCCTGACCAGTATAAAATATGGCTGAAGCAAATGAATGAAATGAAACCTGGTGATTTACTTCAGGCTTCAAAAAATTGGTTAAGCGATGGAGTTTATGTTCTTGAAGTTCATCCGTTTACTGAAGCGAAGACAACTCTGGCAGATGCCGACCGAACTAAAGTACCTGAATTGGCTGCTGCCCCCGGACTTATTTTTCCGCAATTTCAACGCACAACCTTGTCAAACGGATTGGCTGTTGTTTTAGCCCAGCGATCCACCATTCCGGCCATCAGTTTAATGCTTTCGTTTGATGCTGGATATGCCGCAGATCAACTGGCAGTCCCCGGAACTGCAAAACTGGTTATGAATATGATGGATGAAGGAACAACCTCCCGAAATGCCCTTCAAATCAGTCAGGAGCTTGAACGTTTGGGAACCAGGTTGTCCACCGGATCAAATCTAGACCAATCTTTTGTTTCGTTGAATACCCTGAAAAAAAATCTGGATTTGTCACTCGACCTTTTTGCTGATGTACTTCTGAATCCGACGTTTCCACAAACTGACCTCGACCGACTTATTAAGGAACAGTTGGTTTCAATCCAGAAGGAAAAAGCACAGCCAACCGGAATTGCCATCCGCATTCTTCCCAAATATTTATTTGGTGAGAATCATGCGCACGGCACCCCATTTACAGGTTCAGGATTTGAATCAACCGTAAAGGGAATTACGCGCGATCAACTGCTTAAATTCTACCAGTCGTGGATTAAACCAAACAATGGAAATCTAGTTGTGGTTGGAGATATTTCGATGGATGAACTGAAACCAAAACTGGAAAAGATTTTAAAAAACTGGAAAAGCGGTTCAGTTCCAAAGAAAAGTTTACCTGACGTTAAACTTCCGGCGAAATCAATTTTATACCTCATGGATCGTCCTGGATCGATACAATCCTTGATTCTGGCCGGAAACCTGACAGCTCCTTTCGGCAAACTTAATGAAGCCTCGGTCAGCGTAATGAACAGTATTATCGGGGGTGATTTTACTTCGCGTATCAACATGAATATCCGCGAAGACAAACATTGGAGTTATGGCGCCAGCACCTTTCTTTGGCCGGTAAAAGGTCAGCGTCCGTTCATGGCATTCACTCAGGTTCAATCTGATAAAACGAAAGAATCGATTCAGGAAATTTATAAGGAACTGAGTGGCTATTGCACACAAAAACCTGCGTCTGCAGATGAAGTGCAGAAAACACAAAATAACCAGTTACTTCAGATTCCCGGAAGTTATGAGACCATGGATGCTGTTACAGGAGCCATCAATGACATTGTGAATTATAGTTTGAAGGATAACTATTATCAGGATTATGCCACCAAAATGAAAGCCCTTCAATTAAAGGAAGTTCAGGATATGGCCAAAGAAGTGATTAAACCGGAACAATTGGTTTGGGTGGTTGTTGGCGACCGCTCAAAGGTTGAAACATCTTTAAAGGAACTTGGATATGAAATTAAGCTTATTGATGGTGATGGAAATCTGATCAAATAAGAATTTTAGCCATATAAAAAAAGCGCCCTAAAGGCGCTTTTTTTATATGAAATACTCAGTAAAAATTACTTTACTGTACTTACAATTTCTTCTGTATCGAGTGCAATCATTAATTCTTCGTCAGTTGGTACCACCATAATTAAAACTTTTGAATCCAGAGTACTGATAATTCCTTCGCTTCGGAAACCTTTGTTTTTTTCGTGGTCCAATGAAATTCCCAGAAATTCGAGTTCGCTGCAAACACCCTCACGGGTAGTATCTGCATTTTCACCAATACCTCCGGTTAATATCAAAATGTCCAATCCACCCATGGCAGCAATATATGACCCAATGTATTTTTTTACTTTGTAGTTATAAATATCTAGTGCCAGTTTTGCTCTTTCATTTCCATTGGCTTTGGCTATTTCTATTTCGCGCATATCCGACGAAATCCCTGAAATACCTAACATTCCGGCATGTTTATTAAACAAGGTGTTTGAGGAACGAAGTCCGATTTCCTCTTTTTCCATGATAAAATGAACCACGCCGACATCCAAATCACCGCAACGGGTTCCCATTACCAAACCCTCAATGGGAGTGAATCCCATGGAAGTATCGAACGATTTACCATTTTTTATAGCTGCTATTGAAGCCCCATTTCCTAAATGGCATGAAATTATTTTTTGTTTGGTTATGTCAACTCCTAGTAAATCACAGGCACGTTTACTCACATAACGGTGGCTTGTGCCATGAAATCCATACCGACGAATGCCATACTTTTTATATAAAGTATACGGAATTCCATACATGTACGCTTTTGGTTCCATCGTCTGATGAAAAGCGGTATCGAATACACCAACCTGTGGCGTACCGGGCACCAACTCTTCAATAGCCCTGATTCCCTTTAAATTTGGTGGATTATGCAATGGAGCAATATCAATACACTTGGTAACTTCCTGTAAAATTTCTTCGGTTAACAAAGCGCTCGAATTGAAATGTTCGCCTCCGTGAACGACCCGGTGACCAACTGCATCAATTTCATCAAGGCTTTTAATGCAGCCATGTTTTTCGCTGGTTAATATTCCAAGGATGAATTCAACACCGATTTTGTGATCCAATATTTCACCTTCGAATACAACAACCTGCCCATCCTGACGAATATGTTTAAGAAAACTACCTTTCATTCCCAGTTTTTCGATGCCACCCTTGGCAACTACCGACCGGTCAAACATGTTGAAAAGCTGATATTTTATTGAACTGCTACCACAGTTAAGTACAAGAATCTTCATTCGGTTATTTTTTTATTGATTGACGGTTTGATGGAAATCAGCAACGCGAATTATTCTGGAAAATTGGTTTTCCTTTTTCATCGTATTTATAAAATCCTTGTCCTGATTCTATTCCCAGATGTTTGGCCCGAACCATTTTTCGGAGATAAGGATTTGGCTTATAGCGAATGTCACCAAACTCGTTGTAAATATTGTCCATCCAACGCAAGATTTTATCGAGTCCCATCTTGTCAGCTAATTCGAACGGACCAAGACGCATACCAAAACCAATTTTCATGGTCTGATCAATATCTTCGATATTTGAAATTCCTTCCATCAGTATTTCGCAGGCTTCATTCAGAAGTACAACAAAAATTCTCACGCTGACCAATCCGGCCGATTCCTGAACGGGTACAATCTTTCTGTTGATGAGCGTAACAAACTTGCATACCTTTTGGTACGATTCATCGGTGGTATACAATCCTCTCACTACTTCAACAATACGAGCTTCCTGTGAATTGATGAAAAAATGCAGACTCACGCAACGTTCCCGATATTTCAAATCGGAGGAAAGTTCGGTAATAACAATGGTTGTTGAATGTGTCGCAATGATGCATTCCGGATCTACAACTTCTTCAATCTTATGCAAGATCTCTTTCCGTTCCTTTATTTTGCCGCCCCTGTCAACTGCACGAATTGCTTCAATAACGAAATCACAACCAATAAGATCCTTGTATTCAAGCGAACCTTTTATCCTGGATAATATGGCACGTTTTTCGCCCTGAGTAATCCCCCAATGCTCAATTCGTTCATCCAGAACTTTTTCAATGTTTTTATATGCTTCAAGAATTTTTTCTTCCGAAACTTCAATAAAGACAACCTCGATACCATAAAAGCTGGCTACGCGTGCAATGTTCTGACCAACCAGTCCGCAGCCAATAATTCCAATTTTTGAGAAGAGTGTCCTGCTAACATTTTTCTTGCTTAAACCAAACTCTTCAATTGGTTCGTAAATTACTTCACTTGGCATATCTATTTTATTGAATTTAATTAATCAAAAAGGGCAGCAGCCTGATTGGCGGTGATGGCTACCATATTGACGATATCGCTCACCGAGCAACCTCTTGAAAGATCGTTAATCGGAGCAGCCATTCCCTGCAAAACCGGACCAACAGCTTCAGCTTTCGCCAGACGCTGAACAAGTTTGTATCCAATATTTGCTGATTCAAGTCCCGGAAAAACAAGGATATTGGCTCGTCCGGCTACTTCGCTGTTAGGTGATTTTAACCGTCCAACTTCAGGAATTAAAGCAGCATCAAGCTGTAATTCGCCATCTATTTTTAAATCCGGATCCATTTCACGGGCAATCCGGGTGGCATTAACGACTTTGTCAACCAAAGGATGTTGTGCGCTTCCCATTGTTGAGAAACTAAGCATGGCGACCCGCGGATCCATGCCTACAATGGCTTTAGCTGTTTTTGCTGTGGTAACAGCTATTTCAGCCAATTGACGCTCATTTGGATCGGGCATAACCGCACAGTCGGCAAAAACCAGGATGCCATCGTGACCAAAATGCGGATCGTTAACAAACATCAGAAAAGCACCTGAAACTACACTGACGCCGGGCAATGTTTTAATATACTGAAATGCAGGTCGAAGTACGTCTCCGGTAGCATTAATGGCACCTGCGAGCTCACCGTCTGCATCACCATTTTTAATCATTAACGGAGCAAAATAGAGTGGGTCATTTAAAAGATCCAGGGCTTCATTAAAAGTAAGGCCTTTTTCTTTTCGTATTTCGACCATTAAATTGGCATACTTTTCTCTCCGGGAATCGGTTTTGGGATCAATGATAGTTGCTCCTTCAATATTGACTCCTATTTCAGCAGCTATTTGCCTTATCTCGTCCGGATTACCCAATAAAATGAGTTGTGCGAGATTTTGGTTAAGAATAATTTCGGTAGCCCGTAAAGTTCTCGGCTCGGCACCTTCAGGTAAAACTATCCTTTTTTGGTATTTTTGGGCATTCTGATAGACACGTTTTAAGATTTCCATTGTTGATTTAAAGTTTAAACTTTTAAGTAAAAAATTCGAGAACAAAAGTACTTAAAATATGCTGTCCTATACGTTTACTTTCTGAAAAATATTCGATAACCTGACAAAATTCATACCTGAATTAGCTATTTCAGAAGCTCAAAGAATTTCACAACAATCGATTGCATCTTCAGGCCAGATACGTTAATTTACCTATTTTTGAAAAAACATATACATGAAGCCAGACGATCCCTTTTTCGCACTTAAACAATCGCTTGATGGCGATGTATTTACCGATCAGGTACAGAAAGTGATTTATGCCACCGATGCTTCGTCGTACCGCGAAATTCCAATGGCGGTTACGCGTCCGAAAAACAAGGAGGACATTCGTAAAATAATTGATTTTGCGAGGAAGAATGGTACTTCTGTGATACCGCGAGCCGGGGGTACTTCATTGGCCGGACAGGTTGTTGGACCAGGGATTGTGGTTGACATTTCGAAATACATGAATAAAATAGGTGAGTTAAATCTTACCGAACGATCAATCGAAGTGGAACCTGGTGTAATACTGAGTGAGTTGAATCAATTCCTTTTCAAACACAATCTTCAGTTTGCTCCTGAAACCTCTACGGCTAACCGTTGCTGCATTGGTGGAATGCTCGGAAACAATTCATGTGGATTGCATTCATTGGTCTATGGCAGTACCCGCGAGCATATTCTGGAAGTGGAAGGTATTTTGTCTGATGGAACTGATGTAAGATTTGGAGCGCTATCAACAGAAGAGTTTCAGTTAAAATGTTCCGGAAATCCTGAACTTCTGGAAACTAAAATTTACCGGAATATTCAGGAAACACTAACTGATTCATTTAATCAGCTTCAAATCCGGAACGAGTATCCTGATCCGAAGGTAACACGCCGTAACAATGGCTATGCCTTGGATGTGTTGCTCGAAACCAATCCGTTCACCGGAAATGGCAAACGATTTAATTTCTGTAAACTGCTGGCAGGTTCGGAAGGGACATTGGTTTTCATTACCAAAATCAAGCTTAACCTGATTCCGCTTCCGCCTAAATTTCAGGGATTGGTTTGCGCCCATTTCAACACACTTGAAGATTCGTTTTACGGAAATATCGTTGCACTTCGTCATTATCCGGATGCTATTGAACTAACCGACGATATTATTCTGAACTGCACACTTGAAAATATTGAACAGCGTAAAAACCGCTTCTTTATTGAAGGAAATCCCAAGGCAATCCTGACCATTGAGTTTTCGGCAGATACGAACGAAGAAATTCAGGAAAAAGCCCGTATTCTGGAAGAAGATCTCCGGAAGGAAGGTTACGGATACCATTTCCCGCTTTTTACTGATAAAGAAAGCATCAAAAAAATATGGGAACTCCGGAAAGCAGGATTGGGTTTGCTGTCAAACATCCCAGGTGACAAACGCAACGTAACGGTGATTGAAGATACTGCCGTTGCACCGGAATATTTGCCCCAATACATTCGTGAATTCGATCAGATTATTGCTCAGTACGGATTAACGTGTGTTTATTACGGACACATTGCTACCGGCGAGTTGCACCTTCGTCCGCTACTGAATCTGAAAGATCCGGAGGATGTCAAAATCTATTATTCATTGGCAAAAGAAGTTGCACAACTGGTCAAAAAATTTCGTGGTTCGCTAAGTGGCGAACACGGAGATGGTCGACTGCGTGGTGAATTTATCCCGCTGATGCTTGGACAACACAATTACGAACTGATCCGCAAACTGAAATACACCTGGGATCCGCAAAATATCCTGAATCCTGGAAAAATTGTTGACACTCCATCCATCACCGAGGATTTGCGAATCATGATGGGACAACCGTCATTCAAGGCAAATACACTGTTTAACTATGCACCACATGGCGATTTGCTGCGCTCGGTTGAAATGTGTAACGGTTCTGGAGATTGCCGGAAAAGCAATTTGACCGGAGGAATTATGTGCCCCAGTTACATGGCAACCAGAGATGAAGATAAAACAACCCGTGCACGTGCCAATGTGTTAAGGGAATACCTTACCCGACCTCAAAAGGGAAACGTATTTGATTCGGAGGAAGTGCTTCAGGTCCTTGATCTTTGTCTTTCGTGCAAAGCCTGCAAATCGGAATGTCCATCGAACATTGATATGGCTAAATTTAAGGCTGAATTTCTGCAGCAATATTACGACCGGCATGGATTTCCTATGCGTTCGCTGCTGATTGCGTATTTGCCGCGTATCAATAAACTGGGGATTGCTTTCCGTTCAATTACCAACCTGATTACCTCAACTGATTTGTTTAAAAAAGCAATTGGTTTTGCTCCTGAACGTAAAATACCCAAACTCTCGAAACTCAGCTTGAAAAAATGGTACCGCAAACCGATTTCAATCGAAAACAGAAAAGGGAAAGTTTACCTGTTTGCTGATGAGTTTACCAATTTCAACGAAAGCCACATTGGGATAAAAGCCATTTTACTGCTAAATAAACTGGGTTATGAAGTGGTGATACCCAAACATCTCGAAAGTGGCCGTACTTACCTTTCAAAAGGATTATTGAGAAAAGCCAAACAAATCGCCAATTTGAATGTGTCCATTCTTGCAGAAATTGTTTCAGAAGAATTTTCCCTGATTGGAATTGAACCATCCACCATATTGACTTTCAGGGATGAATATCCGGAACTGGTTGATTCGAACCTTCAGGAAAAAGCAAAGAAATTGGCGAAGAATGCGTTAATGCTTGAAGAGTTTATCGTTCGGGAAATGGAAAAAGGAAACATCCGAAGCGAACAGTTTTGTACCGACACAAAAATCATCAAAGTGCATGGACATTGTCAGCAAAAAGCGGTTGCTTCTACTTTGCCTACCCGACAAATGCTAGGATTGCCTGCTAATTATACCGTTCAGGAAATCAAAAGCGGATGCTGCGGAATGGCAGGATCATTTGGCTATGAAAAGGAACATTACGAGTTAAGTATGCAAATAGGGGAACTTGATTTATTCCCGGCAGTTCGGAAATCCACTCCCGAAGAAATTATTACTGCTCCCGGAACATCGTGCCGCCACCATATCGAAGATGGAACCGGTCGAAAAGTGATTCATCCGGTGGAAGTTTTGTGGGATGCGGTTTTGAAATAAAAAAAGGATTCGATCATTTTCAAAATGTCCGAATCCTTTTTCAATAAAATGATAATTCGTTATTTCGTTATTCCTTCCAGCGCAAACAAGAATGCAAAATTTAAGGCAACGTCTTTCAGATAATCGAAACGTCCGCTGGCGCCACCATGCCCAAATTCCATATTGGTTTTAAGCAGCAAAACATTTTTATCTGTCTTCATGTCCCTCAATTTAGCTACCCATTTGGCAGGTTCAAAATACTGGACCTGACTGTCGTGCAAACCTGTAGTGACAATCATATTTGGATAGTTTTTCTTTTCAATATTTTCGTATGGGCTATAACTTTTCATGTAGAAATAGGCATCCTTATTCTTCGGATTTCCCCATTCGTCGAATTCATTGGTGGTTAACGGAATACTTTCGTCGAGCATGGTGTTCACCACATCAACAAAAGGAACCTGAGCAACTATGCCATTCCACATTTCAGGAGCCATATTTATAATTGCACCCATCAGCAAGCCACCAGCACTGCCGCCCATGGCATACAAATGTTTTGTGCTGGTATATTTTTGTGCAACCAAAAATTTTCCACAATCGATAAAGTCGGTAAACGTATTGATCTTTTTCATGAGCTTGCCGTCTTCGTACCATTGGCGGCCCATTTCCTGACCTCCACGAATGTGAGCAATGGCATACACAAATCCCCTGTTCAGCAAACTTAAGCGGGTACTACTGAAACTGGCATCCATGCTGTCGCCGTAGCTTCCATATCCATACAGCAACAAGGGAGCATTTCCATCTTTTTTAAATCCCTTTTTATAAACCAGCGAAATAGGTATTTTGGTTCTGTCATTGGCGGTTGCCCACAATCTTTCTGTTACATAATCGGCAGAATTATATCCTCCCAGCACTTCCTGCTGCTTCTTAAGCGTTTTTACTTTGGAGACCATATTGTAATCGAAAACGGAAGATGGTGTTGTCAGCGAGGT
>Ga0209261_10000321_pt1 | contig 12857 bp, 13 predicted proteins | sample DOMMetBare1Fresh_FD_187470 | JGI IMG/M metagenome (GOLD analysis project Ga0209261, IMG submission 187470) | Wetland sediment microbial communities from St. Louis River estuary, USA, under dissolved organic matter induced mercury methylation -... | ecosystem: Environmental > Aquatic >...
GTCGGAAGCGACCGCGATCGGCCTATCTCTGGGTCTTGCAGCCAAGGGCCGCGTCATCGACAGCTCCGGCCTATCGATCGATGCGTTGCCGCCGGCCGAGCGCGCGGTCGAAGTCATCAAACCGGTGGCCGAAGCACCGGGGGCATCGGTGACGGCGCGGCGCACCTACGGGCTGGCGCTGACGCAGCTCGGTTTCTTTCAGATGCGACAGAACCGCGACGATCTGGCGACCCCAACCCTGCAACGCTCGCTGGCGATGTTCCGTAGCATCGATGACCTGCAGTTGAAGGACCTCGACGCCGCGGCCAACTTCAGCATCACCTCATCCTGGTTATCGGAAAGCCTGACGATCCAGGGCCGCAACGACGAGGCCGAAGCGGTCGGCACGGAGGGAATCGGCGTCGCATCAATGGTACTCGACCGTAACCCGACCCACATGCTGGCGCTGCGCGGCCGGGCACTACTAGCCATCAATCTGGCCCGCCTCGCGGGGACCGCGTTCCGTCCGGCCGAAGCGCAGGCGCGGGCGGATGATTCGGCGCGCGATTGGACCATGCTGCTGCGGGTCGACCCGTCGAACATGATTGCCTGGAACAACCTGAGCGTCGCACGTGAAGGTGCGCACCGCTCCCTGCTGGCACTGGGACGCGTGCGGGCCGCGATGGCCAAGCTGGAAGAAGCCAGCGTGCTCGAACCGATGACGGCCAAATCGGGGATGGTCGCGGGAGCGTATTCCTTCAATCGCACCCTCGCGGGTAATCTCGCGGCCGAACTGGGAGATATCCAGCGCGCGAATTCCTACAACGCCGACGCCCTGCGCTATTTCAATGTCGCTCTCAAAGGCATTCCGGCGGGGACATACGATTACGCGTACTGGGCGGCGTTTCTCGAGGTCGTGAAGGTGGAGGCAGCGCTGAGCCTGGGTGACTTCGCGAGCACCCGCAGCCTGGCCGACAGTGCGCGCATCCAGGTCGAGAAACTGAAGCCGGAAGCCGAATTCTCTCGACAACAACAGACCGATCTGCTGCGCCGGCTGAGCTTTGCGCTCGGTACCGCTGCCGAGTGGACGAACGATTTCGCCGGCGCCGAGAAGCACTTCCGCGCCACGGTCGACTACCGCAAGCGCACGCCCGTGCGCAATCAGTTCGAGCAGCGCGAGGCGGCCGTCGAAGTGGCGCTGCACGCGGCTGCACTTGCAAGATTGGGGCGCCTCAGTGAAGCGCGGCAAACGATCGAGCCCGTGCTCGAGCTGTATCGCGGTTACGGTGCGAAGAACAAGGAAAACCAGACGGTGAAATCGGAGATGGCCGGTGTGCTCTATGCCGCCGCGCTAGCCAATCCGGAGCAGGGTAAGACGCTGCTCGATGAGGCGCGCGGCCTTTTCAACTCGCTGCCGCCCGAACTGCGCGAAATGCGTAGCGTCGCACACCTCGGCAATCGCATTGCCGAGGCGAAGGGACAGTAGGCAGGGCCTCGTTCCGGTCTGATTCCAACTCAAGAGCGCAATGATGATGGTCCCGACGACGGGATCATTGTCATGACTGATCGAGAGATCGATTCATGCGATCGCCGCCGGGTCGCGTCGATAGACCAGTACACGCCCTTTGTAGGCGGCGGCGCCGACCGACGCCGGTGTGTTCAGCCGTTCCTCGCGCATCAGGAAACCCTCGGCTGCCATCTGCCGATTGAAAGCCGGCCGGTTGCTGCGGTCCGGGTCGATGATCCACACCTCTGCAGCAGCAGATGCATGGCGCGCGACGAATCCGGCAAGCGACGCGTTCTCATCACGCTCGTACAGCAGATCGCTGCCGATGATGAGATCGAATTGACCGCAAACGACGCCGGCGTCTGACTCGTTGCTCCCTTCGCTCCTGCGCGAGCGATCGCTCCAGTGACCGTGCCGATATTTGATCGGCGCCAGATCGTTCAGGCGCAGGTTCTCTTCGAGGAAGCTCTCCGCCAGCGGGTGGCAATCGCTGGCAGTGACATTGGCACCGCACCGATGGCCGACGAGGCTCGCCAGCGCGAGCCCGCATCCAATCTCCAGGATCCGTTCACAAGCGTTGACTGGCCGCTGCGCCATGCGCGCCGCCAGGTGCGCGCCCGACGGCCACAGCAGGCCGAACATGGGCCACGCCGCCGACGAGATGCCCAGGCGCTGCGCTTCCCCCCGCGGATCGAAGAATTGCTGGTGATCCAACAGTGAACGAATGATCAGGTCATCAACGCCGGCGATGGCGACGCGTTGCTGCCGGGTCTGATAGCCGGGAATCCGCGTAGCCGTGACAGTCTCCGAGAAATGCCTCAATGCGACGATGGGTGTCGCAGTATGAGGCTATCGCGCCCAAAGTCCGAATTGCGCGCGCCGCAAACAGGCTCGCAGACAGGCCGGCGCAAACAGCCCATACTGCCGTCGTCGTGCCTCGCGCGACACCGGACTCCAATCAATCATTCAAAACAAGGGACAACAATGATTTCGATTACCCGCACAGCATCGATCGCACCTGGCAAGACCGGCAACGCGATGGCCTTCGGCCATCAGGTCGCCAACTACATCAAGGAGAAATATGGCGTGACGCTCGAAGTGCTGATGCCGATCGGCGGCAATCCTGCTCGCATCGCGTGGTACGCGCGCTATGCGAGCCTGGCGGAATGGGAAACCCTGACCGGCAAGCTGCTGAACGACAAGAACTACATGGAGCTCGTATCGAAGCACAGCGATACGTTCCTGCCGGGATCGGTCCACGACCACATCTGGCGGACGATTTGAACTGACGTGGCAGCAGCCGAGGAGCGCATGCCCGACACGTCGCTCCTCGGCCGCCGCCCCGCCCCGCAACGCCAGCCAGCGCTTCAGAGACCGGCGCTCAGTTCGCCGCGCGCGCGCTGATTGAATCAGCATCAGCGCCCGCGCGCTTCGGGCCGCGATGAAGTCCCCGCGCCCAGCGTTCATACAACCGCGCCGCGAGTTCATTCATCCGCGGCGTGCGCGATTCGACCTCGCGCAGCATTGCATTGGGATCGCTCACGCCGGCGCCGCCGGTACGTTGTCGCTCTTCAACGATTTCCGCCACTCCTTCGGGGTCCGTCGCCCAGTCCTTCACGAGCGCCGGCGTCATCTCGCAGTGAAACTGCATGCCGAGGTGCGCATAGCCGCTGCGTTCAATGACAAACGCCTGGTTCGCGCACAGGTCGCTGGCGAGAAAGTTCACGGCGCCGGGAGGCAGAGAAAACGTGTCACCGTGCCACTGGAAGAATTCCGGTTCATCGGTGCGATCGGTGCCAAGCCAGGCGCGCGCGATGTCGGCATCGGTGACACGCAGGCGACCCCAGCCGATTTCCTTCACCGGATTTTTCGTCACGGCACCGCCGAGCGCGCGCGCCAGCAGCTGGCCGCCAAGGCAGTGACCGATGACGGGAACGCGGCGCGCATCCGCGTCGCGGGTCAGCGCGAGTTCCTGCGCGATCCACGGCAGCGGATCGTTGGCACTCATCGGCCCGCCCATCAAGCACAGGCCGCTGAACGCATCGGCGCCTCCAGGCACCGCGTCGCCCTGATCGATACGAATCAGACGCATCGGAATGCCCTGCTGCGCGAGCCATTCGGCGAAGTAGCCGGGGCCCGCTTCGGGCGAATGCTGGAATACCGCGACTGGTTTGCCCGCGTCCATCGATGGCCGCGGATCAGGCGACGGATTTCACGAGCCGCGGTTGCGCCTGCAGCTCACCGAAGCGGATGCGGATCGACTGTTCGATGCCGATCGCATCGAGCCCCACGCTTGCGAGCAGACGGGCCGGGTCGCCGTGATCGACGAACTGATCCGGCAAACCCAGATGCAGGATCGGCTTGACAATGCCCAGCTCGGCGAGCGCTTCGGCACAGCCGGAGCCGGCGCCGCCCATCACCACGTTCTCTTCGATGGTCACGAGCGCGTCGTGCGCGCGTGCGATCTTCTCGATCAGTTCGAGGTCAAGCGGCTTCACGAAGCGCATGTCGACCACCGTGGCATCGAACTTCGCCGCGGCCGCAAGCGCCGGATGCAGCACCGGCCCAAACGCAAGGATCGCGATCCGCGTCCCGGGACGGGCACCCGATTCGCGTCGTACCTCGGCCTTGCCGAATGGCAACGGCCGCAATTCGCGCTCGATCGTCGCGCCAACGCCCGCGCCGCGCGGATAGCGCACCGTGGCTGGTCCGCTGTGCTGGAACGCCGTGGTCAGCAGCCGCCGGCATTCGTTCTCATCCGAAGGCGCCATCACGGCCATGTTGGGGATGCAGCGCAGGTACGACAGGTCGAACGCGCCGTGATGCGTGGCGCCGTCGGCGCCGACCAGTCCGCCACGGTCGAGCGCAAAGGTGACCGGAAGATTCTGGATTGCCACGTCGTGAATCAACTGGTCGTAGCCGCGCTGCAGGAACGTCGAGTAAATCGCGACCACCGGCCGCATACCTTCGCAAGCGAGTCCGGCCGCAAACGTCACCGCATGCTGCTCGGCAATGCCGACATCGAAATAGCGGTCCGGAAACTCCTGCTCGAAGCGCACCATGCCCGAGCCTTCGCGCATCGCCGGCGTGATGCCGATGAGCCGTGGGTCCGCGGCCGCGGTGTCGCACAGCCAGTCGCCGAACACCTGCGTGTAGGTCGGTTTGCCCGGCGCCGCCTGCTGGACGCCCTTTTGCGGATCGAACTTGCCCGGCCCGTGATACAGCACCGGGTCGGCCTCGGCCAGCTTGTAGCCCTGCCCCTTGCGCGTGACCACGTGCAGGAACTGCGGCCCCGTCAGTTGCCTGATGTTCTGCAGGGTGGGAATCAACGATTCGAGATCGTGGCCATCGATCGGGCCGATGTAGTTGAAGCCGAACTCCTCGAACATCGTCGCCGGCACCACCATGCCCTTGGCGTGCTCTTCGATGCGGCGCGCGAGCTCGAAGACTGGCGGGAAATTCTTCAGCACCTGCTTGCCGGCCTGCCTGGCGGCGGCGTAGAACCCACCGCTCATCAGCCGCGCGAGATAGCGATTCAGCGCACCGACCGCAGGCGAGATCGACATGTCGTTGTCGTTCAGGATCACCAGCAGCCGGATGCCGTCGATCACGCCGGCATTGTTCAGCGCCTCAAACGCCATGCCGCCGCTCAACGCGCCGTCGCCGATCACCGCGATGTTGTGGCGCTTGTTGCCGGTGTTGCGCGCCGCCACCGCCATGCCAAGCGCGGCCGAAATCGAGGTCGATGAATGCGCGGTGCCGAAGGCGTCGTACTCGGATTCCTTGCGGCTCGGAAACCCCGAGATGCCGCCGAACTGGCGCAGCATCTTCATACCCTCGCGGCGGCCGGTCAGGATTTTGTGCGCATAGGTCTGGTGGCCGACGTCCCACACAATGCGATCGCGCGGCGTGTCGAACACGTAATGCAGTGCAACCGTGAGTTCCACCGTGCCAAGGTTGGACGACAGATGGCCGCCGGTCTTGGATACCGAATCGAGCACGAACGCGCGCAGTTCATCGGCCAGTTGCGCCAGCCTTTCGCCGTCGAGCTTGCGCAGGTCGGCGGGTGTTCGGATCGTGTTCAGCAGGTCATTCATGCAGCCCGTCGCCGCTCAGAATGAGCGCACGACGATGAAGTCGGCCAATTGTCGCAGACGCAGCGCACGCGCCGCCACCGCAGGAGACAGCGCATCGAGCGCCGCGTGCGCCTGCCGGCGCAGCGTCTCGGCCCAGTCCTTGGCGGCGCGCAGGCCGATCGTGGACACGTAGGTCGGCTTGCCCTGTTGCGCATCCTTGCCGGCCGTCTTGCCGAGCGCGCTGGACGGTTGCTCGACATCGAGCACGTCGTCGACGACCTGGAATGCGAGCCCGATTGCGCGGCCATAACCGTCGAGTGCAGCAAAGGTGGCCGCGTCGACGTGACCGGCGCGGGCGCCCATGCGCACGGCGGCGAGCAGCAAGGCGCCGGTCTTCATCCGATGCATCTGCTCGAGCTGCGCAAGCGTCAACGACTGGCCGACGGCAGCCAGATCGAGTGCCTGCCCGCCGCACATGCCCTCCGTGCCCGCCGCGTGCGCCAGTTCGCGCATCAGCGCTGCACGCGCGTGGTCGGACGCGTCGGCGTCGGCCAGCACCTTGAACGCTTCCGCCTGCAGCGCGTCTCCAGCGAGCATTGCGGTGGCTTCGTCGAAGGCGACATGGGCGGTCGGCCGGCCCCGCCGCATCACATCGTCGTCCATGCACGGCAAGTCGTCGTGGATCAGCGAATAGACATGCACGTATTCGGTGGCGAGCGCCGCGCCGTCGAGTGCCGCCGTGGGCGCTTCAGATACTTCGCCCGCGGCGTAGACCAGCAACGGCCGCACGCGCTTGCCGCCGCCGAGGGCCGCGTACCGCATCGCCTGATGCAGGCGCTGCGGCGCGACCGATGGGAGCGGCAACTGCGCGTCCGCGGCGTGTTCAAATCGCGCCAGCCGTGCGCTCATCCATGCGTCGAAGTCCGCATCCGCGGACGTTGTCGCCGCGATCGCATGGTTGGCGGCAGCGTGCATCAGTTGCCGCGCAACTCGTCCGGATTCAGCGGCACCAGAAACTCGCCGTCCAGTTTCTTGATTTCCTGTTCGGCCGCAGCGAGTTTTGCCTGGCAGAACTTGGCCAGCTCGGCGCCGCGCCGGTAGGCGGCGATCGAGTCGTCGAGCGCCATGTCGCCCGCTTCCATGCGCCGCACGAGGGCGTCCAGCTCATCGAGCGCCTGTTCGAAGGTCAGCTCGGTGACTGGCTTTTGCGCAGCTTTTGCCATCGCATGATTGTAGTTCAGGCCGCGCGCGGCAATGATTCGCCAGACCGCGCACGATCGACGCGCGAAGTCACGCGCTGCCAGCGAGAATTGCGCGCGTCGGACCCAACAGCGCCGGTGCCGTGGCAAGCAGTGAACGGCTGGTCAACGAAGTTGTGCGGTCGAGCGCCTCGAAGCGCGCGCCGGTTTCACGCAGCAGGACGATCGCGGCCGCCGCATCCCACTCACCCACATCGTGCGCCCAGAAGGCGTCGGCCCGACCGGCCGCGACATACGCGAGTTCAAGCGCCATCGAGCCCGAACGGCGCACGCCGCCGAAGCCGGCGAGCATGCGACCGAACTCGGCGAGATACTGCGGCATGCGCTCGGAGGTTGGCTTCGGAAATACCGTCGTCGCAAGTGACTCTTCCGGCATTGATCGCGCACTGCAGGCAAGTCGAACACCATTGCAGAACGCGCCCTGCCCGCGCGTGGCGGTAAACAGTTCGTCGCGATTCGGGTCGTAGATGACCCCGAGAACCGCTTCGCCCTGATGCTGCAACGCCAGCGACACGGCATATTGCGGATATCCGTGCAGGTAATTCGCTGCGCCATCGACCGGATCAATCAGCCACTGCGCGCGGCGCGCATCAATGCTGCCGCCAAGCTCCCGACCGACAAACCCGTGCTCGGGAAACACCGCGCCGATCCTGCTGCGGATCAGCGCCTCAGCCTCGCGGTCGATGCTGCTCGCCACGTCGCCCGGCGCCTTGTGCCCGATCGCCGCGCTGCCAATCCGCTTGTGGCTGTCCTGAAGAAAGCGCCCCGCCGCGCGCGCGGCAGTTTGCGCAACTTCAAGCGCGCGCGCGAGTTTGATTCCGCTCATGTGGGCCTCGTCAGCAGATTCACGTAATCGTGGTGTGCCGTATTGACGGTCGAAACGCGGAACTCGACCGGCTTGTCGCCGAAAGTAAGCGCCGTGCGGCGCACCTGAAGCACGGGTGCTCCGTGCGGCAGCGCGAGAACGCGCGCCACGTTGCGCTCGGCGCTGGCGGCACGCAATCGTTCGTGCGCCCGCAGCACCGTGATCCCGAATTCGGTCTGATACAGGTGATAGATCGTGCTCGGCCGCTCGCGAAATCGCTTCTCGGTCAGCCCCTTGAAGAGGGCGGCCGGAATCGCAATGCGGTCATACACCACCGCACGCCCCTGCAATGACAGGCGCGTCTCGATCGCGAACGCAGCCTCTCCCGCACCGACGCCAAGCGCCAACGCGGCATCGTCATCGAGCCGCGCCCGCTCGAAACTGAGCAGTTCGACCGTGGGTGATTCGCGCAGGCCGTCGCTGCGCTCGACGTGAAAGAACTGGAACAGGAACCGATCGGCGTTGTGAGTCGCAACGAAGGTGCCGCGTCCCTGGCGCCGCACGATGATGTGGTCCGCCGCGAGTTCATCGACCGCATGGCGCAGCGTGCCGATCGACACGCCGAAGGTCGTCGCCAACGCGGTTTCGTTCGGCAGCGCGGCGCCGGGCGGATAGGCGCCGTCCTCGATCGCCTGCAGCAGCGCGCGCTTGACCACGCGATACAGCGGCATGTCCGCCGCTTCCGGCGCGATGGGGCGAAACGCATCCGCGGAACGGCGCGCCGCGGCCGGCGTCCCGTTGCTGCGCATGGCGTTACTGGCGAGCGGCATGGCGCGATTGTGATACTCGCCTTCCATATCATGCAAGTCATTTATATGACCTGTTTGACACGCTGTGGCGCGCTGCCTACAGTCGGCGCCGTGCCAGGACTCGAGCGGATTGCAGGGAGGAACAGATGATTCATTTCGTGCTGCATGACAGGAAGGACACGGTCGCCGTGGTGGTGGTCGAGGGCGTGAAGGCCGGCCAGAGCCTCAACGGCTGGATCATGGACGAAGACAAGACGATGACCGTGCAGGCGCGCCAGGACATCCCGATCGGCCACAAGGTGGCACTCACCGACATGAAGCCGGGTGACACGGTGTGGAAGTACGGCATCGACATGGGCAAGGTCGTGGCGCCGATCAAGGCCGGCGAGCACGCCCACGTGCACAACATCAAGACCAAGCGCTGGTAGAGGGGACCCAATCATGGCAGTCATTTCGAAGGACACCACTTTCCTCGGCTACCGGCGTGAGAACGGCCGCGTCGGCGTGCGCAATCACGTGATCATCCTGCCGCTCGACGATCTGTCGAACGCGGCGGCGGAGGCGGTTGCGCACAACATCAAGGGCGCGCTCGCGATCCCGCATCCGTACGGCCGGCTGCAGTTCGGAGCCGACCTTGACCTGCATTTCCGCACCCTGATCGGCGCCGGCTGCAATCCGAACGTCGCGGCCGTGGTGGTGATCGGGATCGAGGACAGCTGGACCAAGAAAGTGGTCGACGGCATTGCCGCGACCGGCAAGCCGGTGACGGGCTTCGGCATCGAAGGCCATGGTGATCACGACACGATCATGCGTGCCAGCAAGGCCGCGCGCGAATACGTGCAGTGGGCAAGCGAGAAGCAGCGCGAACCGTGCAGCATTCGTGATCTGTGGGTCTCGACCAAGTGCGGCGAAAGCGACACCACGAGCGGCTGCGGCGCCAACCCGACGGTCGGCAACGCGTTCGACAAGCTGCACGCGCTCGGCAACTACCTGTGCTTTGGAGAAACGACCGAACTCACCGGCGGCGAGCAGATCGTCGCGGCGCGCTGCGCCAGCGATGCGGTGCGCGAGAAATTCATGTTCATGTTCAACCGCTACCAGGACGTGATCAACCGCCACAAGACCTCGGACCTTTCGGACTCGCAGCCGACCAAGGGCAACATCGCCGGGGGGCTCACGACAATCGAGGAGAAGGCGCTCGGCAACATCCAGAAGATCGGCAAGAAGTGCACGGTCGATGGCGTGATCGACAAGGCGGAAATGCCGACGCATCCGGGCCTTTGGTTCATGGATTCATCGAGTGCCGCGGCCGAGATGGTCACACTGTGCGCAGCCTCGGGATTCGCGGTGCACTTCTTCCCCACCGGGCAGGGCAACGTGATCGGCAACCCAATCCTGCCGGTGATCAAGATCTGCGCCAATCCGCGCACGGTGCGACTGATGAGCGAGCACGTCGACGTCGACACCTCCGGTCTGCTGCAGCGTGAAATCACGCTCGACCAGGCCGGCGACAAGTTGCTGGAGTGCATGCTGCGCACGGCCAATGGGAGATTGACCGCGGCCGAGGCGCTGGGTCATCGCGAGTTCGTGATGACGCGGTTGTACGAGTCGGCCTGAGGTCGGCGCAAGAGCCGCAAGCAGCTCGCTGATGCGAATCGTCGTCTCCGAGTTCATGGACGAGCGCGCGGTCGCGCAACTGGACGCGCGGCATGAGGTTTTGTACGAGCCCAAACTGGTCGACGACCCGGCGCGACTGCACATCGAAACGGCTGGCTGCGAGGCGGTGAAGATCCTATTCACCCCGGAGATCGAGGAGCGCGCCCGCACGCAAGGCTTCCGCGTCGATCCGCGCGGCGCGGACAAGTTCGGCGAGTTCCTGAAGAGCGAAGTCGAGCGGTGGGGACGCGTGATCAAGACCGCCGGGATCAGGGCGGACTGATTCCGCGAGCTTTCTTCGCGCTGCGCGACTCGCGCGGCGCGGGCCCGCTCGATTCGCGCACCACCAGCGCCACCTCGATTTCAGTCGCATTCGGAACCGGCTCGCCGCGCAGCGCGGCGACCAGGCAATCGGCGGCGGTGCGCCACATCTCCTCGGCCGGCACGCGCACGGTGGTCAGCGCGGGTTGAACGTGGCGCGCGAGTTCAAGGTCGTCGAAGCCGACGATCGACACTTCGCCGGGCACCGCCAGGCCCAGCCGTTGCGCCTCGAGCAGCGCGCCGAATGCGAGCACGTCGTTGCCGCACAGCACAGCGGTCGGTCGCGGCGTGCGCGACATCAGTTCGCGGAACCCGTCCCGCGCATCGGCCAGCGTGTACCGCCTTTCGACGATGCGCGCGGCCGGCAGGTCGAGCCCAGCGCCTTTCAGGGCCCGGCGCGCGCCTTCGATGCGCGCCTTGGCACGGTCGTTGTCGCGGGTGATTCCCGCCAGCATGGCAATGCGGCGATGGCCCAGGTCGATCAGGTAGCGCGCCGCCTTTGCCATCGCTTCCGCGTTGTCGAAACCAACGCAGGTCGAGCCTTCCGGACCCGGGCAGACCATCACGTGCACGCACGGCAGGCCCCGCTGTTGCAGGAACCGCAGCAGTTCCGGCCGCTGGCTGAATCCGCACAGCACGAGTGCATCGGCGCCCCGCGTCACGAGGTTGACCGCCTGCCGCATTTCCGTTTCGACGTCGTAGTCGCTGGTGGCGATCAGCAGTTGATAACCGGCCTGCGCCAGCCGGCGCTGCAGCGAGTCGATCGCCTTGGCGAAGATTGCGTTGTCGACGGTGGGGAAGACCGCACCCACAGTGCCGGTGCGCCGGAGCATCAGCGACCGTGCGCCGGAGTGCGGGACGTAGCCCAGACGCGCCACCGCCGCCTCCACCTGCGCCCGCAGCTTGCTGCGCACCGAGTCCGGCCGGTTCAGCACACGCGATACGGTCGCGGTCGAAACCCCGGCCGCGGCGGCAACGTCGTCGATTGTCGGAGGCGAATTGTCGACAGCGGACATGGCGCGAATGTACGCGCTTTCAGAGCGTGGCGACAAGGTCGGCCGTGATGCGACGCAGGATGAAACGCTTCGTGCCGGCGCGAAAAACGCTTGACTCGACATCGGGCGGGCGGCAGAATGAAAGCGCTTACAAGAAGAATACCGCAGCAGTCACAACCCTGCGAAGGAGACCCCGCCCCGTGAGTTCGCCCGCGCCGGCCCGCAAGGTGCTGAGCACTCTCGGCACGACGCTGGGCGCGGTCACCGTGCTGCTCGCGTTGTGGCACGTGCTGACGGCAACCACCGGTTTCATCTCAACGGCGCGCTTTCCTGCCCCGCTTGAGGTGTTCGATGCGTTCAAGCAGATCGCCATCGAGGGCTACAGCAACGGCCGCTGGCACGAGCACGTGCTGCGCAGCGTGCTGCTGGTGACGATGGGCTTCATCGTCTCGTCGTCGATCGGCGTCACACTCGGACTCGCGATGGGCGCAAGTCGAAAGGTCGAGGCTTTTGTCAATCCGATCTTCCTGCTGCTGCGTCCGATTCCGCCGCTGGCATGGATTCCGCTCGCGATCGTCTGGCTTGGTCTCGGCGACGCGGCCAAGATCATGGTGATCTTCTTCGCCGCGTTCGTTCCGTCAGTGATCAACAGCTACACGGGTGTGCGCCAGATCGACAAGCCGATCTTCGAAGCGGCGTCGATGCTGGATGTCACCGGCTGGCGCTACTGGCGTGAAGTGCTGATCCCGGGCGCCATGCCCAGCATTTTCACCGGGCTACGGCTATCGCTGCAGGCGTCGTGGACCACGCTGGTTGCGGCCGAGCTCATCGGCGCGCTGTGGGGGCTGGGCCAGATCCTGAACCAGGCCGCACAGGACATCTTTCCGGCCATGATCCTGGTCGGCATGCTCAGCGTGGCGTTGTGCGGATGGCTGATGACGCTCGCGCTCGGCTGGGTCGAGTCGCGTGTCACCCCCTGGAAGATGCGCTGATGATCGAACCGAAGCTCGACGCGCGCAGTTTCTGGACGCTGACGGTGGCAGGTGCAGTGGCGCTGTTCGGCGTCTGGTCGCTCGCGGCGCTGTCGGGAATCACCTCGCGCACCTTTCTGCCGGCGCCGTGGGATGTGCTGGCGCGGTTTGCCCAACTCACGGTCGAACCGTTCGTTGGCCACGTGCTGCACGAACACCTTCTGTCGAGCCTGCAGCGTTTCGGTTTCGGTTTCGTGCTGGCGGTGATCGTCGGCATCCCGCTCGGCCTGCTGATGGCGTGGTTTGGGTGGGTCGACCGGCTCGTCTCTCCCCTGTTCGAAACGGTGCGTTTCATCGCGCCGATCGCCTGGGTGCCATTCGCCGCGCTGTGGTTCGGCACCGGCATCGGCGGCCCGGTGCTGATCATTTTTATGGGCGCGTTTCCGCCGGTGCTGATCAACACCTACCGCGGTGCCAAG
>Ga0209261_10000323_pt1 | contig 12841 bp, 12 predicted proteins | sample DOMMetBare1Fresh_FD_187470 | JGI IMG/M metagenome (GOLD analysis project Ga0209261, IMG submission 187470) | Wetland sediment microbial communities from St. Louis River estuary, USA, under dissolved organic matter induced mercury methylation -... | ecosystem: Environmental > Aquatic >...
CCTGCTGGCGGCCCAACTCGTCGACGAGCTGCGCCTGATCGTCTTCCCGGTGGTGATCGGGTCGGGCAAGCGGCTGTTCGGCGACGGCGCGGTACCGGGCACCTGGGGACTCGTCTCCTCGTCCGCGACCAGCGCCGGCGCGATCATCGCGACCTATCGTCCCGCCGGACCGCTCACCGGCGGCGAGTTCGGGATCGAGGACGGCGCCGAGGTCCGCACCCGCTGACCCGCGGCCCGACAGGCTTGCATGATCACCGCGGGGTCATCATGATCGCCGCGGAGTCGTGGGGCGGCCGGGCATGCTGGCGACCATCGAACTGCTGACCCTCGGGTCGTACTGATCGGAGAACTCGTGACACGCGTCGGCAACCTGTTCGGGCCCGACTTCACCTTCCTCGGCGTGCCCGCCGCGGACCTCGACGACCCCGCGTCCTATGCCGGGGCCGACGTGGTGGTGCTCGGCGCACCCTTCGACGGCGGGACCTCCTACCGCTCCGGGGCGCGGTTCGGTCCGCTGGCGATCCGCGGCACGGACTACCTGCCGCACGACGGTTCGCGGCCCTCGCTGGCCCTGCGCACCGACGCGCTGACGGACCTGACCGTGGTGGACGTCGGGGATGTCGAGCTCTTCCCCGGGGACATCCAGCGCTCGCTGGGCCAGATCCGCGAGGCCGTCGCCACGGTGATGCGCAGCGGTGCGATACCCGTGGTGCTCGGCGGGGACCATGCGATCACCTACGCCAACGCCTCCGGGGTCGCCGACGTGGTCGGCCAGGGCAGGATCGCCCTGATCCACTTCGATGCTCACGCCGACACCGGCGACGTCGAGTTCGGCTCCCTGTGGGGCCACGGGACGCCGATGCGCCGACTCGTCGAGTCCGGTGCGGTGCGCGGGGACCGGTTCCTGCAGATCGGGTTGCGCGGGTACTGGCCGGGCCCGGAGACGGTGGACTGGATGGCCGAGCAGGGCATGCGCTCCTACGAGATGTCCGAGATCGGCGCCCGCGGCCTGGCGACCTGTCTCACCGAGGCGTTCGCGATCGCCACCGACGGCTGCGACGCGGTGTTCCTCTCCGTCGACATCGACGTCTGCGATCCGGGCCATGCCCCGGGCACCGGTACCCCCGAGCCGGGCGGCCTGACCGCCCGCGAGCTGCTGGACGCCGTCCGCCGGGTCGGCCTCGAGCTGCCTGTCATCGGACTCGACGTGGTCGAGGTCGCCCCGCCCTACGACCACGCCGACATCACCGCGGCGCTGGGCAACCGGGTGGTGCTGGAGGCGCTCTCCGCGATCGCTCGGCGCCGTCACGATGCCGCCCACGGCACTCGGTGGGACCCGGCCACCCCGTTGCTCAGCGACCGGGTGGTCCCGATCCCCAGCGGTGAGGTCCGCGGCCACCACCACGACCGCTGAGGTCGACGAAAGGAATCTCGGTCACGGGTGCATCCGGCCGGGCCGGTCCGTCGGAAGAGAGGGCAGAGCCGTCCCGAGGGCCGGACCCGACCAAGAGGACCCGACGATGAGACCGCTCCGCCCGCGCCGCGTCGCCATGGCCCCCGCCGCCCGGCACCTCGGCACGCGCAGCCTGGCCGGAGTCCTGCCCTCTCGCGGGGACCGCTTCGACCACGACTGGTACGACGTCGACATCGTCGCCGACGCAGTGCCGGCCGTGCTCGAGGCCGAGCCGACGAGCCCGGTCTCGGTGCTGGCGAACGGCAGGACCGCGGCCACCGCGTGCGGGCCGACCCGCGAGCCGGGGAGGGCGGTGGCGCGGGGGACATTCCTCCGTGCGAGCCGTCCTTGTCGGCTCGCCTCCACTGGTCGCGACGGACTGGGCACGGATAGCCTCGGGCAGGTGGGGTCCACCGAGGGTGTCGCCGACAGCGATTCGGCAGACGGTGTCGAGGAGTTGGCCCGGCGGCTGCGCGAAGGGTCCCACGAGGCCCTGATGGAGTGCTACCAGCGGTGGGCGGGACTCGTGCACACCATCGCCGTGCGCACGCTGGGCCACCACCACGACGCCGAGGACGTGACCCAGCAGGTGTTCGTCTCGGCCTGGCGGGGTCGACACACCCTGAAGCCCTCGCCGCAGGCGCTCCCGGCCTGGCTGGTCGGGATCGCCCGGCATCGGATCGCCGACGTCCGTACCGAGCGGTACCGCGCGGCACGCAACCTGACCGCCGTCGCCACCGTCGCCCCGCCGATGGTGCAGGACTCCCAGCAGGACGACCTGGTCGACACCGTGCTGCTGGCCGCCGAACTGGACCGGCTGGGAGAGCCCCGGTCCACCGTGCTGCGGATGGCGTTCCTGCAGGATCGCTCGCACGAGGAGATCGCCCAGCGCACCGGACTGCCGCTGGGCACGGTGAAGAGTCACATCCGCCGGGGCCTGCTCGGCCTACGATCTCGACTGGAGGAGGTGGGCGATGCATCCTGACGACGAGCGCCTCGCCGACCTTGCCCTGGGCTGGGACGACGACCTGGACGACGAAGCCCGTCGCCACGTGGCCGACTGCGACCGCTGCCGCGAGGTCGTGGCCGAGCTCGAGCGCACCACCCGGCTGCTCGGCGCGCTGCCCGAGGTGGTGCCGGGGATTCGGACCGGTCCGCCCGTCTGGGAGCAGCCGCCGTCCTCGGTCCGGGACGCCGTCCTGGAGGCCACCACATCGTCCGCCACGGCCCGGATCGACGACCCGGTCGGCGCCCGCACCGCCACGGGGACACCGGGTCCCGGGCCGATCCCGCTGCCTGCGGTCACCGCCCGGCGCGGCCTGCAGCGCTCCTCGGTCGGCTGGCTGCTCGCGGCAGCCGCGGGCCTGGTCGTCGGGCTGTTCGCCGGCCGGCCGATCTGGTCGGCCGAGCCCGCGCCGACGCCGACCACGCTGGCCAGCGTCGCGCTCGACACGCTCGACACGAAGGCGCAGCTCGGCGAGGCGTCGCTGGTGCGGCTGGGCGGCGTGGTCGACCTGACCGTGCAGACCCAGCCCCTGGACCCGGGTTCGGGCTACCTCGAGGTCTGGCTGATCAACAGCGACGGCAAGCGGATGGTCTCGGTCGGCGTCCTGGACCCCTCGGGCCGGGCGACCTTCCCGATCTCTGCGGATCTGCTCACCCGCGGCTACGTCATCGTGGACATCTCCCGTGAGGGCTACGACGCCCGGCCCGAGCACTCCGGCGACAGTCTGGCCCGCGGCACCTTGCCGGCCTGACCTGGCGCTGGAGCTCGACGACCCGGAGGCGATCGGTGGCCTTCGGCCCAGCCTGCGGCCGAGCCCTTTCGAGACGCTGGGAGAACCGCCGACCCGGTCCGGCCGGGGTCCCCCGAACGGCAGAGGATGACATGTCCAGCTCACACAGCCGAGGGTCGCAGGCCGATCCGATACCTGACACCGCGTCCGTCGGCGGAGCGGCCGTCGCCGTGCCGCCCTGGTGCCTGACCAGCGCCGCGGTGCTCGCCGTGCTGCTGGTCGTCGCAGCGGGGGCCGGCCTCCTGCTCGACGTCTACGCGAGCGAGACGCCGTTCGCGCGCAACGGTTTCCGCGGCGCTGACCTGATCACGCTCGTCGTCGAGGTGCCCGTCCTGGTCGCCGGGGTCGTCACGGCACGTCGCGGTTCGGTGCGCGGCACGCTCGTGCTCCTCGGAGCGCTGGCCTATGTCACGTACCAGTACGCCTACGTCTTCGCCTACCGCTGGAACCCGCTGTTCGTGGTCTACCTGACGCTGCTGTCCCTCTCCGGGTTCACCCTGGGTGGTGCGCTCGTGCGGCTGGATGCCGGCAGGGTCCGTCGGGCCTTCGGCGACCGGACGCCGATCGGCGGGGTCCGGAGCTTCCTGGCGGTGGTGGCGGTCTCCCTCGGCGCCATGGAGTCAGCCCAGGTCGTCAGCGCCCTGGTCCGGGGCGAGGTCCCGCGCATGGTCAGCGACTCGGGCCATCCGACAGCACCGGTGTACGTGCTCGATCTCGGGCTGGTCGTGCCGCTCCTGGTCCTGGCCGTGGTGCTGCTCGGTCGCCGATCCGGGTGGGGCTTCGTCCTTGCCCCCGTCCTCACCTACAAGTGCGCCGCGATCGGCCTCGGCCTGCTCGCCGGCAACCTTCTCGCCCTTCTCGACGACCGCCCCACCGACGGCGTCCTCAATGTCCTCTGGGCGGCGATCGCGGCCGGCGGAGTCCTGGGGATGGTTGCCCTGCTCCGGCACGCGGTCGAGGATCTCCCCAACTCCTAGAGGTCGAGGATCTCCCGGCGGCGTGCCGCTGTGGTGGCGATCCACGGCTGGGCCTCGACCTGCAGCACCGGAGCGAAGGTCACCGTGGCCTCGGGTGTCACGTCCAGCGTCGGCAGGTCGCCGAGCCGGGCCTCGGCCTCGAGCAGGGCGGCGTAGGCGATCCGTGCGACGTGGGTGTGGAACGCGCGGGCGACGACATCGCGATCACGTTCCAGCCGGGTCAGTTCCGCGTCGAGTGTCGCCAGCCGTCGCCGGACCTCCCACACGGTGAGCAGCGGCGTGGCGGGTGTGCGGACGTCCATCGCGCCCCCTCGGCGACGTGAGCGATCCCTTCCAGTCTGCGTCGGGCCCGGCTCAGCCGCCATCGCCGAGCAGCAGCCGCAGCTCGTGCAGGGCCGCGGTGACCGAACGGGTCCGGACCTCCTGCCGATCCCGAGGCACGCGCACGGTCCGTCGACGCCGGCCGGACGGCGCGACGAGCGCGAGTTCGACCGTCCCGACCGGTTTGTCCGCCGTGGCGCCGCCGGGTCCGGCGATACCGGTGAGCCCGATCCCGACGTCCGCTCCGAAGGCCCTCCGGGCGCCGTCCGCGAGCGCCTCGGCGACCTCGACGCTGACCGCGCCGTGGGCCTCGATCAGCTCCGGCGGGACGCCCAGCAGCGACGTCTTGGCCCGGTCGTGGTAGGCCGCCACGCTGCCGAGCACGTAGGCCGAGGAGCCGGCCCGGGCGGTGAGCCGCGCCCCGAGCAGGCCGCCCGTGCACGACTCACCCACCCCCACCGTCCATCCCCGGGCCACCAGGGCGTCCCCGATGAGATCGTCCACCGTCCGCCCGTCGGTGCTGAACACGCCGGTCGGGAAGTCCCCCAGCACCGTGCGGCGCAGCAGGTCGACCCTGCCCGCGTCGGCCGGCGGGTAGCGGGTCACCACCTCGAGCTCGCCGCCGCGCAGGCAGGTGCTCACCTCGAGCCCGACCAGGTCGGCCTCGATCCGGCGCAGGGTGGCGGCCAGGTCGGCCTCGAGCGTGCCCCAGAGCAGAATCGTGTCCTCGAGCAGTGGCGAGGCGGCATCGAGCACGGCCCGGACGGCCGGCGCCGCGACGGCGGCCGGCCACATCCCGCGCAGTTCGACGGGTGGCCCGGGCAGGACGACGACCGGGGGGCCTGACCGGCCCTCGGCCGGCGGCACCACCAGCCCGGGGGCGGTACCGACAGGGGCGAGCACCTGGGCGCCGACCGGCACCATTGCCTGCTTGCGGCTGCCGGCGTCGAGCGCCTCGGGGTCGGCGTCCAGCCCCCGTCGCCGGACCAGCTGGGCCACGATCGCGCGAACCGTGTCGTACAACGCCGCGTCCAGCGTCGACGGGCGCCCCTGGACGTCGCCGACGATCCGGGCGGTGAGGTCGTCGGCGGTCGGGCCGAGCCCGCCGGTGGTGATCACCAGGTCGTGGTCGGCGCGCAGGTGGCCGAGCGCGGCGACCAGGTCGTCCGGTCGATCCCCGACCACGACGATCCGGCCCACGTCGACCCCGAGCCGGCGCAGCTCCTCGGCCAGCCACGGCCCGTTGCGGTCGGCGACCCGGCCGGTCAGGACCTCGGTGCCGGTGACGACGATGCCGGCCCGCACGCCGGGCGTCACGAACCTCGGTCGGGAAGTCATGCTGCGTACGGTACGCAGACCGGGTCTGCCCGGTACTCGGTCAGGCGGCTGTCTCCCCCCCCCGGGCCGCCCTGTCCTCACGGGCGCGGCGCGCCCGCAGCTGAGAGCGCGAGGGCAGCTCGGGCAACGCGGAGGAGCGGGCCGGACGGCGCGCCCCGGCCGCCCGGCTCGGCCGCCCCACGGCCATCACGAAGGCCAGGACCCGAGCCACTGCCAGGTAGAGCTCGGCCGGGATCTCGTCGCCGACGTCGCAGACCCGGTGGAGCAGCCGGGCCAACGGCTTGTCCTCGACCACCGGTACCCGGGCCTCGCGGGCCCGCTCACGGATCTTCAGCGCCAGCGCGCCGGTGCCCCGCGCCACGACCCGGGGCGCGCCCTTCATCGGTTCGTACGTCAGGGCCACCGCGATGTGGGTCGGGTTGACCAGGACGACGTCCGCCTCGGCCACCGCCGACAGCATCCGGTTGCGGCTCATCGCCATCTGCTTGGACCGGATCGCGCCCTTGATCAGCGGGTCACCCTCGCTCTGCCGGTGCTCCTGCTTGATCTCGTGCGGGCTCATCCGCAACTGCTTCATCACCGTGTGCCGCACGTAGGCGTAGTCGAACAGGGCGAGGATCAGGCCGGTGACCACGGTCGCCCACAGCAGGGTGGTCAGGCCCGAACGCAGCCGGTCCACCGTGGCCCGCAACGGCAGCTGGCCGGCGCCGATCAGGTCCGGCACCAGCGTGCGGGCCAGCGACCAGACCACCGCCGAGATCACGGCGACCTTGGCGACGGCCTTGACCGCCTCCCAGGCCGCCTTGGTGCCGAACATCCGCTTCAAGCCCTGCTTGGGGTTCATCCGGTTGGCCTTGGGCTTGAGCACCTTCCCCGACGGGTGCACACCCTGCGCTGCGGCGCCCAGCAGGGCACCCGCTGCGGCGGCCAGGGCAAGGGGCCCGGCGCTGACCAGGACTGCGCGCGGCACGTCGGCGAGCACGGCCATGGCCTGGGTCGGAGTCGGCTCGGCCGCCACCTCGGGCAGCCGGGCGAGCAGCAGGCGGAACTGCTCGGCCAGGGCCGTCACGGTGTGCGGCAGCATCGCCGTCCCGCCGGCGACCCCCAGCCAGGCGGGCGCGTCCGCCGTGCGCGGGAACTGGCCCTGTCGGCGGGCGTCCTTGAGCTTCTTGGGGGTCGGTTTCTCGGTCTTGCCCTCGTCGGCGGCCATTGCTCACCCCCCGGGCGCCGGGGTCTGGCCCGAGCCGCCGCCGACGGCCTGCCGGACCAGCTCCAGCCCGACCGATACGGCGTGCTCCACACCGTGGCCGAGGGCCTGCGGCAGCCCGACCACGACGAGCCCGGCGAGCAGCAGGGTGAACAGGATCTTCAGCGGATAGCCGAGGGCGAACGGGTTCAGCGCCGGCGCGGCACGGGTGAGCAGGCCGAGCGCGACGTCGGCGACCAGCATCGCGGCGATCATCGGTGCTGCGATCTGCACCGCACCGAGGAAGAGCCCGGCCACATCGCCGGTCACGGCGCGGGCCAACCCCTCGCGGTCCAGGCTCGCCGCGGGCCCGGCCTGGACCGAACGGGCCAGACCGTGCAGGACCATCAGGTGCCCGTCGGAGGCGAACAGCACCGTGGCCGCGGTCAGCTGGTGCAGCCGGCCCATGATCGAGGTCTGCGCCATCAGCAGTGGATCGAGCGCCGCGGTCATGGTGAAACCACCGACGATGTCGAGCAGTTCACCCACGGACTGGACGGTGGCCACGGCGAGCAGGACGAAGAAGCCCAGGCTCACCCCGGTGAAGGCCTCGACGACCGCGCGCAGGACGATCGTCGCCGAGTCGAGGGCCGGTGCACCCGACCGAACCGCCGCGGACAGCGGCAGGGCGAGTGCCACCGCCACGCCGACCCTGGCCCGGGCCGGCACGAAGCGGGCGTTGAACGGCGGTGTGACCAGCACGAATCCGGCGGTCCGGGCCAGGGCGAGCAGATAGGAGGCGAGGGCTGTCTCGCCGATCCCGATCGTCGCGCCGTCCACGCTGGGTCGATCCGCGCCGCTCCGGGCCGGCCTAGAACACCAGGGACTGGTGCGTGGGCAGGGTCATCGCGAACGCCCCGACGACCGCCTGGCCGGGCTTGCGTTGGTTCAGGCTGGCCTCGACCCCGACCAGGCCGATGATCCGCCCGGAGTCGTCCAGAGCCTGCAGCAGGGCGTCGGTGTGGCCGCCGCCGCTCGCGCTGATGCACGTCGACCCCCGCTGCTCCAGTTGGTTGACCGCACCGGTCTGGAAGTTCCAGAAGACCTTTCGGCCGTCCCTGGCCGGGTTGGCGGCCCAGTAGGAGGAGAACCAGGTGCGCTTGTCGCCGGCCGTCACCGCGGCGCCCTGCATGCACAACTCGTTGCTGCACAAGCGGTATCCCTGGTAGGCGAAGCCGATCGCAGTGGTCTTGGTCGGCGAGCCGTAGGCGTTCTGGGCCAGGGGGCCGTAGAACCGCTGCGCGGTGTAGAGGCTGCGGATCGGGACGCCGCGGGCCAGCGAGGCGTTGGAGCCGAGTGCCCAGCCCCGCACCTGCGGGTCCGAGGAGATCATGCGCCCGGCGGCGACCCCGTCGGTACCGGTGTCCAGCTGCCAGCGCTCGGTGCTGGTGGGCCAGCGGATCGACAGCACCCCACCGTCCACCGACCAGTGGCCCGTCGCCCGCCAGCCCCGCCGGCCGGACTGGAAGCCGACCGGGGTGCGGATCGGGCAGTTGCGCCGGCAGCCGGCGGTTCGATAGCCGCTGGACGGCTTGGTCCAGCGGGCGTTGCCCTTGCCGGAGATGCTGTTCTGCTTCCACGTCCAGTACTGCTCGACCACCCGGCCGTCGGTGAGGAACTGGTACATCGCCAGGCGCACCACCATCGCGCCGGGGCGGCCCGCGATGGCGCTGACCACGTAGTTGGCCCTCCCCGCCGGCAGCGAGGCCGCACGGGCGGGCAGGGCGGAGGTGAGGGAACAGATCAGGGCGAGAATGATCGCGATCGCGGCGGTGCGCAGGTGGCGGCCGATGGGCATGCGGAGCTCCCCGGTGCGACGACATGTCCCGCAGGTCGTCGGCGCCGGAGCGGGGGAGGTTGAGGTGTCAGGACCCCAGCGGTTCGGACGGGTGAGGCCGTCCGGGTGACCGCCGTTGCGGTGAGCTCACCCCGAGGTCAGCCGCGGCGCAGGGAGGCCGGCAGCTGGGCGATCGCGTAGGGCGCGAGCATGCGTGCGTACTCGAGCGTGAGGTGGTTGCCGTCCCGGTGGACCGCCACCGATCCGATCCGCGCGTAGCACCAGGTCGCGTCGCACAGCTGGTCGGTCAGGTCGATCACCGACGGCCTGCCCTTCCAGCGCTCGGCCACCTGGCGCTGCTCGTCGGCGGGCAGGGCGTCCGCCCGGCGCACCGAGCAGGCCAGGACGTCGTCAGGGTGGCGGGCCAGGCAGGTCGGCACGTTGGACCCCCGGGTGCGCGGCGTCCCGGCGATCACGTGCAGTCGCGCCCCGGCGGCGGTCAGCCGGTCCCACGCGGCCGTGTACCCGTCGACGGCGGGGTTCGCCAGCGGGACGCCGGGTGCCTGGGTCCAGCGGTAGGCGCCGGGCATCGCCGCGACGAACACGTCGGTGATCTCCGGGTGCGCGGCGATGTCGTCCATCCCAGCTCGGTTGAACGCCTCGCAGGCGAGCTGGCGGGTGTCACCGCGCTCACCCGGCAGCACCCGGCGGGCCAGGCTCATCGGGCAGGATCCCTTGACGTGCACCACGATCTTCCACCGCAGCTGCTTGCCGATCTCGTCGAACATCGGGGTCCACTGCGCGGCGTGCGAGTCGCCGAGCAGGGCCACCGTGCGCTCGGCGCCGGTGGTCGTGCCGAGGACGCAGGTCTTCAGACCGGGGGAGATGATCGCCTGCTGGCAGTTCTGCAGGATCTCGCTGTACCCCTGGCGGACCAGCGACTCGGCGGGCACCAGGAGCGGTCCGGTGCCCTCGACCGGCACGCAGGTCCGACCGGGGTCGAGTGAGCGCGGCCCGAGGCAGCCGGCCATCCGGGCCGCGACCTGCTCGCCCTCACGGCGCGCCTGGTCCTCCTGCTGCCCGACCAGGCGGGTGACTCCCCAGTGCAGGCCGCCGATCGCGACCATGCCGGCCAGGGCGAACACGAACGCGCGCCAGGTGGCCGAGGCGAGCAGCGGCCCGGTGCGCATCGGGCGCTCGATCCACGTGGTGCTGATCCAGGCCAGGACCAGGGTGATCGCGACGATGGCCAGCTTCTCCGGCCAGCGCAGCCTGTGGCCCGTGAGATAGGGGGTGAGCACGATCAGCGGCCAGTGCCACAGGTAGACCGCGTACGAGACATCGCCGACGAAGGTGGCCGGGCGCCGGGCGAGCCACCACGCGGCGCTCCGTCGGCGCCGCCGGTCCGGGGGGGCGGAGTCGGTGGAGTCGGTGGAGTCGGTGGCCACGATGACCGCCGCCGTACCGAGCACCGGCAGCAGCGCGATCCAGCCCGGGAAGGCGCTGCGCTCGTCGAACATCACGGCCGAGGCGACGATCGCCCCCAGCCCGGCCCAGCCGAGCGGCGACCGCAGCCGTCCTGAGACAGTGACGGCGATCAGCGCGACCAGCGCCCCGGCGGCGAACTCCCAGGCCCGGGTGAAGGTGCTGAAGTAGGCCCGCGCCCGGTCGTCCGCGGTCATCAGCACGGAGGTGGTCAGCGAGGCCAGCCCGACCGCGCCGATGGCCGCGGTCACGACGCCCCGGGCCGGCCCCGCCCGACGCCTGCGAACCGCGGGGTCGGTCCGCAGATCGATCTCCCAGTCGTTCAGGCGCCGGCGGAGCAACCACAGCGCGGCGACCACGATCAGCGGCCAGACGAGGTAGAACTGCTCCTCCACCGACAGCGACCAGTAGTGCTGGGCCACCGTGGGGTCGTTGTCCTTGGCCATGTAGTCGACCGCGTCCCACTGCAGCACCCAGTTCTGCGCGTAGAGGGCGCTCGCCGCCAGCTGGCGGGTGGTCGTCGTCCAGACCGTCCGGGGTGCGACGAGCAGCATCGCCACCCCGGACAGCAGCAGGACCAGGAAGCTGGCCGGCAGCAGCCGCCGGATCCGGCGGGCCCAGAACGCAGGGACGTCGACGGTCCCGGTGGCGGTCACCTCCCGCCACAGGTGGGAGGTGATCAGGTAGCCGGAGATGACGAAGAAGACATCGACGCCGACGTAGCCGCCGTGCAGTCGGGCCGGCCACAGATGGGTGAGCACGACCAGCCCCACGGCCACCGCGCGCAGCCCCTGGATCTCGGGGCGGAAGTCGCGCCCGGCCGCCGCGTCGACGCGGTGGGGAGGTCTCGTGGCCGTGGCGATCGCAGACGTCGCCCTCGTGCTCATCGGGGCCCAAACGTACCAGCGGCCCATCAGGCGTTCGGGTGGATCATGCCCAGGGCGTGCCGAGGGGCCCTCAGGTGGAGCCGAGCAGCGTGGGCACCAGGTCGAACAGCTGCTTGGTGAACGCGGTCAGGGTGCGCAGGCACCACGACCCGGTGACCACCAGGACGATGGCCGAGACCGCGAGCTTGGGCAGGAAGGTCAAGGTCTGTTCCTGGATCTGGGTCGCCGACTGCACGATCGACAGCACGAGGCCGATCACCAGGGTGGAGATCAGGATCGGTCCGGCCACCTTGGCCGCGGTGAGCAGGGCCAGCGCCACGATGTGGATCACTCCGGCCGACACGGGCGGCCCCCTCTCGGGCGCGTCGGGCGTCCGATCCCCCGGCGGGTCGTCACCGGTAGGTCCCGAGCAGCGTGGTGACGATCAGCGACCAGCCGTCGACCAGCACGAACAGCAGGAGCTTGAACGGCAGCGAGATCAGCGCCGGGGGCAGCATCACCATGCCCAGGGACATCAGGATCGCGCTCACCACGAGGTCGACCACCAGGAACGGGATGAAGATCACGAAGCCGATGATGAAGGCGCTGCGCAACTCGCTGATCACGAATGCGGGCACCAGCGTGCGCATCCCGACATCGGCGCGGGTGGCGGGCTTCTCCGCGCCGGCCGCTTTGATCATCAAGGCAAGTTCGGCGTCCCGGGTGTGCTTCAGCATGAACTCGCGCATCGGCGGGAGGCCGCGATCGTAGGCCTCGGTGGCAGTGATCGATCCGTTCAGATACGGCGCGATCGCCTGCTCCTGGACCACGTCGACGGTGGGGCCCATCACGAACAGCGAGAGGAACAGCGCCAGCCCGACGAGCACCTGGTTCGGCGGCACGGTCTGGGTGCCGATCGCGCTGCGGGTCAGCGAGAGCACGACGACGATCTTGGTGAAGGCGGTGCACAGCAGCATCAGCGCCGGGGCCACCCCGAGCACCGTGACCAGGACGATCAACTGGACGACGCGGCTGGGCTGTCCCGGGAGGCTCACCGAGATCGTCGGGTCGGTCGGGTTCGGCGGGGTGGGGGAGGACGGCGTCGGCACCGGGGTCGGGGCGGCCGCTGCGGCCTCGGCCAGGCCAGCGCCGAGCAGGACGAGCAGGGCGGCCCCGCCCAGGACCAGCAGGACCCGCCGCACCGCTGCTCGGCGCGCCGGATTCGTCGTCCACCCGATCCGCCAGATCATCGGCGGGCCGTCACGTCACGCAGCGCCTCGAGTCCCTGCCGCCAGGTGCGCGGGTCGAGCACCGCCCCGCTCCCGCGCCGCGCCACCTGCGCCCTGGCGACGGACGGTGTCGACGATGCCGAGGGGGTCGAGGGCTCGGGCGTAGGGGCCTGCGATTCGGTCAGCACGGCGGCGTCCAGCGTGGACAACACCGACACCGACTGTGCGGTCACCCCGAGCAGCAGGGCCGAGCCGCCGACCTCGACCACGGCCAGGCTTGCCTCGCGGGTCAGCCCCACCCGGTCCACCACGCGCAGGCCGACCCCCGGTCCGCGCACGCCGGCCCGGCGGGC
>Ga0209261_10000325_pt1 | contig 12832 bp, 10 predicted proteins | sample DOMMetBare1Fresh_FD_187470 | JGI IMG/M metagenome (GOLD analysis project Ga0209261, IMG submission 187470) | Wetland sediment microbial communities from St. Louis River estuary, USA, under dissolved organic matter induced mercury methylation -... | ecosystem: Environmental > Aquatic >...
TACCGAATTTTCAGTGACGAGAGCCAGCCAATGGAACAACCCTTTTATAAACAAGTTTCAAAGAATAATTGACTATTTACTTATTTACAATTACCATTTATCTGGTAAGCACAAGCCTTCAAATAGTATATAGTAAATGGAAAAATGGTCAATGTTTGAACTTATTTCTGAACTTTTACGCCGAATTCCTTTGCGGTTAATTTGTCGATATGCACCAGAATGATGCCCACATTCCGGATAGCTGGCTCATTAAATTTGAAGGACAGCTCGCTGTATTGGGTCATAAATTTTTTGACAATCCGTTCCTTTTCGCTGAAATCGTCAATAAATTCGGCAGTTCCTTCTACCAAAACCGATTTCGATTTTACCCGGTAGCTGCATCCAACCTGAACATCCTGCCAGGCCAGATCTTCACCCAAAATCCAGTTAATACAAACCTTCGGATTTTTCTTTATGGTTTCCCACATTCTGCCTGTCTGAGCTGAATGCAAAATAACCCGATCACCATCCATGGCAAAATTCAGAGGAAGAACATAGGGGACATCGTTATCCGACATGGCCACAAAGCATGTTTTGCATTGGCCCAGAATCGCATCAATTTCGGTACGGTTATGTATAAAGTGGGTTCTCATAAAACTTGATTTTTAACTTATAGTTCTGAATCCAAGACGTTCCGACAGCTCTTTGACTATCTTTTTCAAATTCTGATACTGACTCATTAAATCCATCATTAGCTCAGACTGACTGTTTTTATTGGCGTCACTTATTTGTTGCTCCAGTTTTTTAAGCAAAGCCTTCACTTTTTTCAGCTTGTATTCCTGAACCAGTTTGGGGACCAGCAAATACAGCAAATCGCTTTCCGCTTCAACAAAAGCGCCTCCACGGCTCCAGCGTTTGCTCTGGGTATATTTCTCCGACAACAGATTGCTGGCATACTGGCTGATATCATTATCGGGATGCTGGGTAAAAACCCGGATTGGATCAAATTCCAGATTCCCAAGGTTCTTTTCCATTTCCGACAAGATACTTTTAACCTTCAGATTGACAGAAACCAGCCCGTCATTTTCCAACTCCTGAATGACATATTCTCCCACAGAGATGCTATGCATCTGATGCGTTTCTTCGTCTTCAAATTTGATGGCTTCCTGATGAAAGTATTTCAGTAGAATCCGGATTAATTCACGCTCTTCAGTCTCAAACGGATTGACAACCGTCCTTTCAACCACCGGAGTACTTGGTGTTGCTGCTTTTACCTGCAATTCCTGAATTTCTTTCCGGGTATGGTCTTCCGACTGTTTATTCTGAATTTTCCGAATTTCGGAATAAAGTACCAGCTCCTGAACATCCATTAATCGGCTGCATTCCTTAATGTAAATGGTTCGGGTGATGGTGTCAGGAATTACGGAAATGGAATGTACTATTTCGTTGATTAACCGAGCTTTTGAAACCGGATCGTTTTGAACGGATTCCATCAGCAACTGAGTCTTGAATTTGATGAAATCGGTTTCTTTTTCCTTAATGTATTCGGCCAATTGGCTGGCACTCATCGAACGTGCAAACGAATCGGGATCTTCGCCTTTGGGCAGGGGCAATACTTTTACATTGATGCCTTCTTCCAAAACCATATCAATTCCTCGAAGCGATGCCTTTATTCCGGCTTCATCGCCATCATATACAATGGTGATGTTGGGCGAAAATCTTCGGATCAGCCTGATTTGCTCGATGGTGAGCGAGGTTCCTGATGATGCGACCACGTTCTCAATTCCGGCCTGATGAAAAGCCAGCACATCGGTGTAGCCTTCAACGAGGTAACATTTATCGAGCCGGGTAATGTCGCGTTTGGCCTGATAAATACCGTACAAAGTCCGGCCTTTGTGATAAATTTCCGACTCCGGTGAGTTCAGGTATTTGGCTACTTTTTTATCGTTGGTCAGTGTTCGGCCGCCAAATGCAATTACACGGCCGGCTACATTGTGAACCGGGAAAATAACGCGCCCGCCAAAACGGTCGCGAATCCAGTCATCGCGCTTAATGGTCAGTCCGGTTTTTTCAAGGAATTCCATTTTATATCCTTCACGCTGGGCTGCCTGGGTAAAAAGGTCTTTCCCGTCAGGACAAAATCCCAGTTCGAATTTGGAAATGATGTCATCGCGGATACCTCTCTCCCGCAGATAGCTCAGACCAACCGTACGACCTTCATTCTCATTGAGCAGATACCGGCTAAAGTACTTCTGGGCAAAAGCTGAAACAATCATCATGCTCTCGCGCTCATCCTTAAGCATTTTTTCTTCCTGCGTCTCTTCCTTTTCCTCTAATTCGATGTGGTATTTTTTTGCAAGCCACCTCAAAGCATCCGGATAACTGAGCTGCTCCAGTTCCATGATGAAGTTTACCGAGTTGCCACCTTTACCGCAACCAAAACATTTGAATATTCCTTTGGCCGGAGAGACTGTAAATGAGGGTGTTTTTTCGTTGTGAAACGGGCATAGTCCGAGCTGGTTGACACCTCGTTTTTTAAGTGTAACAAATTCTGAGACAACTTCCGAAATGTTTGCTGTGTCAAGTATTCGTGCAATGGTTGAAGAATCAATCATAGCTGCAAATGTAAAAATTTAAACCGTGAATTTCGAAGAAGGAAAGCGAAGCTAAAGATGATCAGAAAAAACTTTTCCATTCAATTCTGAAACCTACGGACAGCTTATTCGCTAAAATACCAGAAAATAATGCCTCAACTTCGATGCATTGTTATACCTTTAGAACAAATCCTAAATTCAATGATTATGAAATGTAATGTAGGAAAAACGGAACGTATCATCCGAATCGTAATCGGTCTCGGAATTGCCATCGCCGGAGTTATTTTTGAAAGTTACTGGGGCCTGATTGGCATTGTTGCATTGGCAACCGGAATTTTCGGCTATTGCCCACCTTATGCGTTACTGAACATTAACACAAACAAAAAGGAATCTTAATCGAAGTTATTTGGAAATAATAAAGAGAGGTTGCCCGTAGATGACAGCCTTTCTTTGTTTTTTCATAAATAATCTTCAACACCATGATTAATCCAAAACTTCATAAATAACGACCTGATCTGTTTTATGTTTCAGGCTCACTTCACCCACTTTTCGGCAGTTGAAGGATTCCTTCACTTTTTCGTAAGCATTTTGATTAATCAAAATCTGTCCGGGATCGGCTGCCGACTGCAACCTCTGAGCCGTGTTGACAGTATCGCCAATAACAGTATAATCGAGTCTTCGCAAGGTGGCTGAGCCAATATTTCCTGAAATCATTTCACCGCTGTTGATGCCAATTGAAACCTGTGGTAAGAAGGATACATTTTCGGGAACCAAAGGCGAACCGGTAATTTTATTTCTCACTGCCAGACTGGCGTCAATAGCACGGTCGAGATGATAATTGCTCCGAAAAACAGCCATAACAGCATCTCCAATAAACTTATCAATGTATCCACCCTGAGCAATAATCTCATTGACCATGATTTCAAAATAACTGTTCAGTAATTTCACAACATCGTCAGGTGATTCATTTTCACTTATTGATGTAAAACCACAGATATCAATAAAAACGATCGTAGCTTCAATCGATTCGTTGGCCATTATAGAGGATTCAAATTCGCGGCTACCCATAAAGTTAAGTACCGTCTCATCAACATACATTTTCAGGATGCTGTTTTCGCGAATGGCTTTCAATGTTTCTTTTAGCTGAACACAATGACGGATCGTTTTTTCCATTGTTAGCGCCAGATCTTCAAAATTGATCGGTTTGGTGATGAAATCGAATGCCCCGCGGTTCATGGCTGTGCGGATGTTTTCCATGTCGCCGTAAGCCGAAACAATCACTGACTTAATCAGCGGACTGGATTCTCCAAGCCGGCTAAGTAAGGTTAAACCATCCATCTCAGGCATATTAATGTCGCTTAGAACAATATCCACATCCGGGTTATTATGGATCTTTTCCAAAGCATCCTTGCCATTGACAGCAAAGATGAATTCGTATTCCTGTTCCCGAATTTTCTGGCGGAATTTTTGTTTAATGAGCATCTCGAGATCGACCTCATCGTCGGCTACTAAAATTTTTGCCATAGATTTATTGTTTAAATTTTTCACGTAAATAATTAAAGTCAACCGGTTTGGTCAAAAAATCATCGGCCCCCAGTTCTTTGGCCTTGTTAAAATTCTCGGCATCACCATAAGCTGTAATCATCATTACCACTGGCGGCGGTATTAAATATTTTTGCTTGATATTTTGTAACAAATCCAGTCCGCTCATGCCCGGCATATTAATGTCAGACAGAATTAAGACGATATGATGTTCGGGTTGGGCCAGATAAGTCAAAGCGTCTTCTCCTGAAAAGGCAAACGCAAATTCCAACAACTGTTCTTTAATCTCTTTCCTGAATCGTTGCTCAAACAAAGTTTGAATATCTCTTTCGTCGTCAACAACCAAAATTTTCATATCCTATATTTTAAAATTATACTGGTAAAACAATTGTAAACTCAGCTCCATCTCCTTCTTTCGTATTAATTTTCAATTCTCCGCCATGGGCTTTGGTGATAATTTCGTAACTCATACTCAGTCCCAATCCGGTGCCCTGACCGCTTGGCTTGGTCGTAAAAAATGGCTGAAAAACCTTATCAAGTATTTTTTGTGGAATTCCAACACCATTATCTTTTACCGAAATCAGAACCTGACCACCATTTCTTTTTGTACTTATTGAAACTGTTGGTTCATATCCAGCCTGAAGTTGCTTTTTCTTTTCTGTAACAGCATAAAAAGCGTTTGTAATCAAATTGAGAATAACCCGGCCAATATCCTGAGGAATGATTTTGATGTCTCCGATTGATTCATCAAAATCTGTTTTCAGGATGGCATTGAACGATTTGTCTTTTGCACGTAATCCATGATAAGCCAGTCGCAGGTATTCTTCAGCCAGTTTATTGATGTCAGTTGGTTCTTTTGTTCCACTGCTTGTTCGTGAATGTTGCAACATCCCTTTTACGATAGCATCGGCGCGCTTGCCGTGATGATTGATTTTTTGTTCGTTATCGGCAATATCATTAGCCAGGATTTTTATTTCTTCCAGATTTCCCTTCTCCATCTCATCTTTTATTTCCTGAATTAACTCCAAATTCACTTCCGAAAAATTATTGACGAAGTTGAGTGGATTCTGAATTTCGTGGGCAATTCCGGCAGTGAGTTCGCCGAGAGAGGCCATTTTTTCTGACTGGATGAGCTGGGATTGGGTGGCTTTAAGTTCTGTCAGAGCGGTCTCCAGCGCATTTTTTTGCTGAGTAATCTGGTTGAACGCCTTTACACGCATATTTTCAAAAACAATGGAGATGAAAAATATAATAAGCACCAAGCCTGTTTGGCAGGAAAGCATAAAATAGTCTTCTTTTGAGGCATAGTATGCTTTAGGAAATTGGAAGCCGCCAAAATCCATTAATCCAAAATTCAGTACTATTAAAACCGCTACAATTGCCCAGAAATAACCGCTTTTTTTTCCAGCTATCAACAATAATACAATGGGTGTTGACGCCAGCCAAGGCAAAACCGGCGATTCGAAACCTCCTGAAAAAAAGATGCTCCCATAAATACTTATGATACCGATTAATCCAAAAATATTGGCAACTTTAAAAACATCGAGTCCCAGCTTTAGTAGAAATAATAGAATCAAATAGCCAATCCAACTTCCCAGCATGATGTAAAGACCAGTAAAATAACCGGCCACCCAGCTTACGGCAACGTAAAATAGTGCAAATACCATGGTAACAACTATGGCATATGCAACCAGACGCACTCGTCGTTGATATTCGGCGCTTTTATCGGATAGCACCGGAATAAAAAAATCCACAATTATTTTAAACATGGTAAGTGGTTTGAATTGTTGAAACTATTCAATTAATCTAAAAGCAATAAAGTACGAACCCCAGATCCACAGACCCTGAACTATGCCGAGCGGTAACTGCATGACAAATTTCTTTTGATGGATGTGACTGAAAAACAAAGGCATAAAACTGCATATCATGCCTTCTGCAAGGATAATATACCAGGGTGTATTAAATATCATCTTGCAATTGATGTAATACCACCAGCCTGCATCTTTAGCCCAGTGTTCAAACAAGGGAATCACTGCAAAACCAATGAAGGTAGTGGCTATAATGCTCACCCACATTTTTTCTTCGCTGCTGATTAGCCAACCTAAATAACCAATTTGAATAAGTAAGACCGCCCAGGCAAACGGCATATATAATGGTGAACAGGCAATCATGGGTTCACCAGATGCATAGATGAGTGTGCCTGTTTTTTCTACCAACCAGCAATCGGCCAACAATTCTGCAATACCGGCTGCAATTCCAAAAACCAGGAGCTTTTTTAAAAACAAGTCATTCTGTGAAAATGCGAACCATGCAAGTAAACCGAACATGCCAATAGCAAGTGCAAAACCGGAAACCCAGCCTAACCTGAAGGTAGCGCTCAGTGCGGCGATGACCACTGTTAATGCCAAAGTAATAATTACGAATCTTACTTCCTTAATTTTAAGCTTTTGAAGCAATCGTTTAAATAGCATAACAGAAATTTTTGATGAATTATTAAATCAATGTATCCGACAATCATTATTCAGAAAACACTGAAAGTTATTTCCCGAATATCTTTTTGAGGAACGCCAATATCAATTCAATTAATTTTAGCCAAAAGGGAATATGAAACTGATAAGGCAATCCCTGGTCATATCTTTTTTGGTCCCGGTTACGAAGTGCTCTTAACAAAACAGGCTCATGAAGGTTCCATAATTCACAAGGCGAAGCATTTATACCTGAAGCGTCTATAATTCCATTTACTGCTCTTCGTGCTGCTTCGTTGGCGCCTTCCATGGTTGCCAGGTCAGTATAAGTCCTCACATAATCGGAAGCCAAAAACAAGTTCGGAATTGCTGTGTACGCTTCAGGTCTTAAATCCCACGAGTTTACCGTATTTACCAATAAAGGCTCTTCATTTTCCTCCCGGTCAAGAGTACCGGGTATTAGTTTAATGTCACCATCAATGTGCCACAAATCAGGAGTTTTCTCCTGTACAACTTTCTCTCCATCTGTATTTAAACTGGCAGATATTTGTTTCCAGATTTCATCCTTGATCTGTTCATGGGTGCAGTCTTTGGCAGGCAATCCGTTATGTCCGGGAGTATCCCAATCTGAAATATCAACGGATAAAATGGATTTAACTGTTCCATCGCCATGTGCTGCAATATCATAACCTTTCCAAAACTGAAGTTGTGATATCGAAGTCAATGCCCATTTTGAATCGGAATAGATGCAATGTCCATCAACAATATTTGCTTCTTCAGTTAAATAGTATTGTGCACCATTCATCCAAGCCACGCTCGGCGATAATTTAACGATACCTTCAAGGGTGCTGTCGGCTGCCACCATTTCATCCGACATTAGTTTGGCTGCTTTTTCCACGGGTATAGCGAGCAAATAATAATCTCCCTGAATTAGCTGTTCATTGCCAGTGGCTCTATCTGTCACCTTTGCACCGGAAATCTTTCCTTTCTCTATTTCCAGTTTGGTAACTTCCTGGTTATGGAAATATTTTACTCCTTTATCATTCAGATAATTCAGCCAGGGATTCAGCCATACCTCGTTGGTTGGGCCGTTCAAAACCCGGTCAGTATTAATTTTTGGATTGGCCATGTTGAAAAGCAACTGAAGAAAAATATCGCCTCCGGTTTTGGTACTTGCTGATTTTGCATTGGCTGCTACCAGTGTCCGGGTTAGACCTTGCACAAACAATGCCCTGTAATTGTCAGAAAAACGGTCTGCCTCGGTATAATCCCACCAGCTAATTCGTTCGTAGTCGTTCGCCCTTCGGTCGTAACAGGAGGTCATTAATTGCCAGACTTTTTTAGCAAAGAAAGACTTTTCTTCCTGTGTTAAACCCGTGTCCGAATGCATGGCCTGAAGAACAGTTTCAAGATCATTTAATGATTTGGGGAAACTGACAATGGAAACGATCGATTTTTTGCCCTCCCGGGCCATCCTCATTCTTTTTGTAGGAACCAAATTGTCATATACAGTTGAATCGTTACCGTCTCTTGTTTTTAGTGGAATGCGTTTCATGGTATCGATCACGTGTTTGTAAAATCCCGGAAAAAAACGAAATCCATGCTCTCCGGGCAAGGGTTTCTTGTTTTCAAGGCCGGGAAACGATACATCAACACTTCTGGCTTTTCCCCCGGGATATTTTTTATGACGTTCATAAACCTCAACATCGAATCCCCTTTCGATTAATTCATGGGCAGCACTCATTCCGGCTACTCCACCTCCCAAAATAATTACTTTTGCCATAATTCTATGCATTTAAAGTTTGAATTGGTAATTCAATAATAAACTCTCTTCCAACTCCTTCCTTCGTTTCCACCTTCAACTCACCGCCTTACGCTTTTACAAAATCATAGCCCGGAGAAAGTCCTGAATCCCATGTTTATTCAGATATCCGGTTTAATTCATCATCAATTCCAGTCTTCCCCTTTTTGCGTGATTTCACCTTTTGATTCCCAAATTTATAGGTCGCGCTTATTCCTGCACGTTGATTGTCAAAACTGATTACCCCATCCACCTTCATACCACCATAGTTGCTTTTGTAGTGATAATCACTCATGGAATTGAAAATATCATTAGCGGTTAACTGAACGAGTAATTTGTGGTTCATGAATTCTCTTTTAGCACCAATATTTAATCCTGAAAAACCGTCAACATTGACAGAGCCTCTCCAAATCCATGGACTATTCAGCGAATAGGTCAGTTCCATAATCACAGCTGCCGGTAACTGGACGTTGTTTTGCAGGCGAAAATTATAGGTACTTGCTTTCAGATCGATTTTCGTCCCATTCAGATCGCCCTTGTATGTTTCCAGGTTGTAATTGAAAAAAGAGGACAAATCCCACCATTTAACGATGCGAAGCGGATAGCTGACCGATAATCCGTTGTTGGTGGCTCTTTGCATGTTTCGCGGTATCAGGACATTTCCTTTTTTCTGTGAAATTTCGAATATGGTAGCAAAGAAATCGTGTGTGATGCTATAGTTGTTCGAAATAACCAGTTTCTTTTTGAAAGAATAGGAAACCAGATAGTTATCGATGTAATTTGGTTTCAGAAACGGATTACCCTTCCAGGCCGACAATTCACTCATCCGGGATTCAAACGGATTTAAATCCTGGTAATTGGGTCTGGTTATCCGTCGGCCATAACTTAAACTGATTGCGTTATTCTTTTTATCGTCGAATGAAATTCCCAAAGTCGGAAAAAGATCGGTGTAATTTCTTGACACCTCATTCTCGTCACTTGCGATCTCACTTTCCAGCTTGCCCAATGAAGAAGTGTTTTCCAACCTTAAACCAGCATTAATCATGAGTTTATCCGTTGGATTTGCATTCAGGATAAAATACAAGGCAGCAACTTTCTCGAGGTAATTGAAATCATTGCTTCTCGTTTTGTCAAATATGGACTGGCCATTTTCAATGTTGTAAAATGCCAGCTGATTGCCTGTGGTTATGTACGAGTATTTGGCTCCTGAGGAAAGGGTTATTTTTTTAAACTTCTTTTCATAGTCAGTTTTGAATGACAATAAATCGATTTGAGTTTTTGCGTCATATTCTTTATTCAAGGTTCTCAGGATTGTTCCGTTAACAGCATCAAGGTAATCATTAGGCTGCCTGGTATTTTTGCTGCTTGAATATTTTCCAAAGCTAAAGTCAGCCGAAAGATTGGAAGTCTTGGTAAGTGCATTGCGGTAACTGGCATTCAGAATGTAATTTTCACTTGGCAACTTATCCAAAACCTGGGCCCTGAGAATTTCACCGTTCACCAGATCTGTGGTATCGAAAACTCCTGTATTGCTTCGAAGCACATTATCTCTCTTATTTAGCAAAACCCTTCCGTCGATACTTAAAGATTGTTCCTGATTGATGGTATAATCCATGCCACCCGAAAAATTAACCGCTTTTGAGTTATTCTTGCTTTTTGAATTTTTGTCCAAAAGGTAACCACTTTGAAATGTTTTTTCGACAAAATCATTCTGCCAGTAGTTATCTGAAACATTCAGGCTGGTAAACAGATTGATTTTATTGCCACTGTAATTTAATGAACTTCCGACACTCGAACGTGAAAAAGTGCCCTGAGAAAAGCTTCCGGTCGCATTTCCGTTAAATCCTAAGCTTGCATTTTTCTTCAAAACAATATTGATGATTCCGGCTGTTCCTTCAGCATCATATTTCGACGAGGGATTGGTGATTATATCCATCGATTCAATATTCTCAGAACGCAAACTTTCCAAAAAGTTGGTCAGGTCATTTCCTGAAAGCCTCGTTGGACGACCGTTGATGTAAATCTGTACCCCCGATTTGCCCTGAAGGATGATGTTTTTGTCCATATCCACAATAATACCGGGCACTTTACTTAGGAGTTCCATTCCATTGTTTCCTGATGCATTAACACTGCTCGCAACATTAATCTTCATTTTGTCGGCCTGTATTTCGACCATTGACTTACGTGCAGTCGCCACAGCTTCCTTTATAAGTGTGTTGTCCGGAACCAGTGTTATTTTCTCGAGCACCAACTTATCATTTTGTTTGAATGATAGTTTACTGGTGGTGTATGTCCTGAATCCAATGCTCCTGATCCGAACAAAGTAATCACCCGGAACAATCTTATCGATCACAAAAATCCCATCCGGCTGGCTTAAAGCACCCTTAACAAGCACGGAGTCCTTGTTGAGCAGCATAATTGTTGAATACATGGCAGGCTCATCATCGGGGCCAAATACTGAACCCTGCACCTGGGCCACACCCTGCTGTGCCTGAGCAATTTGACCAATAAGCAGCATCGTTAAAAGCAATATCGTTGTATATTTTAAAAATCTCATATTTTGCTTATCTTAAGTAATTACTCTAGTTTTCTGAAGATCATGTACCAATTAATAAAATGAATTTTAGGTTGTGGTTTTTTCAATTCCTCTTTATCTTCCTTCGTGAGGATCGGAACCATTACATCATCTCCTGGTTGCCAATTGGCCGGCATAATTGCATTTTGATGGAGGTATTGGGTTTGAAGCGCTTTAAGTAATCGCACAATTTCATCGGTATTTCTTCCAACTTCACTGGGATAAAATTGAAAAGCCCTGATTCTGTTTTCCGGATCAATGAAAAATACACCCCGGATACTTTGATTGTTTGCAGATTGCAGATCAACCATGCCGTAGCTGTAAGAGATCACCGAAGAGCTGTCGACAACCAACGGAAAGTCTATTTTAACCTTGTTCCGACCTTTATAGGCAACGTCTTCGAGATCGGCTTTCCAGCTTCTGTGTGACGCCATCCGATCGACCGAAATAACGACAATATGTGCACCCAGCTCTTTAAATTCACTCTGGCGATAGGCCAATTCCAGAATTTCGGACGAACAAACCGGTGTAAAATCGCGCGGGTGGGCAAAAAGAATTTTCCAGTCTTTTCCAAAATCATCAGGAAAGGAAACCGGACCATTGGTTGACGGGGCTTTAAATGAAGGAGCCTGTGAGCCAATTAAGGGAATCCGCTGCCTGGCTTCCCGTTGAGCCAGTGCAATGTTCAGGGAAAAAAGGATCACTCCTGCAGTTAGAATTAATTTTTTCATGATTATTGTGTTAATGATTATTATTGAAATAAATACCTAATCCTTTAACATTTGGTTCAGTGGCGGAAAAAGGAAAGGAAAATTTTATCAAATCAATATTCAGTTCTTCAAGGTGTCTGCCAGTAATATCTATAACTCCGCATATTACTTTTATTCATCTGTTACGCTTACCTTTTAACCGCTGTAAATAAAAGACATAACCGTCTTTTATTTACAGCAACATGAATTTATCAATATTGTTCATATGAGGCTGTCTCAAAAGTCAAAATGCCGGCAGATTATGTCATCCCGAATTTCTTTCGGGATCTGACATACAATGTGTTTAGATCCTGAAACCCCGCCTGCCAAGTGAGCGGTCAGGGAGTTCAGGATGACTGTATCATTGACTTTTGATACAGCCTCTGATTAGCAAGAAATGTGCGGTTTCGTCCTTATCAGCAGAAAAACCATTAATGTGGCAATCCAATCTTCTGCATTAATTTTTTTGTTCGGGGATCCTGCTCTAATTGAGTGTGATATTTAATGTTGTATTTGAAAAAAAGCACATTGCCTTCGTGATTAGAAACGGCCTTTTCAAAATACCTGAATGCAGTATCAGATTCGCCGAGTGCGGCATAAACAAAACCAATCTCAAAATTTCCCATTGAGTGTGTACTGCGAAGGATTTCCATTTTTTCAAGAACCTCTCTGGCTTTATCTTTCTCTCCCGTTAATGCAAGTCCAACGCCCCAATAATATAAATTGAAAACAGAGTAATTGCGTTTAACAGCAAGTTCCAGTTCCGGCATAGCTTCACTGAACCGTTTCAAAGCCAGCAAATTGGCACCTACAACACAATGGCCTCCCCAAAACCGAGGTTCAAGATCAATGAGCTTTTTCCCTTGTTCAATTCCTTTTTCGTGTTCTCCGGCCATCCAGTAAATGGATCCCAGATGAAAGTTATTCATCAATGAAAAAGGGTCAAGGCCAATAGCAGATGTCGCATATTTAATTGCAGATGTATAATCGCCTGAAAGCCCCAGACAATAAGCATATTGCTCATGAATTTCAGCGATTTTAGGATTGATTTCAAGCGCTTTAAGATACGAGACCTCGGCGCCGGTCAAATCCCAGTCGCAATACATTTTCATTCGGGCAACAGCCAG
>Ga0209261_10000326_pt1 | contig 12815 bp, 14 predicted proteins | sample DOMMetBare1Fresh_FD_187470 | JGI IMG/M metagenome (GOLD analysis project Ga0209261, IMG submission 187470) | Wetland sediment microbial communities from St. Louis River estuary, USA, under dissolved organic matter induced mercury methylation -... | ecosystem: Environmental > Aquatic >...
TACTTGTAGAGAGGGGCAAAGCGAGCGCTGCGAGCTTGGGGTGAGTCACCAAAACAATGAATTTGAAATACGACATTTATTTATTCTTTTAACTTAATTTCGAATCAAATAGTCAGAATGAGCAATACAATAGTTAATACAAGGATCATCAGGGAATAGAAAGACCTTGAGGAGAATTTGTATTTTTCCCGGGAAAATCCGTAGCCTGCCATTAAAATAAGAACAACTAAAAGAAGGAATACCGGTAGAGTAAAAAGTTCTATGATGAAACGAATAACCTGATTATCGATTTTGAAATGGTTACTTCCGATTAGAAAAACAAAATACAAGGCAGTTCCAATACTAGAAATCAAAACCAGACGATCGTTCTGGTTTTGGCTATTCTCTGGTCTTTTTTCTTCCATTATTTCAGGCTGTAAATCCGGCTTTCAAAACACATTGCCGGATAAGATGCTCCAAAAATATCAATCTTGCATCGAAATTTTACCTGCTGTCGAAACGTTTATTGACAGTTTCCCAATTTACGACATTCCAAAAATTATCGACGTATTCGGCTCTCCGATTCTGGTAGTGCAGATAGTATGCATGTTCCCAAACATCAATACATAAAAGCGGAGTACCTTTCTTTTCAACCACATCCATGAGCGGATTGTCCTGATTGGGTGTTGAACTCACAAAAACCTGTCCGTCAGGTCTGGCTACCAGCCAGGCCCATCCGCTACCAAACTGTTTTTTTGCGGCATTGGCAAATTCTTCTTTAAACTTATCCATCGAGCCAAAGCTTTTTTCAATGGCTGCGTTCAAAGTTACAGAAGGTGCACTTTTTACTGGAGAAAGATTTTCCCAGAAAAGCATGTGATTGTAATACCCTCCGCCATTATTTCGCACCGGAGCAGGAAATTTGCTGATTCCGGCAAACAGTTCTTTCAGTTCCAAATTGGCTGCAGGAGTGTCTTTGATGGCCGCCAGGAAATTGGTGTGGTAAGCTTTATGGTGTTTGGTGTAATGAATTTCCATGGTTTTTGCATCAATGGTAGGTTCCAGTGCATTGTATGCAAATGGGAGTTCAGGAAAAATACTGTCAATAGCCTTCTGGCCAGTTGCATTGTTATTACTGTAAACACTGGCCCAAACAGGTGCTGCAACTATGGAGGTGCCTACCAGGGTAAGAAAATTTCTTCGTTTCATGATTTCTGAATTAGGATATCAAAACTGATTTCTGAATTACTTTTTGTAACCTGATAAACAGTTGGATATCCGGATTTGTTTTGAAATCAGAACGTTTATTGAATGTTTTAAGACCGGATTAATTTCCTAACTCAAACATGCCGGCCATATCACTTTTTGAAAATGTTTTAAAAGCGACCATAGATTCTGTTTTGGTGATTCCGGCAACTTTTGTCACTTTCTCTGTCATCAGTTCGGCAAGATCATCGGCATGAGGTAGTCGGATTACTGCTACGAGGTCAAACCTTCCTGAGACGGAATAAACATCCGTAATTCCGGTTAACTTAACTAATTGTTCCGCTACTGAATTGACCTTTTCACGTTCGGTATTGATGAGAATAATTGCGTTAATCATGATTTTTCCCTCCTGAATATTTTTTAAGCTTATTCAAAAGTAAAGAATTTAATGACTGTCCAGGCTTTCCATCATATACAATGAATGTTCGATGGTTGGAAAAATTTCCTGACAGTATTCATTCACCGCTTTTACGCTGCCGGGTAATGTGTAAATCAAAGTTTTACCGGAAACTCCCGCAATTCCGCGGCTTAGCAATGCTGCGGGTTTTTCCGTACCGTACTTCACGCGGATCAGTTCCATAATTCCCGGAATTTCTTTCCCAAGCAAAGGGCGGATCGTTTCAGGAGTAATATCACGTGGCCCGATGCCTGTTCCCCCCGTGGTGAAAATGACGTCCACTCCTGAAGAAATTTTATCATTCACAAGATTGGTGAGCTGGGTCGCGTCATCAGAAATAAGATGATTGGTGATGAAAGTCTTTCGCTTAATTCCGGAAAAAAATGTTTCGGCGAGGTTCTTTATTTGCGGACCGCTTTTGTCGGCGTATTCGCCTACACTGGCACGGTCGCTTAGCGTGATCACATGGATGGTAAGGATTTTTGGAACATAGGTTAGTTCGTCTCCGGCCTTAAGTTCACCATTACGAATCACGCGGGCAAAGATTCCTTCCTTTGGCATGACACAATTACCAACCTCCCGAAAAATGGAGCAGTTGTCGCCATGGCATTTTTTGCCAATTTGTGTGACTTCCAATTCCACCTGTTCATTCCGAAACCGATCCAAAGGCTTGCATTCGTGCAGCAAAATTCCTTCGGTGGTAATGTTTTCAGCAAACTCGCCGAATTTGATCGTTCGGCCAGCCTCTTCCGAAAATTTTGCAATGCTTTCGGTTGCCAGCAGGCTTACCTGCCTGTGCCATTTTCCGGAATGAGCATCGCCTGAAACTCCGGTTTCAGAAAGCTGAATGGATTCAACCGGCTTTTTGATGGTGCCTTTTTTTTCTGAGACATTGACAGAAAGGACTTTGATTTTCATTCTCTATTTTTTTGTTTTACTTACCAGTTGAACTTTCTCGATGACCATTTCCTTGTCGACAGCTTTACACATGTCGTATACCGTAAGAAGAGCAATGCTGACGCCGGTCAGGGCTTCCATTTCGACGCCTGTTTTGCCAAAGCAAAGCGTGGTGCATTCAGCCCGAACCCCATCATCCTTCAGGGTGCATTTAACATCAATTTTCCAAAGCGGCAGCGGATGGCAAAGCGGTATCAGTTCTCCGGTGCGCTTGGCTCCCTGAATTCCGGCAATTTCAGCCACCGTGAGAACATCGCCTTTTTTCATCTGATTTTGACGAATCAAATCAACGGTTTCAGCTTGTAAGCGAATAAAGCCCTTGGCAACTGCTTCGCGCTCCTGATCAGGCTTCTGGCTTACATCAACCATTTTGGCCTTTCCTTTTTCGTCGGTATGTGATAGTTTTTTCATAAGTAATAGTATCAAGTTTCAAATTTTAAATCAGTCATTTGTTGTCATTAGGTCATTTAATAGTCATTAATTGTAAAACCCAAACCAACTATGACAACCAATGACGTGTAACAAATGACTTTAAATGACACATGAGAATTGATCATTAATAATCTGGTAACTGACTGTTGATCAATTTTCAACCTCCAATATTATAGAACTCACCCGATTTATTGTAGGTTCCGCTTTTTGGTTTGTTGCCCATGGCCAGATTTAAGGCTTGTTCAGACCCGAGTTCCCTGATGTTGTAAGCCAGATCGCTGAACAGGCAAGGTTTAATATCTCCGTTGGCCAAAAGACGCACTCGGTTGCATTTGCTGCAATTACCGCCTTCGCCACCTTCCACACGCGAGAATTCTCCCGTCTTCAGATTCATTTGATGAATAAACCGCAGCTTCAATCCTTTCGCTTCACAAAAATCGCGGAGCTTTCTGGTTTCATCGTCCGCTTGTCCGAGTAAAACACAATTGATTTTAATCGGACCCAATCCTACGTCGATTGCAGCTTCTATTCCGAGAAGTACTTTTGACAGGTCACCATTTCGGGTAATTTCACAATATCTGTTTTGATCGACTGTATCAAGACTGATATTTATCCGGTTCAACCCGGCAAGTTTTAAATCCCGGGCAAGCTCAGGCAGCAATATTCCGTTAGTTGTCATCGACAAATCTTCCAGTCCATCAATTTTGGCAAGCATGGCCACCAGTTCAACAATTCCCTTGCGGACCAAAGGCTCTCCACCGGTAATTCTCACTTTGGTTATTCCGTTTTGAACTGCGAGCCGGGTAAAAACTACAATTTCTTCGAAGCTCAGGATATCCGAATGATCAAGCAATTGTATGCCGTCTTCAGGCATGCAATAAGTACACCGGAGGTTGCAGCGGTCGGTAACCGAAATACGCAGGTAATCTATTGAACGGCTATAGCGGTCGAACATAAACTATTTCTCCTTTTTTTATTTCGGTTTTTCCTGCGGCCAGAACGATAAATCCATTTGCCTGATGATAGGCATGCATATGGGCTGATCCGTGATAATCGATCATCCTAACTTCATTCTGATCGGTGATTTGAACGGGCAAACATTCTTCGCGATCTGTTTTTTTACGGTTAAAATCATGACTCATTATTAGCGGGAATCTGACTTCAGGCTGTGTATAATTCATCAGTTTCCAAAGAAATGGTAATACAAAAACTTCAAACTGAATGAACGATGATACCGGATTTCCAGGTAATCCGATGATATATTTATTTTCTTTTGAGGCAAAGGTGGTGTGCTGGCCCGGCTTGATATTGATTTTGCTGAAATGAATTTCGAACTCCAGCTCCCTGATGATTTGAGGAACAAAATCAAAATCGCCAACCGAAACTCCTCCTGAAAGGATGGTCACATCATTTTCAGCAACAGATTGCTCAATGGCTTGAGTGGTCAGTTTTTTGTCGTCGTGTACAATTCCGTAATAATTAACCGGAAATCCGTATTTGGTCGCTTGTGTATAAAGTTGTGGTCCGTTTGAATTGCGGATCTGCGATAAATTTGGAGTTTCTTCCGGATTTACCAATTCCGATCCGGTTGAGATTATTCCTAAAACAGGATTTTTATAAACCGGAACATTGATACAGCCCACCGTTGCCAGCATAGCAACATGTTGTGGCTTGATCTGGATATTTTTTTGCAAAACCAGGTCGCCCGTTTTCAGGTCTTCGCCTTTGAAACAGATGTTGGAATTGGTTTTTTCGCCTTTGAACCGTACTTTCCCGGTTTTTAATTGTTCCGAATATTCCACCATAAAAACGGTGTCGGCACCGTCTGGAACCATGGCTCCGGTCATTATTTTACTGCATTGGTTCGGCCCAATTGCTTTAGTTGGCGATGTGCCGGCAGGTATTACTTCGAGCACGGAAAGTTCATTACCCAAATCCGCACTACGGCAGGCATATCCGTCCATAGCCGACTTGTTGAAAGGTGGAACATCCGCATCAGCAAATATGTTTTTGGCCAGTATCCGACCTGATGAATTCAGGAAATCAACGGATTCGGTGCGAAGTGTTCTGGCCTGTGAAAAAGCAATTTCAAGCGCCTGTTCAAGTGTTATCATCTTGTGTTATTTTCCATGTTTGATCAAAAATAAAGCTGGTCGGATCATTACTAAATTGCCCGCTATCTGAATACACAATTCTATCTGCCAGTTTTTGCATTTCCAATGCCGATGGTTTTACTTCTTCGTAATTTTTCTGGATAAAGACATAAAGTTCCGGAACAATGAATTTACGCAATGCTGCAGATTCAACGATAATTGGCTGATCAGGTGATAGGTGGTCAGAAACGATACTGAAAGCTTCTTCGAGATACGCATCGGTTGACTGGATATAGTAGACATGTTCGGCTCCTGCCTGCAAAAACAATGAGCTGTCTTTGCCCGAGGATATATCAGTTTCTGTAAAGACCCGATAATTTTCGGTTACTATAATGGGACTTAATCCTGAAGATGGCTCGTGAAAATGTGGAGTGATTTTGATAGCAACCAATTTCTGTCCGGCATTTTGCCTGATTACCCTACGGATAAAACTTGTTTTACCGACGTTGCGTCCGGACCCGGAGATCAGCATAATTTTATTGGAAGTCAGTATCATACCTTTGCAATTCAATTATATAAATGAAGGTTGCATTTGCTGACAAACCAGAATGGCAGGCAGTTTCTGCTCCTTTACAATTCATCCTGCCACAGCAGGAATCGGGAGGCTGATGCGTTTCCACATGCAACCCATCGGTTATGTTGGCTTATTAATTCACTTAGCCAATCAAAACTCGGAGTTTATTAGATATGCAAATATAGAACTATTTGTATGGGTTTCAATTTTCAATCTCAAGTTTCAGTATTGTTGGGTCACAAACTGGAGAATATGGAACTTAAAACCTGTAAGTTGCATTACTTTTTGTAGAAGTTCATTTGCTGTAAATAATCCCAGCTTCGATAAGGTATGAAATGCCGGATGTCTTTCCCTGCTTTAATCGAATTGCGAATAAATGTGGAGGAAATTTCCATCAACGGAGCTTCAGCAACCTGTACGCGTGGATATTTTAGCGCAGTCTCAGCATTGAACCCGGGACGTGGATAAACGATGATGTCGTAATTAGCCAACAGAACATCTGCATTTTTCCATTTATGAATGGTGTCTAGATTATCGGATCCCATTAGTATATAAAACCGATGGGTCGGGTATTTTTCGCTCAGGTAAGTCAGTGTGTCAATGGTATACGATGGTTTTGGCAAACCAAATTCAACTTTTGAAGCACGAAAACGCAGATCGTCGCCAATGGCCCGGTTAACCAGTTCCAGCCGCTGATAATCATCAAGCAGCGTTTTTTTGTTTTTCAGCGGATTTTGCGGACTTACTACAAACCAAAGCTGATCGATTTCGGTGTATTCGACCATGAAATTGGCAATGGCCATGTGTCCGACATGAATCGGGTTAAATGAGCCAAAATAGAGTCCGGTTTTAATCATGGTTTTATTTTCTTCTATTGTATCGTTGAATTACAGAATAATTAAGATTTCTTATAATCATAGAGTCATTGTCAACTCTTAAAACTAGAAGCTTGTTCACAATATCATCCTGATACATGAACAAAGTATCGTGGTTAAAAGTGTATTTATACTTTGTCAGTGGATCAACGTATAAAATAGAATCTTTATCTATTTGAAAAATTGCATTCCCATTTTCATCATTCCCCCAGGCACCTATAATTCTTTCTGTTGTTACTTCTTGATTTGCTTTGTTTTGTTTCTTTTTTGTACAGGAAATCATCAGCAATACTAGTAATGATAGGATTAAGGTTCGGCTCAATTCATTAATCTTCATATTCGGCTTTCTCAAACCAATGTAATTTCAACTTGGTGATTTAATGTTTATTTTATTCTGTTTTAAAGTACATTCAATACCTGTTCCTTAATTTTTTCCAGATTATCTTTCATTTGTACTACAATACGCTGGAGGTTGCTTTCGTTGGCTTTCGAACCGAGGGTATTGATTTCGCGGCCAATTTCCTGCGCGATAAAACCTAATTTTCGGCCTGAAGGTTCATCCTCGGCCATGGTTTCGGTGAAATAGCTGCAATGGTTGGTCAAACGGACTTTTTCTTCATTAATATCAAGTTTTTCCATGTAATAAATCAGTTCCTGTTCGAAACGGTTTTTATCCACATTGCCGTTCAGTTGTATGTCGTTCAGGCTATCCATGATTTTAGTCTTGACATTCTCCATGCGCTGTGTTTCGTGCGGTTCCACCTGACCGAGTAAATCCAGAATGTTCTGAACATTATTCTCTATGTCGGTTTTAAGCGCCAGTCCTTCCTGATCGCGAAAACGGTTCAGTTCTTCGAGGGTTTTAATCAGGTTTGCCCGAACTTCGATCCACTCTGATTCATCCAGTTCATCGTAAACCATCTTCACCGTTTCAGGCAAACGCAAGATGCTGTTCATAATGGATCCGTTAATTTCCAGTCCCAGTTCTTTGTGGACTTCGGCCAGCTGAGCGTAATAATCCTTGATGATAGCGGAATTAATTCGCGAGGTGCTTTCAGTACCAAGATTATCGAGGTAAAGCGCGAAATCAACCTTTCCTCGGGTAAGCATTTCAGAAATCAGGCGGCGTATTTCAATATCCTTTTCGCGATACATCGCCGGAATACGGGTATTAATATCGAGTTGTTTGCTGTTGAGCGATTTAATTTCAAGGGTGATTTTTTTATTTCCCACTTCGAACTCGGTTTTCCCGAATCCAGTCATTGATCTTATCATATATGATTGATTTTTGCTGCTAAAGATAACCCAAAAGTACAAAGGAAAAAGAAAAAGGGAAAAAGGAAATGAGGAATTGAGATGATGGTTGACTTTTTCCTGTTTCCTTATTTCTACATTCATTTTTCTATTATGCAATGACACCCGAGCCAATCAACTCATCACCTTCGTACCAGGCGGCAAATTGTCCGGAAGTGATGCCGCGTTGTTCCTCATCAAAAAGGATATACATGCCATCGTCATGCTGATAAATGGTTGCTTTTTCGAGTGGCTGACGGTACCTGATCCGCAAATCGTATCTTCTGCTTTCTCCTGAATGCATGGCTAAATCCGGGCGTATCCAATGAATTTCGTCATTTGGAATAAAAAGTCCCGGACGATATAAACCAGGATGTTCAGTACCTTCACCAACATAAATAATGTTTCGGATTACATCGGTTCCAATCACAAACAGGGGATCCTGATGGCCACCAATATTCAGCCCTTTACGTTGTCCAACAGTATAAAAATGGGCGCCTTTGTGTTCGCCAATGACTTCGCCGTTCCAGGGTTTATAAGGAAAAGCGGAACAAAGCTTTTTTAAGTTTTCCTCCGTTTTTTCAACATTCTTTTTCTTCGAAATAAAATCGGCTGTAATTTCAATCACGTTGCCGGTTTTTGGTTCAAGTTGCTGTTGAAGAAAAGTGGGTAAGTCAACTTTTCCAACAAAGCATATTCCCTGAGAATCTTTTCGCTCGGCGGTGGGCAGGTTTGCCAAACGGGCGATTTTTCGAACTTCCGGTTTTTCCAGATGACCAATCGGGAAGATGGCCTTCGAGAGCTGATACTGATTTAACTGGCAAAGGAAATAGCTCTGATCTTTGTTTTGGTCTTTTCCGGCAAGTAACTGATGAATGGATTGTCCATCGATTTCAAACTCTGACTTTCTGCAATAATGCCCGGTGGCAACAAAGTCGGCATCGTATTTTAGACATTCTTCCAGAAAGATATCAAACTTTATTTCGCGGTTACAAAGTACATCGGGATTGGGAGTGCGGCCTTTGCTGTATTCGGCAAACATATAATCCACCACACGTTTTTTATAATCTTTACTTAAGTCAACTATGTGAAAAGGAATTTCAAGTTTTTTGGCAACCAGTTCGGCAATCATTGCATCGTCTTCCCAGGTACAGCGTGAGGTTATTGTTCCGGTACGATCGTGCCAGTTAACCATGAACAAGGCAACAACATCGTATCCTTGCTGTTTCAGTAAATAGGCAGCAACACTTGAATCGACACCTCCTGACAGGCCTATGACAACACGTTTCATTGGAGTTTCAATTTTCAAATTCAAGCTAAGCTTCATGCCGGATAATGATTTAAAAAGCTTTCAAATAATCCCGGTTTTGAACGAAGACGATACGCTTTAGCTCAATTGGGTAGGCAAAAGTATGTAAAGTACCGCGTTTTTCCAACAGTGTATTATCGGTTATATTAAATCATCCTGGTTAATATCTGAAACATTAATAATCTTTTTCAGGATGGCGTACATGGTTAATCCTGAAGCTGATTTAATACCTGTTTTTTCAGAAATATTCTTGCGGTGCGAAATAACGGTGTGGGTGCTCACAAAAAGCTGATCGGCAATCTCCTTATTCGAGTGTCCTTTGGTTACGAGTTGTAAAACTTCTATTTCGCGTTTGGTGAGCTCTGTATCTGTGTCTTTGTTTGGGTCTGAAAGAAATGAATTTAAAATTTCGTTTACCTTATAGCAAATCAAGGTCGGTGTATCATACAAATTGATCGCATCTTTGGAATATGCGGAATCAGGATGCAACTGAAGGGTAAGGAAATGGATATTTTGAGAAGAAGTAAGCAATCTGCGAATGAACGAGGCACTTTTTTCCTGTTCTTCCGAAGAAGCAATAATTACGATGTGACCATTCAATGCCGGATAGTCAATTAATTCATCGCCACGGTGAAGCAGGATTATTTCGCTGGCCAGACTTCCTTTCAGTATTTCGTAAAAACCGGTTAAAACCAGGTCTGACTGGCTGATCACAACCACATATATTTTGGGAATACTATTCATATCCAGCTAAAAGTTTTTCGAGCTGTTTTACTTTTGGCATCAGAATATGATCTTCAATTCGGGAGTGGTTTTTCAGGTCCTTTTCAAACAGAAATAAATTAGCCAGAAAGGCATTGCCGCGATTCTGGTCGTAATTGGGAGGTAAATACTTAATGATGATATTTTTAAGGTCATCCATTTTATCATCCATATTCGAATGCTCTTTTTCGAAGCTTTCAATGGAAAAGGATGGATACTTTTGGGTAAACTGATCGCGTTTTTCAGGATTTTCTACTACTGCGTTTAGCTCGAGGATAAAAGGAAACATTTCGCGTTCCTCGAAATTGATGTGGATTACAAATTCTTCCTTGAACTTGGCATAGAATTTCCTGACCAACTCGTTCTCCACATTCTGATCCGGAGTTGCTGCCAAAAAAAGTTCGATCAGCCGGTCGTTTTCAGGAATCAGATATTGTATGTAATACTCATGAGTTTTAATCAGGTAATCGATCACCATCAAAACAGAGAAATCGAGCAGGCGCTTTTCCGGAAAATAGGCTTCGTAATGAAAAACATTGATGGTTTCAACAAAAAAGTTGAGGTCAATCTTTTTTTCCTCGCAGATTGTACGGATTGTTTTATCGCCAAAACCAAGTTTGATACCCAGCCGGTTGATGACTGGCAATAATGAATGATCCTTGTGTATTACCGAAGCGAGTTTGCTGTTTTCGTTAAACAATTCCATTTTCTGAAAAAATAATTAGATGTACACCAAAGACAATATTTTCGATCAAAAGTTCATCAAATTAGGAAAACCCCATTTTTGATGAGGTTTTCGAAAGTATATTATTGCTTTTTCCCGGTTTACGGTCTTCTGCTCCAGAAAGTCCTTTTTGGTTTTGGTTCTGTCTGTGCTGAAGGATGATTGTTCGGTCTGCTTTCACGACTTGCCGAAGATTCCCTGATCGCCTGGCCGTTGTGTTGGCGGGCGATTGGTTTTCGGGCAGTTTTAGCTGGTGCTTTCATTGGCGTGAAATCGGTCATTGCATACGGATGATCGTCTACTACCGGTATGGTTTGAGATATCAAACGTTGAATATCGCGCAGAAAAGTGATTTCTGTATTATCGCAAAATGAAAGAGCGATGCCGCTTTGTCCGGCACGACCAGTCCTTCCGATGCGGTGAACGTAGGTTTCCGGAATATTCGGTATTTCGAAATTGATCACATGTGTTAAATCATCAATGTCAATTCCTCTGGCAGCAATGTCGGTGGCAACCAACAGCCGGATTTTTCCACCTTTAAAATCGGAAAGCGCCTTTTGACGGGCATTCTGCGATTTGTTTCCATGAATAGCCTGTGCCTGATGACCGTTTTTTTGTAGAAACTGAACCACCTTGTCGGCACCATGTTTGGTCCGGGTAAATACAAGTGCAGATACAATTTCCTGTTTCCGAAGTAAATGAAGCAAAAGGCTGCGTTTATCAGCATAATTCACCATGTACATTTGTTGTTCTACCTTTTCTGCCGTAGTCACTTCAGGAGTAATTTCCACTTTCGACGGATTGTTCAGAATGGTTTGCGACAATTTAACGATGTCAGTCGGCATGGTAGCCGAAAAGAACAGCGATTGTCGCTCCCGGGGTAATTCAGCAATAATACGTTTTACATCGTGAATAAAACCCATATCGAGCATACGGTCTGCTTCATCGAGTACAAATAGCTCAATACTACGGAAGTCGATGTATCCCTGGTTAAATAAATCGAGGAGACGGCCGGGAGTTGCAATCAGAATATCAATTCCCTGACGCAGTGCATCGGTCTGAGGGCGTTCACCCACACCACCATAAATCACGGTGTGTTTCAATCCGGCATAACGTCCGTAAGCTGTAAAACTTTCGCCTATCTGGATAGCCAGTTCGCGGGTAGGGGTTACAATCAGTGATTTAATTTTCCGTTTTCCTTTAGCCGGAATGTGTGTGTTGTAAAGGATTTGAATAATCGGAATAGCAAAAGCTGCTGTTTTTCCGGTTCCTGTTTGTGCACATCCTAATAAATCTTTTCGCTGAAGTATGATGGGTATTGCTTGTTCCTGAATGGGAGTAGGTATTTCGTAGCCCTCTGTTTTTAAAGCCCTCAGGATGGGCTCAATCAAATCTAAATTTTCAAATGACATTTTAATAATTTGGAAAGGCTTTCGGGTCAAACTTTTTTGACTGGCCTTTATGTTTACGCCGCGAAATTAGTCATTAATCCGACAAACCACCCAAATTCGGACTTATTTATCGTTTTTTATTGAAAAAGAATATGTTAGGGTGATGTTTAAAAACAATGACTGCCAGCTTAACGAAACTGGCAGCTTTTGTAACAATACATTATTTAAGTAATCTATTCTTCAATTGCACTATAAAGAATCGCTGCTAGCCGATCATAAAACTCCCCATGCTGAAAACTTTTAATCTGCATCATTCCAACAAAAATCAAATGTTCTTTCGGATCAATGAAAAAATTGGTGGTATAATAACCGCCCCAATCGTAGGTTCCAGGCGATTTTGAACTTATTCCCTGTGCCTGGTCAGTCAGCAAGGCGAATCCGAGACAAAATGTTTCGCCAGGTCGGTTGCTGATTCCTTTTCCTTGCTGATTCTGGGTTATTATTTGATCACTGGTCATCACTTCAATCGTCTTCCGGCTAAGTATCCGTTTGCCATTGTAAATGCCGTTATTCAATAATGCCTGAATGAAAATGGCATAATCCATTGCCGTTGATGAAAGTCCGCCACCTCCGGCATAATGTCCGATATCCTTTTTTTTCGGATAATCGATAAAAGAAACAAGCGGATCATTATTTATCATCTGAAAATTATTGCTGGCATCGTAGCCATAAATTGGGACCAGTCTTGATTGCTTTTCAAGGG
>Ga0209261_10000327_pt1 | contig 12799 bp, 13 predicted proteins | sample DOMMetBare1Fresh_FD_187470 | JGI IMG/M metagenome (GOLD analysis project Ga0209261, IMG submission 187470) | Wetland sediment microbial communities from St. Louis River estuary, USA, under dissolved organic matter induced mercury methylation -... | ecosystem: Environmental > Aquatic >...
ATCAGCCGGACGCCGCTGCGCGAGGCGCTCAAGGTGCTGGCGGTCGAGGGCCTGGTGACGATGAATGTGCGCCGCGGCGCCTACGTCACCGAGATGTCGCGCGACGACGTGGCGCAGGTCTATCACCTGCTGGGCCTTCTGGAGAGCGACGCGGCCGCGCAGGTGGCTGCGCATGCCAGCGCGGCGCAGCGCGCGCAGCTGCAGCGGCTGCACGACCGGCTGGAAAAGCAGGTCCGGCAGCGCGACGCGTTCTTCGCGGCCAACGAGCAGTTCCACATGGCGCTGCTGGAGGCCGCCGGCAACCGCTGGGCCACGCAGGTGGTGACCGATCTGCGCAAGGTGATGAAGCTCAACCGACACCACTCGCTGTTCAAGCAAGGGCGGCTGGCCGATTCGCTGGCCGAGCACCGCGCGCTGATGCAGGCCATCGACGCCTGCGACGGCGAGGCCGCGCGCCGGCTGATGCGCGCGCACTTCCAGAGCGGGCTCGAAGCGGCGGCCTGAGCAAGGGCCCGCACGCCGAACGCGGTCATTGGCTCGGCGCTATGCTGGGCGCGCCTCACGATCCCGCCGCGCCATGACCCAACAGCCCTACGCCAGCTACGAATCCTTCGAGTCGGAAGCGCGCCGCCGCGGCTTCGACGAGGTGCTCGAGCGCAGCTGGCCGCCGCAGACCGTGCTGGACACGCACACCCACTCGTTCGGCGTCTGGGCGCAGGTGAGCCGCGGCGAGATGTGGCTCACGGTGGGCGAGCGCACGCAGCACCTGCTGCCCGGCGCGCAGTTCACGCTCGACCCCGACGTGCCCCATGCCGAGCGCTACGGTGCCGACGGTGCGTCGTACTGGGTGGCGCGGCGCAACACACGCCCCTGACCGCACGCGTGTGCCGCTCAGCTCACGTGGATGGCGTGCCCCAGCCGCGGGTCGACGCCGCCCTGCGCCAGTGAGCGCAGCACACCGATCGCGGACTCGAGCCCCTGATGCTCGACGATGCGCAGCCAAGGCGTCTGCGGATCGAGCGCACGTTCGAGAAACCGCCGCTGGCTCGCGCCGGCACGCTGCTGCAACTGCGCCGCGCCCCAGGTCTCGATGCGCCGCTGCGCCTGCTCGGGCGCGAAGAAGAACGCGGGCTTGGCGCCCGGCAGCGCGACGTCGCGTGCGCCGGCGCTGAACTGCGTGGCACCGATCACTGCGCTGTGGCGCAACGCGTCGCCGAAGTGCCGGTGCAGCCGCAGCCGCTGCTCGGCACTGCCGGAGAAGTCGGCGAACACCGTCAGCACCGAGGCATCGAGCGATTCGACGGCGTCGTAAGTCGACACGCGGTCGAACGCGCCGAGCGACTGCACGAAGTCCACATGACCCGGTGAGGTGAGACCCACCACCTGCACGCCGTGCAGCTCGCGCAGGCACCAGGCCGTCGCATACGCGGTCTTGCTCGATGCGCTGGACAGCACCACCTGCCGCGCGCCGAAATAGCCATGCTCGTGCAGGAAGTCGGCGAGCAGGAAGGCGGTGGCGAACAGTGGTTGCACGACCATCACCGTGTTCTCTTCGGCCTCGCGGTAGGACGGGTCGGCGGCGCAGCGCCGGTAGCGGTTGTAGACCGCGGCCAGCCCCGCGCGGTGCGGCGCCTCGTCAGTGAACGCTCCTTTCGACCGGCTCGAGGCCTGCACCACCAGCTCGGCGGCGAGCGGCAGGTACCCGTACACGCGCTCGCCCACGCTCAAGCCCTCGGCACGGCTCTCGGCGACGTCGGCGAAGCCCCACACCGGCACGATGCCCCAGTCGGCCTGGCCGCTCGGAAAGAACTGCCAGTACTGCATGCGATCGCCGAACAGCGCGTAGGTGATGTTGTTCGTGGTCAGCGCGATGCGGCGCACCGCGAGGCGCACCTGGCCGTCGGCAAGCGGCACCGCGGGCTCAGAGTCGAGCCGGCAGACGGCCGGATCGGACTTGCTGGTGAGGATGCGCTGGACCGTCACGCCCGGCCTTCAGCGCACGACCAGCCGCGGCGCACGCTCCGCGGGGCCGATGCTGCCGATCTCGGCCGCGGCCGCAAAGCCGTGGCGCTCGAAGATGGCCATCACGCCGGCGACCGCCGATGCGTCGCACGACACCAGCAGGCCGCCGCTGGTCTGCGGGTCGGTCAGCAGGGCCTTGTCGGCGGCGGCAAAACCGTCCGGCAGCACCACCTCGGCGCCGTAGCCGGCCCAGTTGCGGCCCGACGCGCCGGTGACCATGCCGCGTGCCGCCAGTTCGCGCACACCCGGCAGCAGCGGCACGCGCGCCCAGTCGATCGTCACGGTCGCGCGCGCGCCACGCGCGATCTCCAGCCCGTGGCCGGCCAGGCCGAAGCCGGTGACGTCGGTCAACGCGTGCACGCCGGGCAGCGCCGCGAGATCCGGGCCGGGCGTGTTGAGCTTGGTCGTGGTGGCGATCATCTGGTCGTAGCCGGCGGCATCGAGCTGGTCCTTCTTCAACGCCGCCGACAGCACGCCCACGCCGAGCGGCTTGCCGAGCACCAGACGATCGCCGACCTTGGCGTCGGCGTTGCGCTTGACGCGCTTGGGATGCACCAGCCCGAGCGCGACGAGGCCGTAGATCGCCTCGACCGAATCGATGGTGTGGCCGCCGGCGATCGGGATGCCAGCCGCCCGGCACACCGAATTGCCGCCCTCGAGGATCCTGCCGATCACCTCGGTCGACAAGACGTTGATCGGCATGCCGACGAGGGCGAGTGCCATGATCGGCGTGCCGCCCATCGCGTAGACGTCGCTGATCGCATTGGTCGCCGCGATGCGGCCGAAGTCGAACGGGTCGTCGACGATCGGCATGAAGAAGTCGGTCGTCGCGATCAGCGCCTGCTCGTCGTTGAGCTGGTACACCGCCGCGTCGTCGGCGGTCTCGATGCCCACCAGCAGCTGCGGCGGCACCGGCATCTTCGAGGTGCCCTTGAGGATCTCGCTCAGCACGCCGGGCGCGATCTTGCAGCCGCAGCCGCCGCCGTGCGACAGCGACGTCAAGCGGACTTCGGCGGGTTTCGCGGGTGCGTTCATCGATCGGTCTCCAAGGTCTCGGCCACCAGGGCCAGCAAGGTCGCGCGCTCGCGCGACGGGTGAAGGCGCTCGGCGCGTGCGTCGCACTGCCGCTGCAAGCGCGCCAGCATAGCCGGATCGTCGCGGCAGCGCTGCAGCAGGGCCACCAGGCCGGCCACGTCATCGGGTTCGAAATACCCGGCATAGTCGGCGCCGAGCAGGCCGACGTTGCCGTCGATGCGCGAGGCCAGCACCGGCGTGCCGCTGGTGATGGCCTCGATCACCGTGTGCGCGCCGCCCTCCATGCGGCTGGCCTGCACCAGCAGATGGGCGCGCTGGATGCGCGCGCGCGTCGGCGCATGCGCGAGCGCGCCGAGCCAGCGGTAGCTCGGTGCCCGCGCCGCCAGGGCCTCGGCGCGGGCACCGAGCTCGGGGTCGAGCGCGGCGCCGATGTGGTCGAACCGCAGGTCGCTGCGATGCGCCAGCCGCTCGGCCGCGGCCATGAAGACCTCCGGCGCCTTCTCGCTGCGCAGGTGCCCGACCATCAGCGCCCGCAGCCGGGTCGTGCTCTTGTCGAGCCGGCGGCGCGGCGGCGCCGACTGCAGGCAGACCCGGGCCCGATGCCGCACCGCCTCGGGCAGCGCCGACGCGCCAAGCTCGTTGAGCACCACCAGGTGGTCGGCCAGCTCGAGCGAGCGCTGCGCCGCGGCATCGCTGCGGATGTCGCGATACAGGTCGGTGCCGGTCAACACCACGATCAACGGCCGCCGCGGCGGGGTCGCCGCCCAGCGCGCGATCGAGTCGGCGGATCGCCGGGCGTGCAGCGCGATCATCAGGTCGGCTGGTGCGCCGTCCCAGCGCTGCACCACCGAGACGAGATAATCGCGCGACAACACCCGTGCCCAGCGCGACGCCGTGTGCCAGTTGCCGTTGTTGGCCGACGCCGACGCCGGCGTGACCAGGCAGATGGCGGCACGTTTCATCGATGAACTCTACCTTGCCGACCGACGCCGCCGCCATCCACGATGCCGAAGCGGTACGACATGGATCCGCACCCGTGCTGGCCGCGGCGCTCGCCGATGCGCGTCAACGGCTGCTGCGCCAGTTCGACTCCACCGCGCAGGCGCTGGGCTCGCAGGCGATGACCGTGCCGCAGTCGCCCGAGCTCAACCCGCCGCTGTGGGAGCTGGGCCACATCGGCTGGTTCGAGGAGTACTGGATCGGCCGCAACCCGCAGCGTCGGCGCGGTGCCGCGGCCGATCCGGCCCGCGCGCATGCGGCGCCGCTGCGTGCCGGCGCCGACGCGCTGTACAACTCGAGCGAGGTGCCGCATGCCAGGCGCTGGCAGCTCGGCCTGCCGGACGCCGCGCGCACGCGGGCCGATCTGCAGCGCATCCGCGAGCGCACGCTGAGCCTGCTACAAGGCAGCACCGACGGCACCGACGACGAGCTGTACTTCTATCGCCTGGCGCTGTTCCATGAAGACATGCACCGCGAGGCCTGGGTCTACATGGCGCAGAACCTCGGGTTCGAACCGGGCGTGGAGTTGCTCGCGCCTCGGGCCAGTGCCAACGAAGGCCAGACGCGGCGGGTGGAAGGCGGACTGTGCGCGGTGGGTTCGCTGCTTGAGGGATTCGCCTTCGACAACGAACTGGGCCGGCACGAGATCGCGCTGCCCGCCTTCGACATCGACGCGGCACCGGTGAGCTGGTCGCGATTCCTGCCCTTCGTCGACGCCGGCGGCTACGACGACGCGCGGCTGTGGACGCGCGAAGGCTGGGCGTGGCGCAAACGCTGCAGCGCCGGTCAGCCTCGGTATCTGGAACGCACCGAGGGTGGCGCGTGGCAGCGCCGGCAGTTCGGCCAATGGATCGACCTCGAAGCGAACCTGCCGGCCATGCACCTGAGCCATCACGAGACGCTGGCCTGGTGCCGCTGGGCCGGCCGGCGCCTGCCGAGCGAGGCCGAGTGGGAGCATGCCGCCGTCACGGCACGCGAGCGCGGCGAGCCGTTCGACTGGGGCCAGGTGTGGGAGTGGACCGCCAGCGGCTTCATGCCCTACCCCGGTTTCGTTGCCCACCCGTATCGCGACTATTCGGCGCCGTGGTTCGACGGCCGGCCGGTGCTGCGCGGCGCCTCGTTCGCGACCGCGCCGCGCATGAAACACCCGCGCTACCGCAACTACTTCACCGCCGAGCGCAACGACATCTTCGCCGGCTTTCGCAGCTGCGCGGCCTGACACCGCCGCCACGCGGACGCTAGGCCGCGTGGAACACGGCGAACCAACGCTGCGGATCGGTCCAGCAGGTGGTGCGACTGAAGCCGGCGTCGTGCAGCAGGCGGTCGAACCCCTCCACGGTGTACTTGTAGGAGTTCTCGGTGTGGATGCGCTCGCCGGCCACCAGGTGCCGCGCGCCGCCCGACCAGCGCAGCGTGACATCGCGCCGGGCCTGCAGGTGCATCTCGATGCGGCTCGATGCATCGTCGAACAGCGCCACGTGGGCGAAGTCCTCGACCCGCGCGTCGCAGCCGAGCAGCGTGTTCAGGCGGCGCAGCAGGTTCAGGTTGAACGCTGCGGTCACCCGCAGCGGGTCGTCGTAGGCCAGCTCGAGCGTTTCCTTCGGCTTGAGCAGGTCCACGCCGATCAGGAGCCCGCCGCCGAGCGCCGCCTCGCGTGCCTGGCGCAGAAACGAGCACGCCTGCGAGGGCGTGAAATTGCCGATGCTCGAGCCCGGGTAGAACAACAGCTTCGCACCCTCGCCGGCCTCGCGCGGCAGGCTGAGCGACGATGAAAAATCGATGCCCACACCGACCATCTCCAGCGCCGGGTGCTGGCGCTGCAGCGTCGTCAGGCTGTGCCGCAGGTAATCCACCGCGATGTCGACGGCCACGTAGCGCCGCGGGTTGAGCGTGTCGAACAGGCGTCCGGCCTTCTCGCAATTGCCGGCGCCCAGGTCCACCAGCGTGTGCCCGGTGCCCGCTACCGCGGCGATGGCCCGCTTCTCGGCGTCGAAAATGGCCCGCTCGGTGCGCGTCGGATAGTACTCCGGCAGTTCGGTGATGGCGTCGAACAGCCGCGAGCCCAGCGCGTCGTACAGAAACTTCGGCGCCACCCGGGCCGGCGTGTCGAGCAGGCCGGCGGCGAGCTCGGCCTGGGTCGCGGCACTGTCCTCGCGGTGCAGTTGGATGAACTGGGGGCTGCGCATGTGCCCAGTATGTCGCCGAGGGCAAAGACCACGCTGCGGGAAATCCATGTGTAAGGTTTAATCGCGTGGCGCGACACGTCACAGGTCGCCTCCAGGCGCTGCGGTGCCTGCGCGGGGCGGAGGTCGCGTGCCGGTCTGCGCAACCACCATCAACCCGCCATGCTGCCTCCGTTCACCGTCAATCAATCCTGGGCCATTCTCAGCGCCGCGATCCTGCTCGAGGTGGCCGGCACAACCTGCATGCGCCTGAGCGAAGGCTTCAGCCGTCTCACGCCGTCGGTACTGATCTTCGTCTTCTACGCCGCCTCGTTCGCGCTCAACACACTGGTGATCCGCACGCTCGGCCTGAGCGTGGTCTATGCCGTCTGGTCGGGCGTGGGCACCGTGCTGACGGCGCTGATCGGCTACCTGTACTTCAAGGAGCCGGCCACCGCGCTGAAGATGATCAGCACCGGATTGATCATCATCGGCGTGTTCGGCCTGCACAGCGCGTCGCGTTCGGTCTGAGGCCCGCGGATGAGCGCGCGCACACCCAACGAGCTGTCGATCGAGCGCTACCGCCGTGTCGCCACGCGCTACGACGATTCGGCGCGGTTCACGATGCCGCTGCGGCAGCGCACGATCGCGCTGCTGCAACTGCGGCCCGGCGAGCGCGTGCTCGACGTCGGCGCCGGCACCGGGCTGAGTTACGCGCTGCTGCGCGACGGCGTCGGCGAGTCGGGGCGCGTGCTGGCCTTCGAGCAGAGCCCGGAGATGTTCGCCCAGGCACGCGAGCGTGTGGCGCGCGAAGGCTGGAGCAACGTCTGGCATTGCTGCGCCAGCGCCGAGTCGGTGGAGCTGCCCGAACCGGTCGACGCGGTGCTGTTCAACTACGTGCACGACATCACCCGCACGCCGCAGGCGGTGGCCAACATCCTGCGCCAGGCCCGGCCCGGCGCGCGCATTGCCATGGCCGGCATGAAGTTCTTTCCCTGGTGGACCGGCCCGCTCAACCTGCTGGCCTGGCTGAAGAACAGACCCTACAACGCAAGGCCGGCCGATCTCTGGCACCCTTGGGACATCGTGCAGACCTATTGCGACCGCTTCGAGCGCCACGCCACCCAGTTCGGCATGGGCTACATCGCCCATGGCGTCAACCGTCAGGAGGCATCATGAATCCATTGCAGCGACCCCGGCTCGACACGCGCGCGCTGGCGACGCGCTACGCGCAGGTGCGCGCCCAGAGCCTGGCGCTGGCCGAACCGCTGAGCGAAGCCGACTGCCAGGTGCAGTCGATGCCCGATGTCAGCCCGACCAAGTGGCACCTGGCACACGTGACCTGGTTCTTCGAGACCTTCGTGCTCGAACGCCACGAGGCCGACTTCAAGCCCTTCGATCCGCGGTTCCGGGTGCTGTTCAACAGCTACTACCAGCAGGTCGGCCGCCAACATCCGCGGCCGCAGCGCGGGCTGATCTCGCGGCCGTCGCTGGCGGAGGTGAAGCGCTACCGCGCCGCGGTGGACGAGCGCGTCGACGCACTGCTGCACCGCGCGCACGACGCGGCCGTCGACGCACTGGTCGAGCTCGGTCTGCAGCACGAACAGCAGCACCAGGAACTGCTGCTCACCGACATCCTGCACGTGTTGTCGTGCAACCCGTTGGCCCCGGTGTTCCGGCCGACCTGGCCGCTGGCGCCGGTGGCACCGGTGGCGCTCGACTGGGTGTCCTATCCGGGTGGCCTGGTGGAAGTCGGCCACGACGGCGAGGGTTTCGCATTCGACAACGAAGGGCCGCGGCACCAGCTCCTCCTGCAGCCGTACGCACTGGCCAATCGGCTGGTCACGCACGGCGAGTGGGCGCAGTTCATGCATGACGGCGGCTACGACGATCCGCGCTGGTGGCTGTCGGCCGGCTGGGACTGGCTGCGCAGCAACGGCATTGCCGCGCCGCTGTACTGGCAGCGCAGCGCCGACGACGCGCACGACTGGCACAGCTTCACGCTGCACGGCCTGGTGCCGATCGACCCGCATACGCCGATCACGCACATCAGCTACTTCGAGGCCGATGCCTATGCGCGCTGGGCCGCCGACCGGCTCGGCGTCGACGCCCGCCTGCCCACCGAAGCCGAGTGGGAACACGCGGCCGAGCCGAATCAGGATGCGTTGCGCAGCGCCGGCAACTTCGTCGAATCGATGGCCCTGCACCCGATGCCCGTGGCCCGCGCCGAGGCGACACCGATGCAGCTGTTCGGCGACGTGTGGGAGTGGACCTGCAGCAGCTACGCGCCCTACCCCGGCTTTCGTGCCTGGGACGGAGCGGTGGGCGAGTACAACGGCAAGTTCATGGTCAACCAGTACGTGCTGCGCGGCGGCTCGTGCGCGACGCCGCGCGCGCACGTGCGCGCCAGCTACCGCAACTTCTTTCCGACCGACGCGCGCTGGCAGTTCAACGGTGTGCGCCTGGCCTGCGATCGCCATTGATCGCCCCGTCAACTGAAACTAGGAGGAACCCGACATGACTGGATCCCTGCTGCGCAGCCTGGCGGCCGCCGCGTGCGGCTGCCTGATCACCCTCGGCGCGCAGGCGCAGAACTACTCGTCGCCCAACAACGGGCCGTTTCGCACCACCAGCGACGGCGCCGACATGCAGCTCATGCTCGAAGGCCACGACGCGGTGGCCTACTTCACCCAGAACGCCGCGGTGAAGGGCGACCCCGCCATCAAGCTCGAACACCAGGGTGTCACCTACCGCTTTGCCAGCGAGGCCAACAAGGCCGAGTTCCAGAAGTCGCCCGAGAAGTACATGCCGCAGTTCGGCGGGTTCTGTTCCAACGGCATCAACTACGCAGTGCCCTGGGGCAGTGGCGGCGGTCCCAACACCTGGCGCATCTACCGCGGCAAGCTCTATGTGTTCGGCGGCCAGAAATCACGCGATCATTTCGAGATGGAGACCGAAGTCAATCTCGAACGGGCGCACCGGTACTGGAACGGCGAGGTCGCCGGCTCCAACGCACTGTTCACCCGCTACAAGCGCCTGATCTTCCGCGTGCCGCACTACAAGACCGACAAGGCGCTGCAGGACGAGTGGGAAGCCAAGCTCGCCGCCAAGACGCTGCCGGTGATGCCGGGGGCGGCACAAGTCGTGCCGGCCCAGTAGTGCGCGTCGGCCTCAGGCGCGGTGCAGCCGGCGCAGGCTGTCGGCCTGCGCGAGCGTGGCGCGGTAGCCGGCCTCGATCGCGCGCTCGCGGAATTCCCGCGACAGGTTGACCCAGTAGCCGAAGTCCGGGTGCAGCACCAGGTCGGCCAGCACGGCGTCGGTCTGCACGAGGGCACGCTTCCTCAGGTCGTCGCCGCGGTAGCGCTCGGCGCCGGGCGGCGCGCGGTCTTCGTGCGCCGAGGCGTCGACGGCCAGCACGCGTGCCGCGCCGAGCTGGCGTGCCACGCGCACCGGCAGCGGTGCGAACCAGTCGGGGTCGACGAACTGCTCGCCGCGAATGCGCACCGGCGCGAACTGCCCTTCGATGGCGGCCGACGCCTGCACCGCCAATCCAACGTCACCGCCGGTGAACGCCACCACCGCGGCGTCGCGCCTTCGCACGGCCACGCACGCCATGCGCACCGGCATCTTTTCGAGCAGGCGGATCGGCGCGTGCTGCCGCACCAGCTCGGCCACCGGCGCGCCGCTGAATCGCTCCTCGACCCACAGCGCCAGCCGGGCCATGCCGCTGGGTTGGAGGTCCAGCGCCAGGGTCTCGATCGAACGGGCCGAGAGCCCGGCCGCGCGCAGGCTGCCGACCAGGGCTCCCACCGACGCGCCGACGATCAGGTCGGGTTGCAAACCCAACTCGTCGAGCGCCTTCAGCACGCCGACATGGACGAAGCCGCGCGGCCCGCCCGAGCCGAGCACCCAGGCCGTACGCACCGGACGGTCGAGCGCCAGCGGCGCCGGCGCATCGGGACCGTCGTGATCGACGTCGGGGCTGAACGTGCACCCGGCCAGCGTGGCCGCCGCCGCGCCCGCCAGCACCATGACGCGCCGGGACGGATGTCGGCGCGCCGTGGTCCACCGCACCGCCATCAGCCCACGGCCTCGGAGACGGGCGACAGGGCCGGACCGAGCGTCGCATCCGCAGGCAGATGAACCCGGATGTCGGCGTGCGGCCAGCCGAGCAGCGCGCACGCCCGGCGGTACCGCTCGTGCAGGTCGTGCACGTCCGCGCCGTCCAGGTGCATCACGCCGTAGCGGTGACTGCCCAGCCATTTGAAGTCGCGCGCCAGGCCACCGCCCTGCTTGGGCATGGCCAGCAGCCACGCATCGGGAAACGCCTCGCGCAGCGCGAGTTCGTGCGCGCGCATCGGCGCGGCGGGAATCGCATCGCGCTCGAAGCTGCGAAACACGAAGCTCGCGGCCGCTCCGGCGCGCGGCTCGCCTTGCATGGCCGCTGCAGGGTCCTGACCGTGTGCCAGCGCCAGCGAACCGGCGTGCGCGTCGATGCCGGCCACACGCCGGTACAGATCGGCCAGCTGCGACGCCAGTCGCGGATTGAACTCGATCACCCGGAGATCGTCGCGTGCGGCGTCGTAGAAGAACTCCATGTTGAAGAAGCCGTGGTCGAACCCGATGGCCTGCAGGAAGCGCGCGGCCACGTCCAGCGCACGCCGCTGCACCGCGGCCGGCAGGCGCCCCGGCCACTCGAAGCGCTGGAATGCGTGCGTGCCGGGGTACATGATCGCGTCGACCACGCCCAACGCGCGCACCTCGCCGCGGTAGACATAGCCATCGAGGTTGTGTTGCGACGCCTCGACCGGCCGCTCCAGCATCATGCCGTGCGCCGTGGGCACGCCGGCGGGCAGGCGCTGACGCGCAATGCGGTCGAAGGGTTCGACCAGGCGGCGGATGATCCACAGCTCGGCGGGGCCGAAGCGCGTCAGCGCGGTCAGCTCGGCATGGTTGCGCACCTGGCGCGCCAGCACCGAGAACGCCGCCTTGATCGGCTTGATGAATGTCGGGTAGTGCAGCCCGTCGGGGATCGGGTCGCCGTAGCGAGCATCCAGCGTCGCGAACGGCAGATTGGCTTCGGGGCAGACGCGCTGCATCACCTGACGCGCATACAGCTTGTGCTGGCACGCCAGCACCGCCTCCACCGGCGTGCCGGGCCAACCCATGCGCTCGGCCAGCAGCGCGGCCGCGAGTGCACCGAACTGCTCGTGGTGCGACACCACGGCCGACCAGCCGCGCCGCGGCGCCTGTCGCGCCAGCCGGTCGACGAAGCGCGCCAGGTCGAAGAACGCAAGGCGCGCGTTGCTCGGAAACGAGAACAGGTCGAATCCGGCGCTGTCGGTCGGCCAGCGGTGCGACAGCCGGCCGAACGCGTCCTGGTCCCAGTCGTAGTTGAACAGAACGAGCGTGCGGCCGACGGTCATCGTTGCAAGGGCCCGCCGGCGTGAGCGTCGCTAGCGGCCGGCGTCATTGAGCGACCAATCGTAGTCGAGGAACACCGGCGTCAGCCGGCGCGAGCGCAGCTGCTCCTGCACCGCGGGGTCGGGGCTCAGCTGCGCCGCGTAGCGGGCGAAGACGTCTTCGACCTTGTTGAAGCCTTGATGCCCTTTCTCGAAATCCTCGCGGAACCACTTGAAGATGGAGCTCACCTCGAGCTTGTCGGCACTGGCGCGGTTGCGCGTGCGGTCGCCGAGGAAGCGTCGCATACCGTCTTCGAGCTGGTCTTCGAGGCGTTCGGCCGTGAACGCCTCCGGCCGCAACGCCGGGCAGCCGATACTCGCGCAGACGATGGCCGCATGCACGCGCGGGTCGTTGTACTTCGGCCGCAGCTGCTCGTGCTCGATCCAGTCGAGGTTGCGTGACTCGCCCAGCAGCCGGTAGAACGACTTCTTCCACGGCGACGACCAGACGGGTGCCAGGTCCTTGATCGACTTGAGCTTCGGATACTCCGTCAGGATCAGCTCGACGGTGAATGCGTTGTAGGCGTTGATCAGGAACGCCATCTGCTGCGGGCGCGAGAAGGCCGCGAACTGCGCCGGCGTGACCGCCGAGTAGGCCTCGAGCACAGCCTTCAGCGCCGTCCGGTCTGCAGCCATTGTGGCGTAGGCCACACGGCTTTGCTTGTTGTCGGGCAGCCAGCGCACGTGCTGCTTCAGCAGCGCGTCCCAGGCCGCATGCGAGTGGTCCAAGGCCTGCTGGGCGAACAACGGCACCAGCCAGCCACCTGCGGCCAGCCCCAGAACCACACTGCGTCGTCGTGGCTTCATCGTGTCCCTTCGGCAGGTGTACGCCGAAACCGGCGCTTTGTTTCCTGCCCCTGCCGCCATGTCGTTCCTGCGCGTGTTTTCTGACACGCTGCGCGGGCGCGGCACGTCGGTCCCTGTTTCAGGCGGCGAGCCCACGACGCCGACATCGGAATCGTCGCCTGCGCCGTCGTCTCCGCCCGCGCCGGCGGCGGCCTCTGGTCGCCGAACGACAGACGGAGATGCCCGAGGAACGACACCCCGAACGCCATCACCCAGCCGCCGACATTGGCCAGCAGCGGCGCCACGCCGACCCCCGACACCAGTGCGACCACG
>Ga0209261_10000329_pt1 | contig 12774 bp, 20 predicted proteins | sample DOMMetBare1Fresh_FD_187470 | JGI IMG/M metagenome (GOLD analysis project Ga0209261, IMG submission 187470) | Wetland sediment microbial communities from St. Louis River estuary, USA, under dissolved organic matter induced mercury methylation -... | ecosystem: Environmental > Aquatic >...
CATCTTGATGGTGTTCATGTCGTCTCCTTGTCGTGCCCTGAAGCCCGCTGCGGGCTGAAGCCCGCTGCGGGCGGCGCCGCATCAGTTGCGGTCCTTGTCCTTGACGAACCACGAGTCCGATGCCTTGCGCTGCCATTCGGCCAGCTGCTTTTCGGCCTCGTCCTTGGCGATGCCGTATCGCTCCTGGATCTTGCCCGAGAGCTGGTCGCGGCGGCCGGCGACGACGTCGAGGTCGTCGTCGGTCAGCTTGCCCCATTGCTCCTTGGCCCTGCCGGTGACTTGCTTCCAGTTGCCTTGAATCTGGTCCCAGTTCATTGCGTACTCCGTGGCTGGTTTGATGCGATCGTGCGGTGACTTACGGGCGCACGGCGATTTCGTTCTTGACCGACTTCACGCCGCTGACGCGCCGTGCGATGGCCTCGGCGGTAGACTTTTCAGTGGCGTTCTTGGCGAAGCCCGACAGCATGACGGTGCCGTTGAGCGTCTCGACCTTGATGCTGGCCGCGTCGACGTCCTTGTTCTCGACGAAGCGGCTCTTGACCTGCGTGGTGATCGTGGCGTCGTCGACATAGGCGCCCACGGTTTCCTGGCCGCGTGTGACGGCGCAGCCCGTGGCGGTGAGCAGGGCCAGTGCGGCGGCGACAGCGGCGAGTGTGAAACGTACGTTCATGCTGGTTCTCCTTTGACAGGCGGTGAGTTCCCGGCCCCGGCGAATGCTGGACCGCTGACGGCAGTTTCGGCGCCGCGTGCGCCGCGATCTGTGCGTTGTCGAACATATCGACGGCGTTCGATTGCGCACGCTCAATCAAGTCGGGTGTACGCGCGCTACAAGGGTTGACCCCGTCCGGTGCTACCCGACCGAAGGCCCCGCGGCCCATGACACCCGACCCGAGAGACAACCGCCTGCTCGCCGCGCTGGCGCCGGCCGACCTGGCGCCGTGGTTGCCGCAACTGCAATGGATACCGCTGCCGCTGGGACAGCTGCTCTACGAGTCGGGCCAGGAGTTCGCACATGTGGTCTTTCCGACCACGGCGGTCGTCTCGCTGCTGTACGTGACGGAAGACGGCACCTCGGTCGACATCTCCGTGGTCGGCAACGACGGCGTGGTCGGTGTCCCGCTGTTCATGGGCGCCAAATCGACGCCGAGCCGCGCCGTGGTGATCCGCGCAGGCCATGGTTTGCGCCTGCCTCGGCAGGCGATCATGCGCGAGTTCGAACGTGCCGGCCCGGTGACGCACCTGCTGCTGCGCTATACCCAGGCGCTGATGACGCAGGTGGCACAGACGGCCGTGTGCAATCGCTACCATTCCATCGACCAGCAGGTGTGCCGCTGGTTGTTGTTGAACCTGGACCGCCAGCAAGGCAACGATCTGCTCATGACGCAGGAGCTGATCGGCAACATGCTGGGCGTGCGCCGCGAGGGTGTCACCCGGGCGGAACAGAGCCTGCAGAAGGCCGGCCTCATCCGTTGCTCGCGCGGTCACATCACGGTGCTCGACCGCGCCGGGCTAGCTGCCCGCGCGTGCGAGTGTTATGCGGTGGTCAAGCACGAGTACGACCGCCTGCTGCCTGAACCGGCGCCGGCCCGCGCCCGCCCCCGCCACGGCTTGGGCGGGAACAACGTCCTGAGAAACTACATCTAGACCACTGCCCCGAACAGCGCCCCGACGCCTGCCGTGATCGCCATTGCCAGCGCGCCCCAGAAGGTCACGCGCCAGGCGCCGACCCACACGCCCGCGCCGCCGACCCGGGCCGCGAGCATGCCCAGCAACGCGAGGAAGACCAGCGACGTGCCCGAGACCCAGATCAGCAGGCCCCGCTCGGGCGCCAGCGCCGTCACGGCCAGCGGCAGCGCGGCACCGACCGCGAAACTGGCCGCCGAGGCCAGCGCAGCCTGGATCGGCCGCGCCGAGAAGGCCTCCGAGATGCCCAGCTCGTCGCGCGCGTGGGCGCCGAGCGCGTCGTGCGCCGTCAGCTGCTCGGCCACCGTCTTCGCGAGGGCCGGCTCCAGGCCCCGGCCGACGTAGACGGCGGTCAGCTCGCGCAGCTCGGCGGCGGGGTCCTTCTCGAGTTCGGTGCGTTCGCGCGACAGGTCGGCGTGCTCGGTGTCGGCCTGCGAATGCACCGACACGTATTCGCCGGCGGCCATCGACATCGCACCGGCCACCAGCCCCGCGACACCGGTGATCAAGATGTTGCCGTGACTCGCGCTCGCTGCCGCGACGCCGACCACCAGGCTCGCGGTCGACACGATGCCGTCGTTGGCGCCCAGCACCGCGGCGCGCAGCCAGCCGATGCGGTCGGTTCGATGGCGTTCGGTGTGGCGGCGCAACATGGGCATGGCGAAGTGTTGCGCAAGCCGTTCGCGACCGGTATGACGCGGCGCAGAAGTCTCGACCGGGCGCGGTCGGCCCGGCGATGCGGCGGCTCTCAACCGGGAGGTACGGCGACCGTCCCGCTGTCGAACGCACTGCCGGGCGACGACGACGGATCGGCCGCGGCGCGCCAGTTCAGCACGGCATCGATCTGCGAGCGCGTCGCGACAGGCAAGGTTCGGCCGCCGATCGCGACGCGGTCGGTGACGCCGGCGGCGCCGATGACGTATCGGACCGCGGCGGCCGCGGCCTGCTTCTGGTAGTCCCAATCGACACTGCCGAACAGCGTGATCCAGCCGTGATCGACCACCACCTGCACGCAGTCGGGCGGCAGCGAGGTCAGCCACTGCAGCATGTGCTGCGCCGAGCGCTCGATGTTGGCGTCGCTGCGCCGGCTGGCCGCCGGCAGCACGACGCAGATCTCGCTGACCACGGCGCGCACGCCAGCCACCCGCTCGGCCGCACGCTCGGCGGCCCAGCGCTCGGGGCAGGTGTCCACCTGTCCGACCAGCGACACGACGCGGTCGTGGACGCTGACGCCGATGCGCGCCAAGCTGAGCAGGGGCTCCCAGTCGAGCTGCGCGCAAACATCCACCTGCAGTTCAGCGTCGGTGGTCATCGTCGTACCCGTTCGCACTTTTGGGCTGGGTCAGCGCTTGCATGAGGAGCAGTCTGCGCGCGCGGCGAAGGCCGATCTGTACGCTGGCGTACATCGGGCTCCAGCGGGCCGGTGCCGACCGGCTCGAGGCACCGGCACCCCGGCGCGTGATGCTCACGCGACATGCCACTTCACCCAGGCCACGTAACGGTCCATCCAGGTCTGCAGGAACGTCCTGGCGCTGTCGCCCAGGTGTCCCGCCTCGTCGAACAGGCCCTTCTTGGCGTGGATGAACGCCTCGGGTTGGCCCAGCGTCGGCACGTCCAGGTAGGCGAGCACGTTGCGCAGGTGCTGCTGCGCCATCGACGTGCCGACCGCGCCGACCGACGCGCCCATCAGGCCCGCCGGCTTGCCCGCCCAGGCGCTCTGGCCGTAGGGGCGCGACGCGTGGTCGATCGCGTTCTTCAGCACGCCCGGCAGCGAACGGTTGTATTCGGCGGTGACGAACAGCAGCCCTTGCGCTTCGGCCAGTTCGGCCTTCAGGCGCTGCACCGCCTCGACCGGGTGCTCGTCGTCGTCCTGGTTGTACAGCGGCAGGTCGCCGATCTGCACGTGCTTGAACGCGAAGTCCGCCGGCCCGAGCAGCGCCAGCGCCGTGGCCAGCTGGCGGTTGAACGACTCGCGGCGCAGGCTGCCGACGAGCACGGCGATGCGGTACTGGCGCATGGATGACTCCGGAGGTGACAGGCCATCACTTTGAGGTGTTCGCGGCATGAGCGTCTGTGCGGTTGCGGACACAGCGGTGCGCCGCGCCACGGCAGCCGCGCGGGGTCGCGCGCCCGATGCGGGCATGTCCTACACCGGATACGCCGGTTGACCGACGGCGCGCGTCGCCGTCCCCGCGCAGCATGGTCAGATGAACCCACCGCGCATGCTTGCCAGCCGGGCCGCCTGGTCGACCAGCGTGGCGGCGGTGTTGCTGATCGGCCTGCTGGCGCTGTTCCACCAGGTCGTGCGCGGCGCCGTACGGCAGGGCGATGCACGGCGCGAGGCGACCGCGCTGCACAACGCCGCGCTGTTTCGCTGCAAGGCGCTGACCGAACGGCGCCTGCGCGACAGTTGCCTGCACCAGCTCGACGCGGCGCCGCCCGACATCGACGCATTGCGCGCCCAGAATGCGCTGCCGATCGCAGCGCTCGAACAGCGCCACCGCTAAAGGCGAGGCCGCGGCAGTCGGCCTGACCGGTCAGGTGCGCTACCGCACCGACGGGCGAGCGTGCGCGCGCGCATCGTTGCGCCACACCATCGACACAGGCCCCGCCATGACTCCACCCTGGATCGCTACGGTCCGCCAGCCATCAGGCGATCGGCCCGCTCGCGCCGCCGCCCCTATCGATGACGTGCGCGTCGGCGACGCCGATCCAGTTCGCGGCCGCGAGTTCGTCGCACTGTGCGCGGCATTGCGTGCCACCGGCGGCCTTGCCCGCGGCGACGAGCTGGCGCGCTGGCTGGAGGATCGCCAGCGCGGTGACTTCGTCAGCCTGGCCCGGCTGATCGCCGTGGGCGACGTGTTCAGCGTTGCGTGGCAGCACTCGCATTGGGTGCCGATGTTCCAGTTCGATCCGGGCGACCTGTCGCTGCGGCCAGCGCCGCGGCGGGTGCTGGCCGAGCTGTCGAACGACCTCGACGGCTGGGCGATCGCCGCCTGGTTTGCCGATCCCAACCCCTGGCTGGACGAGCGCCGGCCGGTGGACCTGCTCGAGATCAACCTGCCGGCGGTGCTGCAGGCGGCGCGCGCCGACCGCTTTGTGGCCACCGGCTGAGGCCGCCTGCCAGGGCCGGTGCGCCCGCCAGCGCGTGACCGCCCGCGTTCAGGAGCCGATCATGACCTGACCGCGGATCTCGCCGTTCGGGTTGGCTGCAGTGTGCACGTTGACGTACCACTTGCCGGCCATCAGGTCGTCGACCTGTGCGCTGGTCAGCGTGACGCTGCCGCTGTCCGGGGACTTGAGACCCACGGTGATCGGCACCGCGACACCGGCGTTCTCGCCCGCCATCGCGGGGCCGTGAAGGTGCGCGGCGGTCGGCGGCCCGCTCAAGCCCGTGATCGTGAGCGACCAGATCAGCACGCGGGTCTGCCGGTCCAGGCTGGCCTGAAGCGTGCCGCTGCCGCTGCCCGGCGTGGGCGGCACTTCGCTCGCGCCCGACAGGCGGGCGGTCAGCGTGGTGGTGGCGGGCGTGGTCGACTGCGCCAGGCTGGCCGCAGACAAGCCCACCAGGCCGGCCAGCAGCGCGGCGGACATCAGGTTGCGCAAGGCATTCATCGACGCGACTCCCGGAGGTCAGGGACCTCGGTCCCGAGCATTCGATGATGCCCGCGGCTGACGCGGCGCTCTGTTCGCCGGCGCACAGATGGCGGGCGACGATCGCGCTGGTTCTCGTCGCAGCGTCCGCCCAACCGTTGTGTTCGCTATCGCACCGAAATCGTCGCCGCGCTGGCCTACCCTGTCATCGAGCACCGATCGACCCGACACCTTCAAGGAGTAGCGCATGAGCCTCGGAACCATATTGCTGATCGTCTTGATCCTGATGCTGATCGGCGCGATGCCGACCTGGCCGCACAGCCGCAGCTGGGGCTACGGGCCCAGCGGTGGATTGGGGCTGGTGGTCGTGATCATCATCGTGTTGCTGGTGATGGGACGGCTGTGACCTCTTTGGCCGCTGCCGCGTCGAGTGCACGCGCTGGCGCGGCGTGGTTGGTCGCCTGCTCGACGCTGGCGCTGGCTGCCTGCGGCGAGATGGCCACGCTGCCGGTCTCGGCCGGCACCGGGGCGCAGCCGCAGTTGCCATCGCCGCGACTGACGTTGCTTCCGACCGTGAACATCGCGCCCGCGCGCGGCTGGCCCGAAGGCGCGACCCCCGGGGCTGCCGCAGGCACCCGCGTGGCCGCGTTCGCGCGCGGCCTGGACCATCCGCGCTGGCTGCACGTGCTGCCCAACGGCGACGTGCTCGTCGCCGAGACCAACGCGCCGCCCAAGCCCGACGACGCCCAGGGCCTGCGCGGTTGGGTGATGGGCTTGGTCATGGCGCGCGCCGGCGCGCGCGTGCCCAGCGCAAACCGCATCACGCTGCTGCGCGACCGCGACGGCGATGGCGTGGCCGATGAGCGCACGGTGCTGCTGGACGGGTTGAATTCGCCGTTCGGCATGGCGTTGGTGGGCGACGCGCTGTACGTGGCGAATTCGGACGCGGTGTGGAGGTATCGCTACGCCGCAGGCGACACCCGCATCACGACACCGGGCACGCAGGTCGTGGCGCTGCCGGCCGGCACGATCAACCACCACTGGACCAAGAATCTCATCGCCAGCGCCGACGGCAGCAAGCTGTACGTGACGGTGGGCTCGAACAGCAACGTCGCCGAGCGCGGCATCGCGGCCGAGAGCGAACGTGCGGCGATCTGGGAGGTCGATGTGCGCAGCGGTGCGCACCGCATCTTCGCCTCGGGCCTGCGCAACCCGAACGGCATGGCCTGGGAGCCACAGAGCGCCGCGTTGTGGACCGTGGTCAACGAGCGCGACGAACTCGGCAGCGACCTGGTGCCCGACTACCTGACCTCGGTGCGCGACGGCGGCTTCTACGGCTGGCCCTACAGCTACTACGGCCAGCATGTCGATGGCCGCGTCACGCCGCCACGCCCCGACCTCGTGGCCCAGGCCCTGGTGCCGGACTATGCGCTGGGGCCGCACACGGCGTCGCTGGGGCTGGCGTCGGCCAACGGCAACACGCTGCCCGCGGCGTTTGCCGATGGCATGTTCGTCGGGCAACACGGCTCATGGAACCGCCGGCCGCACAGCGGCTACAAGGTGGTGTTCGTGCCGTTCGCCAACGGCAGGCCCACCGGTGCCGCGCCGATCGATGTGCTGACCGGGTTTCTCAGCGCCGACGGCGACGCCTTCGGCCGGCCGGTGGGCGTGGCACTCGGCAAGGACGGCGCACTGCTCGTGGCCGACGACGTGGGCAACGTGGTCTGGCGCGTCAGCGCCGCGAGGTGACCATGGCGCCGGCGGGCATGTCGCTGAACATGCCCGCGGCATGCCGGCCGCGCTGGGGGTGGCTCGCCAGCACACTGGCTCTGATCAGCGTCGTCGCCTGCGACGGCTGCACGAGCCTGCCGACCATCGTGCCCGATCTCAGCCGGCGCGGCGTCGCGGCCGTGCAGGTGGAAGGCCCACGCGGCCCGTTGTCGCCGGCGCAGAGCAAGGCCGTGCTTGAGCGCGTGGCCGCGGGCGGACAGGCCACCAGCATCTTCGATCACCACCTGGCGCGCGAGGAGGCCATCGTCGGCAGCCCATTGACCGCCGGCAACCAGGTGACGCTGCTGAAGGACGGCCCGGCCACCTACGAAGCCATGCTCGCGGCCATCGACGCCGCCCGCGACCACGTCAACATGGAAACCTACATCCTCGACGACGACGAGGTCGGTCAGCGCTTTGCGCGCGCACTGATCGCCAAGCAGGGCCAGGGCGTGCAGGTCAACCTGATCCGCGACAGCGCCGGCACCATCGGCACGCCGGCGGCGTACTTCGAGCAGTTGGTCGCCGCGGGCGTGCGCGTGCTCGAGTTCAACCCGCTCAATCCACTGGTTTCGCGCCAGCAATGGGCGCTGAACCAGCGTGATCACCGCAAGCTGCTGATCGTCGACGGGCGCACCGCGTTCCTCGGCGGCATCAACATCAGCAGCGTCTACTCCGGCGGTTCGTTCGGCTCCTCGCCGCCGGCCCGGCCCGATGCTGACCTGGCGTGGCGCGACACCGATCTGAAGCTGCAGGGCCCCGCGGTGGCCGAGTTGCAGAAGCTGTTCCTCGCGACATGGGAGAACCAGAAGGGCGAGCCGCTGGCCGCGAAGAAGTACTTCCCGCCGCCCGCGCGTGCCGGCGCTCAGGTGGTGCGCGTGATCGGAAGCTCGCCCGAGGAACCGTTCAGCCTGATCTACGCCACGCTGCTGTCGGCCATCCATAACGCCGAGACCACTGTGCACCTGACCAACGCCTATTTCGCGCCCGACCCGCAGCTGCTGGCCGCGCTCGAGGCGGCGGTGCAACGCGGCGTCGACGTGACGCTGATCCTGCCCGGCCAGACCGACTCGTGGCTGGTGTTCCATGCCGGGCGTGCCTACTACGACAGGCTACTGAGCGCGGGGGTGAAGATCCACGAGCGGCGCGGCGCGATCCTGCACTCGAAGACGGCACTCATCGACGGAGTCTGGGCCACCGTCGGCTCGACCAACCTCGATTGGCGCAGCTTCCTGCACAACCACGAGCTGAACGCCGTGGTGCTGGGGGCGGAGTTCGGCGACCAGCTGCAGGCGATGTTTCGAACCGACCTGGCTGCCTCGGAGGCGATCACGCTCGACGCATGGCGACGCCGCTCGCTCGATCTGCGCCTGAAGGAAGCCTTCGCCCGTGCCTGGGAATACTGGCTCTGAACGCTAACAAACTGGTCGAAGGGTCACCTGCGCGTACGATAGCGTACAGACAGCTCGGGGCGGCGCGCGGATGATGTTTCCAGGCGCGGTGTGTGTCCAATCCACCCACCGCCAGGGCGGCCGTCGCGGCCATGCTGGAGTCCTCCGCTGGAGACGTCGCCGAACCGATCCGGCGTCTTCTGGAGTTCTCGCCATGACGACATTGTCACCACTCGCGGCCTGCGCGGCCTGCTATGAATTGCGCTTCACCGGCTTGTTCAATCGGGGGCGCGGCTTTGCCTTCCCTTGTGATGCGACGGGCCATGTCCCTCTCGACGAGATGAGCGACAGCTGCCGCAACAACTACTTCTACGCCCGCACGGTGATCGGCCGCGAGCTGTCGGCTCCGGTCGTCGCGCTGGTGGGCGTCTGAGGCGACCGAATGCCGTTTGACGGCGCGCACTGGACCCGCCCAACGATGGCGATGTCTGTGCATTGCCGAACAGACGCAACCATCGGCACTGGCTACAAACGAACCCGTCGCGGCGCAAGACGTTTCATGCCGCGTCGAGGCTCCCACACGCCCACCACACTGAAAGGCCTGCAGATGATCCGGCGCCCCCGCACCACCGCCCCCAAGGACCCAGCGCTGGTCGAGGCGCAGGCCGAATTCACCTCCGAGGGCGCACCAGCACCTGGCAAGGTCGCGACCCAGGCGCCGGTGCTGCCGGCGACTGCCGGCGCCGTTGCGCCCAGGAAGACCAACACCCGCAAAGGGCCCGCCCCTGCGGGACGGCATCGGTGGTAGTCGATGAGGGACTGCGCCCCCATGACATCACGTGCAGCCGAGCAGCTGCCGCTGTACAAGGTGCCCGCCGCACGCTGGGACATCGAGATGGGTGACTGGGTGACGCTGTTCAGCGCGGTGACCGCTCGTCTGCGGTTCACCGCGGCAGGCCAGCCGGCGGTGACGAACGACGAGCATGCGCTGCAAGCCAGCGGCCGCCTGCGCGCCGACGTGCTCGACTGCGTGACGGCGCTGGACCAGCTGCACGGCATGCTGTCGAGCGCGCTGGAGCGGCAGCACGGACTGGAAAGCGAGATTCAGACGCTGCGATCCGAGCTGGCGTCCTTGCGCCAGGGTGACGTCGGCAGCGCTACCGACATCCCGGTGGCACGGCGCGCCGGCCTCTGAAGGATCCCCGCCCGCCCAACAGGACGGCGCCACGCGCGCATTTTGAGCAGCATCGGTCGACCCAGGGCCACCGCGGCGAAGCCCGGCTGATCGCCGAAGTCCGCGCCACGAGGGCATGTACATTGACCCTTCCGATGCCGCTCGAGCGCGGCGCCGTCCTGTTGGGCGGAGAAATTCCTTTCCAGAGCATCATGGCCAGCGCCCTGCCTTCAGGGCGCGGCACGCGGACCGGCGGCAGGCCGACTCACCGCGGCCAGCGCGTCCAGCCAGGTTTGCATCGGCGCCCTGGCCGCTGCGCTGGCCAGGATCGATGGCACCAGTCCCGCCCACAGCGCCGGACGAATGAGCGCGCGCCACGGGCGGCTCCAGACGAGCACCGCACCCAGCACCGCGGCACCCAGCAGCAGACCGAGCGGATGGCGTTGCGCAACCGGTTGCAGGGTGGCCTTCGCGACCACCATCAGGGCCGTGCCGACGGTTCGCAGAGGATGTCGACCCCACCATTGACAGGCCGCTTCGACCACGGCGCCAACGCCGGGGATCGTCTTCATCGCGTCGAGCCACGCTGCGTGCACCTCGCCGGATGCGCCGCCGCAGGTGGCGCGCTGCGTCGTTGCGTTCTGCAGCGCCACGCGCATGCGTTCGCGCGAGAGCACGAGCCGCTCGATCGGTGCCGATGGGCGTTCGTTCATGGCGTGCTGGCGTCGCGCCACAACGCGAGATCGGCATTGAGTTGCTGGCGCAGGGCGGGCCACGCGCTGTCGCGACCGCGCCCGAGACCGGCCCACCCGCAGGCCAGCGCCAACACCAGCGGCGGCATCGGCGTCGCCAGCAGGATCCACGGCGCGTGCAGCTGCGCGGCCGGCGCCACCGACCACAGCATCAGGGCCACACCCGCGAGCACCGCGGCCACCAGCAGGCTGCACAGCGCCACGGCCTGCAACAAGGTGCGGCGCTTCCACGAACTCGTGGTCCGACCCACCTCGTCGACGGCCAGCTCGGCATACGCCTGAGCGTGCTCGACCAACAGCTGAGGTTGCGCGCTGAGCAGGTGCAGCAGCGGCGCCAGCGTGATGGTCATGGTGCGACCGTGGTGCGATTCATCGATGGGCCGGTTCACACCATCGCGGCGGCTCAGCTGCGGTCGCGCGAACGGCTCATCAAACCCACCAGGGCCATCAGCGCGGCACCGGTGGCGGCAGCGATCAACACCGCCTTCACCGGCTCGGCGCGGACGTACTGCACCGTGCTGTCGCCGGCCTGGCGCGCCTGTTCGCGCACCTTCTGCGAGCCGTCACGGACGGCGTCGACGCCGCGTTGCGTCAGTACGCGGGTCTGTTCGTTGGCGCGCTGCAGCAGCGGCGAAACCTGCTGTCGCACGTCCTGCACCGTGCCGGCCAGGCTGTCGAGCGCGTCGTGGGTCACACGCTGGGTCGCGCGGATGGCCTGGTCGGCCGACTGTGCGGCATGGTCGGCCAGGTTGTCGGCTTGTTCGAACGGCTTGTTGGCGATCATGGAATTCCTAGTTGGGGTTGATGGGCGCTGGCGCAGCGTTCCGCGGCACTAGCCCTTGGTGACCAGGCCGTACAGCAGGCTCGCGACGGCCAGGATGACGAAGATGAAGAACAGGATCTTGGCGATGCCCACGGCACCGGCAGCAATGCCGGTGAAGCCGAACAACGCGGCGATCAATGCGATCACGAAGAAGACGACGGCGTAGTGCAGCATGGGCCAGGCTCCGGTGGTGGGTGATTGCCGAGCCGGGAGGGCTCTTCGCGGGCGCCTCGTGCGCCGTGGCGATGAAGTCAGTGTCGGCAGTACGCTCGACCGCGGCGATAGGCGCCGCCGCCGTCGAGGCGTCGGGCGAGGCTGCGACACGGCGTAGGAAAGAACCGACACACCGGGGGTCACGTGCACACCTGGGCCGCGGCGGGCAGCCGGGCGGTGACGCGGGTGCCCTGCCCCGGTGCCGACACGAGTTCGAGCGTTCCGCCCTCGGCCTCGACGCGAAAGCGCATGCCCAGCAGCCCGTAGGCCGATACGGGCATCAGCGCGACGTCGAATCCGACACCGTCGTCGCGCACCGACACTTCCACCTGTCCGTCACGCGATCTCAGACTGAACCAGACTTGCGTGGCCTTGGCGTACTTCGTCAGGTTGGTGACCGACTCCTGCACCAGCCGGTAGAGGGTCAGCGCGGCGCTGGGCACCAGCGCGACGCTCTCGAGATCGCAATGCACGGCGATGCCCGATTGTTCGGCGAATTCGCGCGCCAGGATCTCGAGCGTCGCCACCAGCCCCAGGTTGCTCAGCGCCGAAGGCCGCAGGTCTTCCGCGATGCGGCGCTTCAGCGCGATGACCTCGTCGAGTGTCGCCACCAGATGGCCGAGCCGCTCCAGCGCCACCGGCGCCAGGCCGGCGAGCCGCGACCTGATGCGGGCCGCGTCGAGTTTGGCCGAGGTGAGCAGCGCACCCAGCTCGTCGTGCAGGTCGCGAGCCAGTCGGTTGCGTTCGTCCTCGCGCGCGCTTTGCAGGTGGTGCGCCAGCTGCGTGAGCTGCGCGGTTCGTTGCACCACGTCGCGCTCCAGCCGATCGCGTTCGTCCTTCATCAGGCGTTGTGCCTCCAATTGCTGCCGCTCGAGCGAGACGCTCTGCATCAGGTGCAGGTACAGGGCCACCAGGATCGCCACGCTCGACAGCGCGACGCCGATGCGGCTGAGCATCAGCGTGCGCTTGATGTCACCGCGACCCTGAACCACGTTCGACGTTTCGTGCTCGAGCATCGCGGCGCTGAGCGCACGGATCTGCAGCATCTTCTGGCGGCCGATGTCGCCCAGCACCAGCTCGATCGCCGCGGCGCGCTGGCCGGCGTCGTGCAGACGGATCGTCTGCGCCAGCTCGGCGAGCTTGGCGTCGACCGCGCCGCGCAGGGCCCGCAGCGGGTCCGACCGGCCCGGGCTGCCGGCGTAGTACGCGTCCATCTGCCGAAACGCCTGGTCCACCTGCGCGAGCCCCTCGGCGTAGGTACGAACGTACTCCTGGCGATCGGTCAGCAGGTAGCCGCGCTGCCCGGTCTCGGCATCGAGCAATCCCTGCGTCAGCACGATCAGGCTCGCTCGGGCCGCTTGGAACTCAGCCAGT
>Ga0209261_10000332_pt1 | contig 12730 bp, 11 predicted proteins | sample DOMMetBare1Fresh_FD_187470 | JGI IMG/M metagenome (GOLD analysis project Ga0209261, IMG submission 187470) | Wetland sediment microbial communities from St. Louis River estuary, USA, under dissolved organic matter induced mercury methylation -... | ecosystem: Environmental > Aquatic >...
GAACTTGCCTTTTAAGTTAAAAGAATAAATAAATGTCGTATTTCAAATTCAATGTTTTGGTGACTCACCCCAAGCTCGCAGCGCTCGCTTTGCCCCTCTTCCGCCAGCTGGCGGATAGAGAGGGGGGACGTCCGCTTGCGGATGTGGGGTGAGTCAGGGATAAAATGCGGCATTAAATTGTTTCACTTACTTAGTTGGCTAAAAAAATTTAAAATTATTTTTTCTCCGGAATCAGGTTCACAATTACTCTGACCAATAAAGTCAAGATTAGCAAATACACCACGGGGTTGAAAGTTTGACCTGAAAAAAGGGAAAGAAGTAAAACTGTGCCAACCAGCCAGAAGTAATATTTTAATGTCGGTCTCCATTTTATAATTCTCCATAATCCGGCGAAAATCAGGTTAGGCGGAAAAGCCCACAACAGGTTATAATTTGGGCTCATGGCCGGATGCTCGGAGAACAAGGTGAACCAGCCGATAATCAGGCCTGCAAATCCACTCAGTGCGAAAAGTCCATAGTCGAGCCAATCCGTTTTCTTTTTCAATAGATACGAACGAACTGAAATTGTAGTGACCAAAATAAAGAAAAGGGCGAATACAATGGAAGGCCAGGGCCAGTCGCTTTTCAGTTTGGAGTTGGGATACTCGAGTAAGGTAATAGTGTGATGTACCAAAGGTTGCGATTTTTCGTCGATCGTAATTTCAGCATTGCCAAACTGATCCATCAGGTATTCGGGCAAAAACATTTGTCCATAAGATGAAACTGCCTCATCGGCTTTTTTACCAACCAGCAAATCGATGCCTAAATCAAACCAGTGAAATGAATGATGGAAATGTTTGATCAGGTCGCGGTAACTTTCAGTTGGATGTTTTTCGGTAAATTTCACTTGGGCACCAGCGTTTCGCTCAATCATATCGCGAACCCGGGTGGCACAATTGTCGATAAAAAAATTGTACCGGTACATCCGGTTTTCAGGTTTGGCATTTTCAATCAGGGCGTGAAACAATTGATTTTTCCCTTCCGGAGAAAGATTTAAAACCTGTTCGTAAACGCTGCGCTTGTATTCTTGATATTCGGGAATGAAACTACTGAATTTCTGCCCAATCATCAGGTAATCGGTTTGTCCTTTAGCAAACCGATAGAGAAAATTGGGCGTTTCGAAGCTAAAAACTCCATAATTATACACCACATCAAATCCCTGGACCGAATCTTTCACCCGGATGGCTGTATGGCCATACATGGAATAAACTTCTTCGCCCGGATTACAGGTCAAAATACTGATTGTGGCTGCGGGACTCAATTGCTGTGCCTGGGTTTTTGGCAGCATAATCAGAAAGAAGAGAAGGATCAGGAAAAAATGGCGCAGGTTCATAAATTGGAATTTTGGATCTAAAGATAAAGTTTTTAAATAAATCAGGAGGTGCTAAGCCATTGTATTAAGTTGAAATCAAAACATAGAGAAACTGAGACGCCGCGGGAATATGTAAATAACGGATAAAAAAAACACATCTTCATTCGTGATATCTCGACACCGTGTTGAATTTTTTTGCGAGACAATAAAAGACTGCCAAATCCGCTATTCAGCATTTAGACCGGATAATAATAGCAAGTCTGCCCAAAATTTGATAATATTGCCAACTTGTTTTTTAAAAAGAGAGATATGGGATGCAGCGGATGCAACACAAATACTGATTTAGACCGGCCAGCCATGCTTGGCACTTACGACTGGCTCAACGATATACCTGATACTACCAACGAATCGAACATTGTTGAAATACGTTTTAAAGGTACGCGGAAAGAGTTTTTCAGAAATGAGGACGGAATACCACTGAAACGCGACGAACTGGTGGTAGTAGCCTGTTCGCCCGGGCACGATGTGGGCGCGGTTTCGCTTACAGGCAAACTGGCCGAATTGCAGTTCAGGCGAAAAGTAAAAAAACCGGAACGCTACGAATGGAACAAAATTTACCGGAAAGCCACTCCGGCTGATGTAATTAAATGGGAGGAAGCCAAAGCCCGCGAAAACAAAGTAATGATTCGTGCCCGGCAAATTGCCAACGAACTTCAACTCAACATGAAAATCGGGGATGTGGAGTTTCGGGGCGATAACAACAAAGCCATTTTCTATTATATTGCCGACGACCGGGTCGATTTTCGTGACCTGATCAAACTATATGCCCGCGAATTTTTCATCAAAATAGAAATGAAGCAAATCGGCGTTCGGCAGGAAGCCGGCCGTATTGGCGGTATTGGTTCTTGTGGTCGCGCTTTGTGCTGCTCCACCTGGAGGACCGATTTTACAAGTGTAACTTCGGATGCAGCCGTGAAACAGGGTTTATCGCCCAATGCCGAGAAAATGGCCGGACGTTGCGGCAAACTGAAATGTTGCCTCACCTACGAACTTGACCATTACCTGGAAGCGCTGGAAGATTTTCCACATGAATTGCTGACCATCGAAACCGACAAGGGAATTGCCCGGCATTTCAAGACCGATATTCTTCAGAAGAAAATCTGGTACATGTACGATAAATCAGACGGACGCACTTTTGTACTGAATCTGGAAGATGTTAAAAAATTCCTGAATCTGAACAAACGTGGCCAAAAACCTTCGATTGACGGCTACTATACCGATACGGAACCCAAGAAGGAGAACATGATGAATGTGGGTGAACTTGATCAGAAATTCTTCACCAAACCTGAATCCGGAGAAAAAAGACATAAAAAAAGAAGGAGACCTCAGGGGAACCGTCCGCAGGGAAATGCACCTGAAAGGGCACGCCCGGTAGTAACCAGGGCTCCCAAGGGATAAGAAATTTGTTCTCCGAATAATAAATTATAGTCATGAAATTGTCACTTGGTGGTCATTAAGTTGCCATGAAATGACAATGAATGACTACAATTGACTGCTTCAAAGGATGAAACAGGTAATTAACCGGACAATCACCAGAAGGAAAAAGAAATAAGGATATGTCCCTTTTCAACGAATTTCTGATATTTTTGGCTGCCTTGGCAGCGGGCTTCATTAATGCCATTGCAGGAGGCGGAACGCTCATCAGTTTCCCGGTTCTGCTGGCCGTGGGAATTTCTCCGGTGGTCGCCAATGTGACCAATACCGTTGCTCTTGTTCCCGGAACCATTGGCGGAATGTGGTCGCAACGCAAGGATTTTAAATCGCAATACCAACGATTGCTGAAATTGCTGCCGGTCGCCATTGTTGGTGGTATCGCAGGCGGTCTGCTCATTTTAAACACCAGCGAAAGCGCTTTCCGCAGCATTATTCCCTACCTTATTCTGGGTGCAACATTGCTTTTGGGTTTTCAGGTGCGGATTAAAAACTGGGTTGTTTCACGCATTGGACATGCACACACCGAACACCACAATCCGGTGTTCATGCTCTCGCTTGTATTTTTGGCTGCCATTTACGGAGGATATTTTGGCGCCGGACTCGGTGTCATCCTGATGGCCACACTGGGCCTTGTAACTGACGAGTCGATGACCCGCCTGAATTTTCTGAAACAGGCGCTCGGATTTGCCATCAACCTGGCTGCAGCCATCTATTTTGCCTTCTCCGGAAAAGTGGATTGGATGATTGCCCTGGTTATGATTTTCGGATCGTTGCTTGGAGGACTGATCGGAGGAAGACTGGCAGGCAAAATGAAACCGGAAATATTGAGATGGGTGGTAGTTACTGCGGGCCTGATTGCATCAGTTATCTTCTTTCTGAAAGATTAAATGATTTAATTACTTGTGGATAAATTTATATGAGTATCCGATACCATGCCTAATTTTTAAAAGGAGTCATTAAATGGTCACTCGTAGTCATTAATTGTAGCTCAAATGACTATGAATGACAATCAAATGACGATATTCTCCAGAGCTAAAATCTCATTAGGTAAGGATAAGGATATTCATTTTAATTTATATCTTTTTCAGACTTTACCAGTTGGAGCTGCAAATCAATTCATGAATTTATCTGAAAAAATGTTATTGGTTAGCTGATTTAAATATCTTTGAAAACAGATTGTTAAGCTTGTTAACCTCAATGAAAATTATTCTTTTATATCTTTTAATCCTGGTTCCCTTTTTCACATTTGGGCAATTATTTCCGGTATTGCCTGAATTCAAGGGGAATATTAAAAAAGTGGTTGAAAAAAGATATGGTAAAGAATGGAATCCATGGAGAAAAGATTCAGCCAGTTATAAACCCGGTGTGTTTTCAGGATGGAAATACACTTACCTTTTTGACCAAAATTCCAGGCTGTCAAGCCGAATAGTCACTTACGACGGAAAAATCCAAAACACCTGTACCTACCAAACTAAAACTGAGGGAAACAGGAAAATCGTGCAGGAAATAACCAAGGACTATTCTGATCAAAAGGAATATATGCTTGAATATGAAAATTTTCTGGATCAGGAAGGAAGAATAACAAAAGTAAATTTCATGGAGAAGATTTCTCCGGAAAAACCAAAAGAATGGTTTCTGACGGAAATGAATTCCGAATACAACAAAAACAAATTAACTGCATTTACACGCTATACCATCTCACCTTCAGGAGAAACATCAGCAAGTGAAAAATGCCTCTTAAACTATGATTCAAGAGGTCGGCTGAAAAGCATTGACCGGAAAGATATTTCTTCAGGATTCACCACAAAGATTCTATATTACTACAATGGAAAGGGCCAGGTCATCCATTACTCCATCGATCTGCTGACCGAAATACAGGAATATGGAAGGAACCAGATTCAGGATATCTATTTCAAATACGACAGGCGGGGAAATTGGGTACAGATGTATCGAAAAGCGGGCAAACAGATCAACCTCGATGCAAAACGGACGATCAGATACCGGTAAATTCGAAATAAGCAGTCAGGAATAATTCTCGGCCAATAAGTTCGGCAATAAGTCAGTCTATTTGCATTTGATTATTAGTAAAAATGTTCTACATTTAGAATCGTCAAATTTTTAGACCTACTTTCTAATTTATGGATAGAAATAATTTCATTCATTCATATGTAATTACTGGCAGCAGTTCATATTCCATATGTTGCTATTCAGAACATTTGATTGTAAGCTACATTAAAAACCGACCAAGAGAAGGCGACAACTCCCTTAAATCCTAATACTTAGAAGCCACATTCAATTTCAGGATGATAAAGTGAAGAAAGATAGTAAAGAATGATGTTCCGGTTTTTTTAATTTTTTTGAATTTAACCGGAATAAAATGGTAGCCAAGAAATAACTCCAACTCATGAATGAAATTCCAAATCTGCTGAAAATATTAATTGTCGAAGATGATGAATCTTCGAGCCAGTTTATTGAGCTCGCAATCAGAAAATTCGCCAAAGAAATAATTGTTACCTCAACAGGCGATGAAGCAATCGAAATTTGCAAAAATCATCCCGACCTTGATTTGATTATGATGGATATGCAATTGCCCGAAATGGATGGATACGAAGCCACCCGACAGATTCGTGCATTTAATAACAAAGTAGTCATTATTGCCCAAACTGCTTTTGCTCTTATCGGCGATAAAGAAAAAACACTGGAAGCCGGGTGTAATGATTATTTGTCAAAACCCATCAGACGAGAAATGTTGAAGGAAATAATTCAAAAACATTTTGGATCATGAAGCCAAATAATCCCGAAACTGAAAAGAAACAGGATTTAATTGCCAGCTTAATCAACGAGGGTGAAAAACACCAGGCGGTTGAGCTACTTCACCAATGGGCTGTACAAACCAGTTTCAATGAAGTGATTTACAATATTCTGGAGCCAATGCTGGTAAATTGGGGGAAACTATGGATGCAGGGAAAACTTTCACTTGCTCACGGATACGTCAGTGGAAAAGTTGCTGAAGAGTTTTACCTGCTGGCAGCAAACGATCCGGAGTTCAAAAATTCATCGGTCAAAGCCAGGGGAACAGTAATTCTCGGCAATATTGAAGACGATTTTCATCCGTTGGGGCGCCGCTTAGTCGGCATTTATGCGCAGGCTGCCGGCTGGAACATCATTGATTTGGGTACCGACGTTCCCACTCAAACGTTTGTTGAAAAAGCAGGCGAATATCAGGCAGATATCATCGCCATTTCAGCCATGATGTTCACCACAGCGAAAAACATACTCAAAGTCAGACAGGAACTTGACAGAAACGGATTTTCAGGCAAAGTCAAACTGGCTGTTGGAGGAGCTGTTTTCAAACTCAGGCCTGAATTGGTAGCGGAAATAGGAGGCGACGGTACTGCAGATACAGCTATTGACGCACCGGCTTTATTCGAAAAATTGTTGGGAGAAAAGGTGGTTTAACAGTCAAACTTCTGTAGTTATGAATAGTTTAGAACGGATTTTAGCCGCGGTTACAGGTGACGAAGCCGATCATCAGCCTTTTACGATGCTGCTTTCGTTGTATGGTGCCAGTCTGATTAAAAGTGACACTTTCCCATACTATCGCGACCCGGAACTTTGGTTCGACGGCCAACAGGCCGTTGTAGACCAATTTGATCCTGATATTCTGATTTCACCGTTCTCATTCCCGATTGAAGCCGAAGCCTTTGGCAGCGAGCTGGTTTTCCTGAAGAATTACGCTCCCAATGTTCGAAAGCCCATCATTACAAGTCTTTCACAAATCAACAGTTTGACCGTTCCCGATTTTGAAAAATCAAAAGCCATTCAGTTTTTTCTGAAAGGAAACGAGTTGCTTTCACAGCATTACAAAGGAAACAGGGCCATTGCATCACCGATCCATTCACCGGCCGATTTGCCTTCGCTGTTGATGGGAATTGAAATGTGGATAGACACGCTGCTTTTTCATCCTGAATCGGTTGATCAGATCATGAAAAAAACCGTTGATCATTTTGTTCGTTTAGGAAATGAGTTTTTGGCCGGCGGAACCACATTCCTGGTGGTACCTGTGAATTTCACCAATCCGATGATGATTTCCGAAAAAATTTTCTCAAGACTCCTGCCCTACCTCGAAAGTGCATTCAGTCAGTTAAAAGGACCAGTCGTTATTCATAATGGTGGCTGCAAAATCATGGGATTTATTGACCGGTTTGCCCAATTACCCAATGTAATCGCCCTGGTTTTGGAACCAACCGAAAGTTTCGACAAGGCTCGTCTGATTATTGGCGACAATTTGGTATTAATGGGCAATTTTGACGGCCCCAACTTTGTAAATCTTTCCGGCGAAAAAGCAACAGAATTAACCCTTAAAATATTAAATAACCGAAAGGCTGACAAGCATTTTATTTTTGCCACATCCAATGCTGACATCCCTTATGACACGCCGGTTGAGATTATCAGAACGGTGGTTGATACGATACGGGGATTCAAAAAATATGATTGAGTGATAAGTCGGAAGACAGAATTTGGAAGAAATTCTCAATCTTTGGCATTTCGTCTTCAAACCAAATAAACAAAAGCATTTACATGGCGTCAAATCTGGTCATTATAGCATGCAGCATTTTCAGATACGAACTGGAGCATTTGCAACAGACCGGAAAAATAAAAGTGCCCGTAGTTTACCTGAACTCGATGCTGCATATGCATCCGCAAAAGCTTCAGGTACTGCTCGATGCCAAACTGGAAGAGTATTCGAATTTCCGTATTATTTTGATGTACGGCGATTGCCATGCTCGAATGGTCGACTATGAAAAAAAAACAAACGTAGTAAGGACTCCCGGTATTAATTGCTGTGAGATTATTCTCGGCAATGAAAAATACCGGAAAATACGAAAAGATGGAGCATTTATTCTTTTACCTGAATGGGCAGAACGATGGAAAGAAGCTTTTGTTGAATACATGGGATTCAAAACTTCAGAAGCCATTCAACCATTCATGAGTGAAATGCATGAAAAATTACTTTATGTCGATACCGGATTTCAGAAAAAAGACCAAAATTTATTCGACGAAATTTCAGAATTTTTGGGTCTGCCACTTGAAATCTACCCCAGTTCAGTGGTTGAACTGGAAAAAGTGCTGGAAAAATTAATTATTGAATCAGAGAGCAAAGGAAATCCTTCTTATGGAAAATAAAGCTTATACCCATATTTTCAACGATATTCTGAGTAAAGTGCTTGAATTATCAGAAAGTCCAAGTCAGTTTGCCGAATACCTGACCCATCAGATCCGCGAGCTGATCGGTGCAAAAACCATTGTGATTTCCATCAAACCTGAATCAGGGGAAGCACATATCTTAAATGTTTATCCTGAAAGGAAAAATAACTGGGCCAGCCAAAGTCAAATGATCCAATTGGCTGAACTTTCATTTGGATACGATACTGTTCAGTTTCTATCTCAGGAAACCTGCGACAAACAAACCAATTCCATTTTAACAGATCTGGAAATTGACAAGCTGATTACAATTCCTTTAATAATTGGCAACCGGAAAGTTGGATCTCTGCTCTTGCTGGATATCATGGATTTATTTGGAATTGAATCGATGATTGACTTGTTGACCAATCTCTCCGGTGTCTTTGCCCTGGTGATAAGGAATTCTCTGCTTTATCGGGATATGGAGAATGTGGTCGAACTCCGAACCACAGAATTACAAAAACGGAATGACGAACTGGAAAAAGCAGTTCGCCGGGCAGAACAAAGCGAATTACAGGCAAGGGATATTCTTCAGACAGCCATGGATGGTTTTTGGCTGGTCGATATGAATGGCAGGTTTCTTGAAGTCAACGAAATTGCCTGCTCGATGCTGGGATATTCGTATGAAGAAATGAAGGGAATGAGTATTTCAGATGTTGAAGCCGTTGAAACTCCGGAACAAACCATGTCTCATCTTAAACAAGTTTCACAAATTGGTCAGGCCAAATTCGAATCAAAACACAGGTGTAAAAATGGCAGTATCATTAATGTGGAAGTAAGTGTAAAAATGCAACCTTACAAGGAGTTGTTTGTAGCCTTTATCAGTGATATTACTGAGCGCAAGAATGCAGAAACTGCACTACGCGAAAGTGATGACCGTTTCCAACTTGCTATGAAAGCATCGAATGATGGCTTGTTTGACTGGAATCTGGAAACCAATGGAATTTATTACTCTCCGGGTTGGAAAAAAATGCTTGGCTATGAAGATCACGAACTTCCAAATGATTTTTCGGTTTGGGAAAACACTACTAATCCCGAAGATGTCAAAAAATCATGGGAGATGCAGCAAAAACTCATCAAAAAGGAAGTCGACCGCTTTGTAATGGAGTTTAAAATGCAGCATAAAAATGGTCATTGGGTAGATATCCTTTCCCGGGCTGAAGCATTTTTCAATACAGATGGAAAGGCTATTCGAATTGTAGGTACTCACACCGACATTACTGAACGAAATAAGGCAGAAAAGCAAATTGTAGAAATCAACGAAATGCTTTCACAATACCTGAAAAATTCACCCATCTACACATACATCAAAGAAGTGAGTCCGGAACGAAGCACCGTTCTTCAGGCCAGTGACAATTTCATTGATATGGTTGGAATTTCAGGAAGTGATATGATTGGTAAAGATATGGAAGAACTTTTTCCTCCTGAATTTGCAAAGAAAATAACCAGTGATGACTGGATGGTTGCCTGCGGAACCAAAGCAATAAAAATTGAGGAAGAATTAAACGGAAAATCCTACACCACCATTAAATTTCCTTTCAAAAGAGGAGGCAAAACGCTGTTGGCAGGCTATACCATAGACATTACTGAAAATAAGAAAGCACAACTTGAAATTCAGGAGACCGAAGAACGATGGCGACGTGCAATTGCCGACTCTCCTATTCCAATTATGATCCATGACGAGGATGACCGGGTATTGCAACTTAGTGCTGGTTGGACAAAATTTTCAGGCTATACCATTGATGATATCCCTACACTTTCCGATTGGACAGAACGAGCCTATGGTGAACGAAGCGGGTTCAAGAAAGATTACCTTGATCAGCTATTTTTTATTGACAAAACCGTTGATAATGGCGAATGGGCCATTACCGCTAAAGATGGGACAACAAAGATTTGGGCTTTCCAGACTACTCCACTTGGAAAAATTCATGGAGGGAAACGTGTCCTTCACAGTATGGCACTTGACATTACCGAACGCAAACGAGCGGAGGAAGAAGTCAGGGAGAGCGAGCAACGATTTTTAACTTTTATGAATAACAGCTCTGTGTTTGCCTGGATGAAAGATGAGGATTTAAAATATGTCTTTCTGAATAAAGCATTCGAAAATCAGCAAGGCATCACCCTAAAAGACGTTCAGGGGAAAGATGACTTCGCCATCTGGAATGAACAAATAGCTGAAAAACTTCAATCAAATGACCGAAAAGTATTAAGTTCCGGCGAAATATTAAAAACCGAAGAAATTGTCGAAGATCGTTTTGGTCAATTAAAGCACTCTATGGTAAATAAGTTCCTGGTTCAGGGGCTTTCGGGCAAACGATTTATCGGAGGAATATCAATTGATATCACCGAGCAGAAAATAATGGAAGCGGACCTGATTCTTTCAAAAGAAAAAGCCGAAGAAAACGATCGCCTGAAGTCTGCATTCCTGGCCAATATGAGTCACGAAATCCGAACACCGATGAATGGAATTCTAGGTTTTGCCGAATTACTCAAAGAACAGGATTTATCTGGTGAACAACAACTTGAATATATACAGGTCATTCAAAAAAGCGGAGTCCGGATGCTCAATATTATTAATGATATTGTCGATATCTCAAAGATTGAATCGGGACAAATGAATATCCTGCTCTCAGAAACCAACGTGAATGAGCAACTGGAATACCTCTTTAAGTTTTTCGGCGCAGAGGCGAATAATAAAGGGGTTCATCTCATCTGTAAAAATGAACTTAAAAGACAAGTAGCAAATTTTGTTACCGACCGCGAAAAACTATATGCGATTTTAACGAACCTGATAAAAAATGCCATTAAATATACCGATGAAGGCACGATTGAATTTGGCTATGAATTCGTTGAATCTAGCGAGGCCTCATCTCCGCACGAACTAAAATTCTATGTGAAGGATACCGGAATTGGCATACCAAAAAACAGACAGGAAGCGATTTTTGAACGGTTTATTCAGGCAGATATCATTGATAAAATGGCACGACAAGGCGCTGGTCTGGGACTTGCCATTTCGAAAGCCTATGTGGAGATGCTTGGTGGAAAAATCTGGACTGAAAGCGAAGAAGGAAAAGGTTCTGTCTTTTATTTTACATTGCCTGACCAAACAAATTCAATTCAATCAAAAAAGAACGGAGATGCATCTCAAAATCAGGCAGAAATTGATCAACTTAAAAAACTCAAAATTCTGATTGCTGAAGACGATCAACCATCGGGCAAGTTGATTTCTATTGTCATGCAAAAATTCGCCAAAGAAATAGTACTTGTCACATCCGGGTTGGAAGCCGTTGATTTCTGCAAAAAAAACAAAGACATTGATTTGGTATTAATGGACATCCAAATGCCCGACATGGATGGATATGCCGCTACACGCCTGATCCGTGAGTTTAACAAGGATACGATTATTATTTCACAAACTGCCTATGCACTGTCGGGCGACCGCGAAAAAGCCATTGCGGCAGGCTGCAACGACTACATATCCAAGCCAATCAAGAAAGAAGAATTAAAGTCGATGATTTTAAAACACTTCAATAAGCAATTAAATTCAAACGTCTTATAAAAAATAAATGAATATCTCCGGGCCAGGCCATTCAGAAAAGATGATTCTCAACAAATTTACACTTGCATTTTTGGATAAAAATGAGGCGAAATTCAGAATCAAATACTTCCATGACTCCCTGACTCAATTCAGGATCTCATTTATATTGGTCACTATTCTTTATGGTGTCTTTGGATTTCTGGACACAATGATCATACAGGAATATGCCACCCTTTTTCTTATCATCCGTTTTGCAATTGTAGTACCCCTGTTGGTTATTGTAGTTCTTTTCTCTTTCTCCCGGTATTTTATAAAAATCTGGCAGGAATTAATAATGGGTTGCTTTATTGTTGGTGGAGTTGGCATTGCAACCATGACATTGATTGCTCCGGAAAATTATACCTATTACGCCGGAATGATGCTGGTCTTTTCTTCCGGGTATTTTTTTGTGAAGTTGCGCTTTTTTTATGCAACAATTGCCGGTTGGACTACCTTACTTCTTTTCGATTTCGGAGCTGTCTTTTTTTCCAAAATTGATACCCTGATGATTATCAGCAATAATTTTTTCTTTGCCTCGGCCAATCTCATCGGAATGTTCGCTGCCTACTACATTGAATATTATTCGAGGAGAGATTTTTTTCTGAATCAACAACTGGACAGGCAAAATGCTCAAATAGCTGAGGCTAACAAAAATCTGGAATCAAAAGTGGATGCCAGGACCAATGAACTTGTGCTGGCCAAACAACAGGCTGAGCAGTCGGACAAACTCAAAAGTGCATTTCTTGCCAACATGAGCCACGAAATACGCACACCTATGAATGGAATTCTGGGTTTTACCGAATTGCTGAAAGAACCTGATCTTACCGGCGAACAACAACAGGAGTATGTCGATATCATCGAAAAAAGCGGAACAAGAATGGTAAATATCATCAATGATATTATTGAAATTTCGAAAATTGAATCAGGACAAATGAATCTATTCATTTCCGAATCAGACATCATTGCCCAACTTGAATTCATTCATGATTTTTTTAAGCCTGAAATAGAGAAAAAAGGATTACATATCTCGCTGAGGAACGAACTTCCCTCCGATAAAATCAGTA
>Ga0209261_10000333_pt1 | contig 12699 bp, 10 predicted proteins | sample DOMMetBare1Fresh_FD_187470 | JGI IMG/M metagenome (GOLD analysis project Ga0209261, IMG submission 187470) | Wetland sediment microbial communities from St. Louis River estuary, USA, under dissolved organic matter induced mercury methylation -... | ecosystem: Environmental > Aquatic >...
GATCGTCAACTAAATCAATCGGATAGCCAGGTGAAGGTTTGCCCATTGAGCCTGGTTTGGGTTCCATCCACGAATAGGTTGCCAATGCAACAGTGCATTCCGTTTGGCCATAGCCTTCCATCAATTTGATTCCTGTTGCCTCGTGAAACTGTTTATAAACTTCCGGATTAAGCGGCTCTCCGGCGACAACACAATATTTCAGGGCAGTTAAATCAAATTTGGATAAATCTTCCTTGATCAGGAAACGATAAATAGTTGGGGGCGCACAAAAGGTAGTAACTTTATATTTTTCAATTACTTCCATGAGTTTCTTCGGAACGAATTTATCTAAATCGTAAGTCATCACCGCACTTCCCGAAAGCCATTGTCCATAAATTTTGCCCCAGGCCGATTTTGCCCAACCGGTATCAGCCACTGTAAAATGCAATCCGTTATCCTGAACATTCTGCCAATATCGGGCTGTAAGAATATGGCCGAGCGGATAAAGGAAATTGTGATTGACCATTTTAGGCATGCCTGTTGTTCCTGAAGTAAAGTACAACAACATGACATCTTCATTTTGGGTGGAATCAGTGCCTGAAGGACGAATAAAATCTTCGGAACAGTTTCCCATTTCTGAATTGAAATTTAGCCATCCATTGCGATCCTCACCAATCAATGCTTTTACTTTAAACGAGGGGGAATTGGATTCAGCATCTTCTACATGCTGAATCACTTCCGATTCGGGAACACAAACAATCATCTTAATATCGGCTGCATTATTGCGGTAGGCAATGTCTTTTGTACTTAACAGATGAGTTGCCGGAATTGTAATTGCTCCAATTTTATTCAATGCCAGGGTACAAAACCAAAATTCAAATCGTCTTTTCAGGATCAGCATCACGGGATCGCCTTTTCGAATGCCGGCCGAGAGGAAAAAATTGGCGGCTTTATCGCTGTATTTTTTCATCTGTGCAAAGGTGAAAACGGCCTCTTCTTCTGCATCGTTGCACCATACCATCGCAATTTTATCGGGCGATTGGAGTGCTAACTGGTCAACAACATCAAATGCAAAATTGAAATTTGCAGGAATCCTGATTTTAAAATTCTCAATAAAATCCTGATAACTTGTATAATCGGTTTGAGAAAGATATTGATCGAGTAACATACGTATAGATCTGGGATTAAACTTATTTTTTAAATAATGACTGCTAAAAATTTGGATGACTGATTGTTCAGTGCTTTCATGGCATGATTGTAGCCTGAATCGAAATAAATGGAATCGCCTTCGCTGAGAATAATCTCATGTCCATCGACTATAACCATCAATGTTCCTTCAATCACATAGTTAAACTCTTGCCCAGGGTGTGAATTAAATTCGAGAGTGTTGTTGGTTGTATCAAAATCCACTGTCACAACAAATGGTTCGGCCTTTTTTCCGATAAAATTCGATGCCAGACTTTCATATTTATACTGTTTCCGACGATCAACATTCAGGCCCTTTCCTTTTCTGACAATTGAATAAACATGTAATTTAGGTTCATCACCCCTTAAAAGTGACGATAGTTCAAGCTTAAACCGGTGAGCCACTTTCAACAGGAAACCAACCGGAATATCGGCATTTCCGCTTTCATAGCTTCTATACAATTCGTGATCAATATTCAGTTCACTGGCAAAAGTTTCAGATGAAAGACCGGCAATGCCCCGAAGTTCTTTAATCCGTGCGGCAATCAGTTGGATTTGTTCGTTCATTGAGTTTATTTTTTTGATTTCAAGATAATGATTTTTTTTACTCAGCAATTTGACGTATTCAAATTTTTGAAGCTGCTTAATTTAGCACTTTGATAAACAAACAGATTGTTTTACTACCGTTTTGTTACAACCTCTGTCTGACTTGTTTGTTATTTTAAAGCAAAGAAAACTTAAGCAAAATAATAAGGAACATGAATTTTACAATTTCTCAATTTGAATTCGGACAACGGCCAGCAGTGACCATACCAACTCCTGAGTTTTTAAAACTGATGAGTGAATCAGGAATCCGGCAAATGGTAAGTGATCATTATGATCTTCTTAGTAAAAGTGAAATTAAAAATTTGTTTCCCCGAATTGAGGAAGCTTTGGATAAAGCCAAACAGCGATCGTCTGATTTTTTTATTCAGATTTGCGGCGGCCATCCGTATTTCAACGAAAACCGTGGGAAACCATTACTTGCCAAACGGCATGCACCATTTTCTATTACTCCTGAAGCCCGCATTGTTTGGTTGAAATGTTACCAGCAGGTCCTATCGAAACTTGATTTGCCGGATGATATCAAGCAATCATTTTGGAATTATCTGGATGTATTTTCGGTTTGGATGGTAAATACCAGAGAATAGACATTTAAAATCATTTTGTTTTAGCTGCATTTTTTTTCAATTTGATTTATTGCTACTTTTCGGCGTTAAAATCCCGGAGGAAATTGAATATGAAGAAAGATGCTCTTTTGCATGGACTTTTGGGAGTCATTAAACAACCTATATTTGCCAAAGACACGAATTTCAAATTCACATTTTGCAATCAGGCATTTGCTGACTTTCTGGGTAAATCAACCAATGAAATAATTGGAAATACTGTTTTTCAACTCTTCGATGAAGAACAGGCAAATGCATTCCATCTTGCTGATATTGAATTGTTTCATTCGGGGGATTCTATTACAAATGTAGCTTTTATTCCTGCTTTTGATGGAAAGAAACATGAAGTTACTATAAGCCAGAATGTACTTTCAGGAGATAATAATGAAGTCCTTGGAATTTTTGGAATGATTGAAGAAATTCCCGGAACAAATCAAACCAATGAAAGCAATGTAAATTTAAAACTATCGCTTTCAAGACTGCAAGCCACACTTGATTCAACTACTGATGGTATTCTGGTTGTCAATAACGCGGGTAAAATCACCAATTACAATAAGCAGTTTAAAGTTATTTTCAATGTTCCTGACGGAATTATGGAATCTGGAAACGACAGTTTAGCTCTCGAATCTGTACTGAAATTATTTAAATATCCCGATCAGTTTCTTTCTAAAGTTAAATACCTGTACGAACATTCAGAACTGGATAGTTTCGATACACTTGAATTTGTTGATGGAAGAACAATTGAAAGGTTTTCCTGTCCTCAATTGCTCGACGGAAAACCCATCGGTCGCGTCTGGAGTTTCAGAGATGTCACCATCCGCAAAAAGGCTGAACAGCAGTTGCATTTGATGGCTCACACCTTGAAAAGCGTTAACGAATCAATCAGTATTACCGATGTCAACAACCGAATTCTATTTGTTAATGCAGCATTTCTGAAAACTTACGGATATACTGAAGATGAACTGATCGGACAAGATATTGCCATCGTAAGGCCTTTTGGTAATGATCCTGAATTGGTTGATAAAATTCTGGATTTAACTGCAAATGCCGGTTGGCAGGGAGAATTAATAAATCGAAAGAAAGATGGTACCGATTTTCCTATTAAGCTTTCAACAACTCTGATTTATGATGAAAAGGGAGTTGCAATAGGAATGGTTGGCGTTGCAGTGGATATTTCAGATCAGAAAAAATCGGAAAAACTATTACGTGAAAGTGAAGAAAAATACCGGCTTATTATTGAAAATCAGGGAGAAGGAATCGCAATGGTTGATCCTGATGAGAATTTTGTCTTTGTAAATCCGGCAGCAGAAGAAATCTTTGGAGTTGAACCGGGTGGACTTGTACATCGAAATTTAAAGGAATTTATTGCACAGGAGTATATTGAGCTTATTCATGAGGAATCAAAAAAACGGGCTCAAAACATTAAATCAACGTATGAAGTAGAAATAATTACGCCAGCTGGAGTTCGTAAAGTTATACTTATCACTGCCACCCCTCAAACGAACGAGGAAGGACAGAACATTGGCACGTTTGGAGTTCTGCGTGATATTACAGAACGAAAACAGGCAGAAGAATTACTCCGTCGGAGTGAAGAAAAATACCGGAACTTAATTGAATCAATGCCTGATGGAGTATACCGAAGCACACATGACGGAAGATTTGTTGAGCTTAATGACGCCATGGTCAAAATCATGGGATATGACAGCAAGGAAGAACTCATGTCAATTGATATTACATCTGAACTATACTTCGAACCAAAAGACCGTGAAAGCCTGGTATTAAATACAGTTAATGATGATCTGGAAGTTTTTCCAATAAAAAAGAAAGATGGTTCTGCCGTTTGGATTGAAGACCATGGTTGGTACGTAAGGGATAAAAATGGCGAAATTATTTTCCATGAAGGTATATTACGCGATGTGACTGAAAGAAAATTAGCTGAATTTCAATTACATAAGTATTCAGAGGAATTACAGGAAATGAATGCCACCAAGGATAAATTTATGTCGATCATTGCACACGATTTAAAAACACCTTTCAGCAGCATTTTGGGACTGAGTGAAATTCTCAAAAGCGAATTCAAAAATTTCGACAGTGAATCAATCGAACAGTACATCAGTTTAATTTATTCAACTTCAAAGAATACCTATCGCCTGCTTGAAAATCTACTGGATTGGGCTCGGATGCAACAAGGTGTAATGTCATTTAATCCAAGACCACTCCTGCTAAGGGAACTGGTGGCAGATATTTTTGAGATAATAAGCGATGGTGCATTAAAAAAACAGATTACCCTTGTCAATACTATTGAAGAACAAATTATTATTCATGCTGATATGAATATGATTAAAACCGTTCTCCGGAATTTGGTGTCCAATGCAATAAAATTTACATCCACCCATGGAAAGATTGAAGTATCTGCATTTAATCAAAATGGGTTTATCCAAATCAATGTAAAAGATAACGGCACAGGAATCCCCAAAGCTGATATCAATAAATTGTTTAAAATAGGTACTTCCTATTCAAACCGTGGTACTGAAAATGAAGCTGGTAATGGATTAGGTTTGATTCTTTGTGAGGAGTTTATTAGTAAACATTCCGGTAAAATATGGGTAGAAAGTGAAGTTGGCAAAGGAAGTGAGTTTAAAATACTGTTGCCGGGATAAAACTAAGGTAATACAAGAAATTCTCAACAACTATTATTTCTTTCTTCTAAAAACGATCCAGAGAACTAAAATTAGAATGACTCCGATTAAAATGGAATAAAAAACCAAATCGGAATTATCAGCTTTAGTGGTATTTTCAACTTTTTGAGCAGTCACTGGAGTGGTTTCATAACCCTCGAACCAACCAGAGAGCGCAACTTTATTCTCCAACTCATTCTCAATTACATCAGGTAGCTGTGAAAAGAAATCGAACCCGCTTAGTTTTTCAATTTCATCGGCTGATACTGCAAAGTCAGTTAACGGTCTGTCACTTTTCGCATTCGGAAATAAGAAGGCTATCATTTTGGGACTACCAGTATTTTCAAATATAACTTTATAGAAATACCCCGGAACAAGCACTCCTTCCTGACCAATCTGACCCTTATCATCTTTAAAAACTGGTCCGGTCACGATATGAATATTCTTCTCTGTTTTGGCCCAGGTACGAACAGTAGTTTCGAGTTCTTTCCAAATTCCGCGATTAAAATCAGGAGCTTGAGGCGAAATGTTCGACATTAAAAAACTTTCATTCATCGCAACCGGATTAAATCCCATATCCGCAGCCGGACACAAATGGCCACGATCGTATCCGCTTTTGGTATAATCCGATGATTTGGCAGAACCACTGGGAACCAGTTTATCCATCTTAAAACTGTTACTTCTCTCCTCTCCTCCATTCAGCACCATACTTTCAGTCAAATTATAATAAACCCAGTTTGCCTGTTCATATTTTTCGTTGTAGGAAAGCATATAATAGGTATGCCTGACCAGGTCATTCGATGGAACCGGTATATAATCCACCGAATTTGCGGACAGAAAAAAAGATATAAGAATGAAGCTCAGAGCTGATCTGAGATGAATGCTTACCATAGTCATATCGTAAAACAAAAAAATTAAAATAATGACTTTCCGAAAAACTAAAATTATTTTTGCGAAAAAAAATTATTGAGATGGCTTCCGAAAATAAACATTTTAGTGATAACGACCGCATATTTTTTTCTGATGGATATAACCTTGCTCAATCTGCCATCCGCAATGGTTTTACGAATGATTCATTATTCGCTGCAATAGAAACACTTTACCAGGCAATTGATGGATTAAATGATTCAATTCTGGCGCTGGCAGAAAGACAAAACATCACAGTTGCATGTAAAAACGGATGTCATTGGTGTTGTCATCAGGCTGTTTATGCCAATTCATATGAATTACATTTCCTTTCTGAAAAGATAAAAACAAATTTCACTAAAGACGACCTTTCTGAATTGACAGACCGTACTGAAAACAAATTTGCTCAAACTTCACAATTAACTGAAAAAGAAATACTGAAATTCAAAAGTCCATGTCCACTGCTAAAAAATGGTTCCTGTTCCAGCTATTCATCACGACCAATGGCTTGCAGAATTTATCTTTCCACAAAACTTGAATCTTGTCTTGAGTTCTACAATAATCCTGAAAATGAGGCCAATTATCCAGCACTGATTGATTTTCCATTGCGTGCAGGTCGCATGATGAATGAGGGATTCAGGTTAGCTTTGAAAGAATTTGGCGTTGAAACTGCTGAATTCAGACTTGAAGAAGGTTTAAGGATCGTTCTAAAAAATGACCAGCCTATTTTTTGATCAGCCCAAATGTTGAAAACTACAAAATTGACATCATAATACAAATGTATTTTATTGCAAATCTATTATTTACTTATTGCATGAAGTTATCAACAATTGTTCATAACTTGTGAGCAAACAAAGTTGATTCATTCACATTTAAATCCTTGATTTTTTTGAATTGATTGTTTTAACTTTATATCATCAGACGAGAGATAAAAGGCTGTTTTGAATGAATGGAGAAGGAAGAAGGTACTTAGCTGTAACCCAAACCCGATCATCCGGATCTTCGGATCTGCATTCAGGAAAAGCCGAAGTTCGAATCCAGTCAGAAATGATGAGATTCATCAACAGAGTAAGAGATCGTCACAACGTTCAAATCAATGTTGGTTCAGAAGATGCAGGAGACGAGATGAAACCTGGTTTCATAAACGTCAAACTGAAAACGAACTGATTCTCGGATCAAAGTAGTTTTTCACCGGACAACAGATCGAAAGAAATGAGAGAAGGTGACTTGAAATGAAACTTCGTTCAGGAAGACAATTCTTCGGAAGAGTCGAATGGACAGCTGGAATGTAAAGTTGTAACAAACCTTACAGGAAAGCTCTGGGTTACAAAAAATGGTTGAAGAAACCGGATGGAGTAACCGGCAGTAATAACCGTAGTCTGGCACTGAGGAAAACCTTCGGGTGGACCAAAGGTGAATGGGAACTATCTGAAAGGATTGTTCCCATTCGTGTTTATTGAGATTAGCATTTGCCGTTTCTTCTGATTTATTCGTGTTAAATTTTACTACTTTTGCACATCGAAAAAAACAGAAAGTGAAAAAAGACAACATCGAACAAGTTTTCAATAAATTTTCAGAACTAAATGTACTCATCATTGGCGATGCAATGATTGATACTTATTTGTGGGGAAAAGTTGACCGCATTTCACCTGAAGCACCAATTCCTATTGTAACTGTTAACAAGCAGGAAAACCGACTTGGCGGAGCAGGAAATGTTTCATTAAACGTTCAGGCGTTGGGTGCAATACCAATTCTGGTTTCAATTATTGGTGAAGATGAAAAAGGAAAAATCTTTGCCAAACTGATGAATGAAAAGAATCTGACCAGTGAAGGCTTGTTTATTGAAAAGAAACGAATGACCACGGTTAAAACCAGAATTATCAGTGGCGGTCAGCAAATATCACGGGTAGATCAGGAAATTTCCACTTTAATTGACTCTGAATTAGAACAAAAGGTATTCGATAGAATTCAAAATATTATTGAGAACAGACACATTCACATCATTATATTTGTCGATTACGATAAAGGACTTATTACCCCGGCCATTATCAGGAAAGTTATTAGCCTCGCCAAATCCAAAAATATTCTGACTGTAGCTGATCCGAAAAGCCGCAATTTCAACAATTATCAACAGGTGGATTTATTCAAACCAAATTTTAAGGAGTTTAGGGATGGTTTAAATCTGCAGATTGAAAAAACGGAAATGAACGAGTTGAAAAAAGCTTCTGAGAAGTTCAAAATTGAAAACCAGATCGGATTACTTTTCATTACATTGTCTGAATTAGGGGTTTTTCTGACAAATGGAATCAGCCAGAACTATTTCCCTGCCGAAGTCCGCGACATTGCCGATGTTTCAGGAGCCGGAGATACAGTTATCGCAACGGCCAGCCTTTGTTTGGCTGCCGGATTGCCAATTCCATTAATGGCTCAGATTTCAAATCTGGCTGGTGGTTTAGTATGTGAAAAACTGGGAGTTGTACCAATCGATCTTGATCAGTTAAAAAAAGAAGTTAAGAAGATCAAACTGGTTTAAAGGAGAGAAGATATCTGGAAATTTTCATTTTCTTATTTATTAAAATGAAATAATCTTCTTTAGAACCAACAACATTTACGCTTTAATCGCGTTTTTCAAAGACTAAACTTTCTATCAAAATCACAATCATAAATAATTGTATTTTAATGCTTTATTGCAAAATTAAGTTTAATTAATAAATATCTTTAACCTGTTTCTGTTTTAAATATTAACTTTGGGACTTACCAAATAAGTTGTTTTTGTATGGGAAAAGTAATTGCACTTGCTAACCAAAAAGGTGGAGTTGGGAAAACCACCACCGCAATAAATCTGGCAGCAAGTCTGGCTGTATTAGAATATAAAGTTTTGATTATTGATGCTGATCCTCAGGCCAATGCCACTTCAGGAGTTGGATTTGATGTGAAAAATGTAAAAACCAGTATCTATGAATGTATTGTTGACGAGCTTGATCCTCGAAAAATCATTTTAAATACAGAAATACCGGGGTTGGACCTTATCCCATCTCACATTGACCTTGTAGGTGCTGAAATTGAAATGCTCAACCTGCCGAACCGTGAAAAGGTTTTAAGATATGTGATTGAAAAAATCAGGAATGATTATGATTTTATACTGATCGATTGCTCACCTTCTTTAGGACTGATTACCGTTAATGCGCTTACAGCAGCTGATTCTGTAATTATTCCAGTACAGTGCGAATATTTTGCCCTTGAAGGTCTGGGAAAACTCCTGAACACCATAAAAATAATACAGACCAAACTTCATCCGGAACTTGAAATTGAAGGATTTCTATTGACGATGTATGATTCGCGATTAAATTTATCGAACCAGGTTCAGGAAGAAGTTAAGAAACATTTTCAGGAAATGGTTTTTGAAACAGTCATTCAGCGGAACATCAAATTGAGCGAAGCGCCTAGTTATGGGCAACCTGCCATATTGTATGACGCAACTTCGAAAGGGGCATCATCTTATATGAATCTGGCGCGTGAGTTATTGCAGAATAACGGGATGACCAAATTAAAAAACTCTGAAAAAATTATTGAATAAGACTTTTGAATTATGGCAAAAAAGAAATCACTGGGAAGAGGTTTGGGAGCTTTAATTGATGGTGCTGATGAATATTTTGCAAAAGAAACCGGTTCAGCCATCAATGAAATAGAGCTATCTAAAATTGTTGCGAACCCCTTTCAGCCCCGCACCAAATTTGATGAAGAAACTTTAAACGAATTAGCAGCATCAATAAAGGAAATTGGCATTATCCAGCCGATTACATTACGAAAAATTGATGGTGATCAGTATCAGATCATCGCTGGTGAAAGACGATTCCGGGCATCGAAAATAGCCGGACTCACAACCATTCCGGCATATGTCCGAACAGCCGATGATGAAGGAATGCTTGAAATGGCCCTCGTTGAAAACATACAGCGCGAAGACCTCGATGCCATTGAAATAGCGCTTAGTTACCAGCGATTGATTGAAGAATGTAAGCTAACCCAGGAAATTCTGAGTGACCGCGTAGGAAAAAAACGGTCGACAGTAACCAATTACCTTCGTTTGTTAAAACTTCCGGCAAAAATTCAAAAGGGAATTGTTGATAAAAACATTAGCATGGGTCACGCCAGGGCGCTGGTGAATATCCAGGATTCGGAAATGCAGCTGATGATTTTTGATGAAATCATCAAAAATGAGTTTTCCGTCCGCCGGGTAGAAGAAATTGTACGGAATTACAACGAAGATCAAACCAGTTTTCAACCTGAAGAAAAAGCAAAAATTCAAAAATATCCAACTGAATACCAGGATTTGTACTTGCATCTGAATAAATATTTTCAATCAAAAATAGATTTTAAAATGGATCCGACTGGGAAAGGAAAAATCACGATACCTTTTTCTTCGACCAAAGATCTGGAGCGGATATTAGGAATACTTGACAAATTAAATGCTTAAAAAAAGAAATATTCTGTCAGCCAATTTAATTGGTGGTTGCTTTTTTATTATCCTGTTTTTTACAACAGGATTTTCTGCGTTTAGTCAAAATACATCTGTCGATTCAACCAAAATTAAACCGGCAACTGCTATACACTCGCCCAGAAAAGCCACCATTTATTCCGCTGTATTCCCCGGTCTGGGGCAGATCTACAACCGGAAATACTGGAAAGTTCCATTGGTTTATGGCGGTTTTGCAACTTTAGGATACTTTATTAACTTTAACAACGAACAATATACAGTCTATAAACAGGCATATTCCGATATAATAGACAAGGATCCGTATACGAATTCCCATTTGAAACTGAAGGTAAATCCTAGCCTTCTTCAACCGGACAGGCTTTCAAATTTTACGGAAGCGCTAAGGAGACAAAAGGATTATTGGAGAAGAAACAGGGATTTGGTTGTGATTGGAACCGTGGTTTTTTATGCGGTTAATATTATTGATGCCAGTGTTGATGCTCATTTTTTTAATTTCGACATCAGCGACGACCTGACTATAAATTGGGTGCCGGGTCCGGTGATGTGTATGGACAATAAATTAATGGGCTTGCATTGTAAATTTACATTTTAAAATTAGCTTATGAGGATATTAAAACTGACGGTCATTATACTGGCAATTTCCACGCTGCATTCCTATGCTGCCGGATTTAAAAAGGAAAACATACGAAAAGCATGTACCATTAATGTTTCTTCGCTGGATACCATAAACGGTTATGAAAAATACTATTACATTCCTGACGAAAACCTGAATAAATATTTTTCAGACAAGCTTGACAGTATGTTGAGCAGTTGGTACGTACAAAATGCCTTCCTTTTAGATAGTACAGAACTGGCAGAAGCTGATACCCTTAAACAAACACTTCCTGATTCAATTTACATCCAAAGGTTGCAATCCATGCAATCGGCGGTTAGTCTTTCGTACAACAATACGGTTAAGAACTTCATTGCCATGTATACCGTGCGGAAACCCAAACAGGTGGCTGTAATGCTTGGATTAGCCAATTACTATTTTCCGATGTTTGAAGAAGCGCTTGCCAAATATGGCTTACCTATGGAATTAAAGTACCTCCCGATTATTGAGTCGGCTTTAAATCCAGGAGCAAATTCTTCAGCCAGTGCAGTAGGTTTGTGGCAGTTTATGTATGGAACCGGTAAAATGTACAAACTTGAAATCAGCACGTTTGTTGATGAACGCCGCGATCCTTTAAAAGCAACTGATGCGGCAGTCAGATATTTACGTGATTTGTACAACATATACAAAGACTGGCATCTGGTTATTGCAGCCTACAACTGCGGACCAGGAAATGTAAATAAAGCTATTAAGCGTTCCGGAAATGTAAAGGATTATTGGAAAGTTTATTACAAATTACCGAAAGAAACACGTGGCTATGTTCCCGCATTTATTGCCGCAAACTACGTGATGAATTTTTATCAAAGTCATAACATTTTTCCAAAATCACCGGCATTTCCAATTATTACTGATACTTTAATGGTTAATGACTATCTGCACTTCACCCAGATTTCAGAAGTAATTGGCATTCCTTTGGAAGAAATCCGAAGCCTGAATCCACAATACCGGCGTGACATTATTCCGGCCAGCAAAGACAGAGCTTACAGCCTTGTTTTACCACAGGATGAAATTTCGGCTTATCTGGAAAATGAAAATGATATTCATGATCATCGCCGGGCGGAATTTTTCCCGAACAACCAGATCGTAAATCCACAAAACCATTTTTCAAATCAAAGTCCCAGCGACATAAAAGGTCGTGATAAAATTTATTATTCAGTAAAATCAGGTGATAATCTTGGAATGATTTCAGCCTGGTTCAGAGTCCGGACTTCCGATCTGAAGTTTTGGAATAAAATGCGCAGTAATTTCCTAAAACTCGGACAAAAACTAATCATTTATGTTCCTGAAGGTCAGGGTGAATATTATGCCAATATAAGCCAGATGAGCCGTTCTGAAAAGCAAAAATCGCTCAATAAAAAACCTACGGTAAGTCCTGTTTCAAATTTAGCCAATTCAGTTAAAGCGAAAGAGGAGAAAAAAATAGATGCTGAAAAAGTCACTGAAACAAAAACTGAGGAGAAACCAGTAACTGAAATCATTGCTGCAGCTAAAAAGGACAGTACTTTGGTGAAAGAAACGAAAAAAGACACCACCAATGAAATCGTTTACTATAAGGTTCGCAAAGGCGATAATTTCTGGTCTATCGCAAAAAAATTCCCG
>Ga0209261_10000335_pt1 | contig 12682 bp, 11 predicted proteins | sample DOMMetBare1Fresh_FD_187470 | JGI IMG/M metagenome (GOLD analysis project Ga0209261, IMG submission 187470) | Wetland sediment microbial communities from St. Louis River estuary, USA, under dissolved organic matter induced mercury methylation -... | ecosystem: Environmental > Aquatic >...
ACCGGTCGCTCCCTGGCCTCGGATAGCCGGTGCCCTCAGCTGGTGGGACGGGCGGACTCCTGGCAGGCCCGACGGGCCCCCGCGCGCAGTCCCCGGGCGTAGCAGTCCAGGTCGTCCAGGGCGTCGCGGAGCCGCTCGAGCACCGCGGCCTCACCGAGGGCGTCGCACTGCCCGAGCCCGATCAACCGGCGCAGGTCGGCCGGCACCGGCCGGGCGCTCAGCACGTCCTCGGGGGCGGTGTGCTGCGTCGGCTCCTCCGCCGCGGTCACCGCGGCGACGGCCAGGTCGAGCCGGGCCAGCACCAGCCGGCGCCAGTACTCCACCTCGCGCAGCTCGGCGGCGAAGGGTGCCGCCACCGGCGTGGGGGCCGCGGCAACCTGCGCGGGACGGACGACGGCGCGTGAACGCGTGGTGCTGACGGCCGTCCGCCCCGAACTCCTGGTCACCGCGACCACTCCTCCCGCTGGCTGCCGAGCCGGCCACCCGGACCGCTCGCCGCTGCAGGAATCGGATCGTCCTCGCAGGTCAGCGGCTTGATGACGGTGATCTTCCGACCACTCTCCCGGCGCATCCGCCTCACTCGCCCGCCATCACCCACCGCCACGGCGGGTGCTCACGGCCCAGGACCGTAGGCTGTCGGGGTGGCGACGGGCTCGGGCAGCAGTGGCGCGGTGACGCCACGCAGCGATCGGAGCAACGACCAGGGCAGCCAGCAGAGCCGCACCGCGCTGGTCCGCCGGGCCCGACGGATGCACCGGATCCTCGCCGAGCGCCACCCCGATGCGCACTGCGAGCTGCGCCACTCCTCGCCGCTCGAGCTGCTCGTGGCGACGATCCTGTCCGCGCAGTGCACCGACGCCAGGGTGAACCTGGTGACGCCGATCCTGTTCGCCCGATACCCGACCGCGGCCGACTACGCCGGGGCCGACCGGGCCGAGCTGGAGGAGATCGTCAAGCCGACCGGCTTCTTCCGGAACAAGTCGGCCACCGTGATGGCGCTGGGCGCCGCCCTCGTCGCCGAGCACGGCGGCGAGGTCCCGCGCCGGATGAAGCAGCTGGTCGCTCTGCCCGGCGTCGGGCGCAAGACCGCGAACGTGGTGCTGGGCAATGCGTTCGGTGTCCCGGGGATCACCGTGGACACCCACGTCGGGCGGCTGGCCCGGCGGTTCGGCTGGACCACCTCCGAGGACCCACTGGTGGTCGAGGCCGAGGTCGGTGCCCTGTTCCCGCGTCGGGACTGGACCATGCTCAGCCATCGGCTGATCTTCCACGGCCGGCGGATCTGCCACGCCCGCCGTCCGGCCTGCGGCGCCTGCCCGCTCGCCGCGCTGTGCCCCTCGTACAGCATCGGCGAGGTCGACCCGGTCCGCGCGGCCCGGCTGGTCAAGGGGCCGGTGGAGGAGGCAGCCGAGGCGGTGGCGGCCGTGGGCCCGGTGGGTTCGGTGGAGGTCGGCGCGTGAGGACGGCCGGACCGATGCTGCCCTCGAGCGAGCGGCTCCCGCCGGAGCCGGCGTGGTCCCCCGCCCTGCATCGGGTGCTCGCCGGAGCCAGGGCCGACCAGCTCGGCCGGTTCAGCCCACCCCCGGGACACCATCGCCGCTCCGCCGTCCTGCTCCTGTTCGGCGAGACGAGCGACGGCGGCGACGAACGGGCCGCGCTGCCCGACGTCCTGCTCACCGAACGCGCGGCGACGCTGCGTTCGCACGCCGGCCAGGTCTCCTTCCCGGGCGGACGGCTGGACCCGACGGACGCCGGACCCGAGGCGGCCGCCCTGCGCGAGGCGACCGAGGAGACCGGCCTGGACATCGCCGGCGTGCGGGTGCTCGGGTGCCTGCCCGACCTCTACCTGCCGCCCAGCGACTATGCGGTGACCCCGGTGCTGGCGTGGTGGTGGCGGCCGTCCCCGGTCCGCGTGGTCGACGCCGGCGAGGTCTCGCGGGTGGCCCGGGTGCCGGCGGCCGAGCTGGTCGACCCGGCCAACCGGTTCCTGGTGCACCACCCGAGCGGCTTCGTCGGGCCGGGGTTCGGCGTCCGGGACCTGTTCGTCTGGGGGTTCACCGCGAACCTCCTGGACAGCGTGCTGCGCCTGGCGGGGTGGGAGCAGCCGTGGGACCGCACCCGGATCGAGCCGGTGCCGGCCCTTCCCGACGTGGCCGAGGTGGACACGATCGAGGCCGGGGGCGACGAGTGAGGGCGAGCGGCTCAGCAGTGAGCCGGAGTGGTCGGGGCGTGATCGGGGCGTGATCGACCTTTTGTTGCTGGTGGTGATCGCCTGGTACGCGGTCGCCGGCTACCGGCAGGGTCTGGCCGTGGGGGCGCTGTCGCTGGCCGGGTTCATCGGAGGCGCGGTGCTCGGCATGAGGGTGGTGCCGCTGCTCGGCGGGCACCTGCCGAGCGGCCCCGCCCGGTCGCTGATCGTCGTCTTCGCCGTCCTGATCGCGGCCTGGGCCGGACAGATGCTCGGTTCGATGTTCGGCGGGCGGGTGCGCCGGTCGATGGCGCGTTCGGGGGCCGGGGTCCTGGATCAGGTGCTCGGTGCGGTCGCCAGTCTGGCTGCCATCTCGATCGTGCTGTGGTTCGTCGGGGGCGCCGTCCGGGAGCTGCCCAACCCGACCCTGGCCCGGGCGGTCTCCGGCTCGCGGGTGCTCGGCGTCATCGACCGGGCGATGCCGTCGTGGATGGCGCAGCTGGCCGGCGACTTCCGCCAGGCGGTGTCGGCCTCGGCGTTCCCGCGGGTGTTCGAGGGCGTCGGCCGGGAGCGGATCGAGACCGTGCAGCCGCCGGACACCGGCGCCGTCCCGGCTGCCGTGCAGGCCCGGGTCCGCCGTTCGGTGGTCAAGATCACCGGCGAGGCACGGTCCTGCGGCCGCGGCCAGGAGGGCAGCGGGGCGGTGATCGCGCCGCACCGGGTGGTGACGAACGCGCACGTGGTGGCTGCCGTCCGGCAACCCTTCGTGCAACTGGCCGGATCGGATCGGCGCTACTCGGCGCGGGTGGTGCTGTTCGACCCGACGACCGACGTGGCCGTGCTCGACGTGCCCGACCTGGACGCGCCGGCCCTGCCGTTGGGCCACACCCTGGAGCGCGGCGACGACGCCCTGGTCGCCGGGTACCCGGAGAACGGGCCGTACAAGGTCGTCCCGGCCCGGATCCGCAGCCTGCTGCAGGCCAAGGGCGAGGACATCTACGGCGGCTCGGGCGCCGTCCGGCAGGTCTACTCGCTCTACGCCACCGTCGAGCAGGGGAACTCCGGTGGTCCGCTGGTCGCCGCCGACGGAGCGCTGGCCGGGGTGGTCTTCGCCAAGTCCCTGGACGACGTCCGGACTGGGTACGCCCTCACGCTGGACGAGGTGCGCGAGGAGCTCGCCGCGGGCATCGCCGCCACCCAGCCGGTCGCCACGGGGCGGTGCGCCCTCGGCTGACCGGGACCGCCGGGCCGGCACCGGACGATCATCGGCATGTCGCGTGAGATGGTCCGAGGTGCCCAGGGGGACCTATCGTGGCCAGAGCGAGCGAACCACCACACAGATCACCACTGGGGCCCAGGGCGTGAATCGCTCGGGGGAGCGTGCATGGCGACGAGCAGGACGGGAAGATCACGGCCGGACGGCGGTACCGCACGCCCGGGGCTGCTCGGCCTGCTGACCATGGTGGTGGGAACCCTGATCGTGGCCGCGGTGGCGCTCGGCGTCGGCGCCCAGGTGGCGCTGGCGGGGCAGGAGCGGCGGATCGCCGACCTCACCGAGCAGGCGGCCCGGGACGCCGCCGAGCCGCTGCCGTCCACGCCGCCGCCGACGAGGATGGACGCCGCGAACCGCAACCGCCTGGCGAAGGGGCTGATGGCCGTCCGGACCGCGGACGCCCAGGTGGAGTCCGCCGTGCAGGAATGGTTGCGGGGGCAGAGCGAACTGTCCGCGGTGTGGAAGGCGCTCGGCGCGTGCATGTTCCAGGTGGACGTCTACGACACCCTGGCCGCCCGGTACCCCCCGGTGCAGCTCGGTGACCTGCCGGCGGCCATCGACCTGAGGCAGGCAGAGACCGACTGTGGACGGGCCACCATCGAGCGGCGGGCCGACCGGGGGACGCTGTGACCGCCGATCCGTCGGCCCGGGGCGGGCCGACCCCGCCGCCACTGCCCCCGGCGGAGGCGTCGGAGCAGGCCTCCGAGCACGCAGCGACGACGGCCGGCCGGCTGGCCTCGCCGCCACCACTTCCGGACGCGAGAACTCCACGGCCGGTGCAGGATCCGCCGAATCCCCCGGCGTCGGACGACACCCCGCGGGTGGTCCTCGATCTGCGGTCGTCGCCGGCGTGGAGGGTTCCCGACCTGCCACCACCGGCCGAGCCGCCGGCAGAGGTGCCGCTGCCCCGACCGCCGACCACGCCCGCGTCCCCGCCCCGGTCGTCGACGCCCGCCGAGCCGTCGCTCCCCTCGACCCCGTCGTCCTCGATGACCTCGGCGACGCGGCCGGTCATCCGGGCCGAGCCGAGGCCGGGACCGTCGATGGTCGTCGCGGCGCACGCCCGCCCGGCCGCCCTCCGCTCGCCGTCCGAGCCCCGCCGCAGTGTCGTGGTGGCAGCCGCAGCCGTGCTGTCACTGCTCTCGGTGCTGCTGGTGGTGGCCCTCGTGGCCGGCACCCAGAGCTGGCTGCAGGCCCGGAGCGAGCGGGCCGACCGGATCACGCAGCTGATCCAGGCCCACCGGGCGCACCAGGCCCTCGTGCGGGAAGGGCAGGAGGCGGTCCGGGTCCGCGCCGAGCAGGACCGAGTTCGCTACATCGCCTCGGGCGTCCCCGACCTGTGGGACGCCGTCGTCGCCGCGAATGCGGCCCAGCGCAAGCTGTCCGCCGCGGCGGACAAGCGGTACGCGAACAGCCAGTACGTGCAGACCGGGGACGCCTTCCAGCTGGTCGCGGCGCAGTACGCCTGCCTGGCGAAGGTGATCGAGTACGACCGGGCCGCCACCCGGTTCGCCGAGGAACTGCGCACCCCCTTGCCCGCCCGGGTCGCCATGAAGGACAAGCAGCTCAACTGCGGCGTGCTTGCCTGGCCCGACTGAGGGCCGCCTCGGCCCCATCGAGGGCGGAGTGTCGATCCGCCGGCAACGGCGCCACGTCGGCCAGCCAGTCCAGCAGGGCCCCGGTCACCGTCTCCGGGCACTCCTCGGGCAGGAAGTGACCTGCCTCGGGCAGGATCCGGGCGCTGAGCGGCCCTTCGACCCAGCGCCGGGACATCGCGGCGGCCTGCGGCGGGATCCAGCCGTCGCGGGCGCCGTGCAGTTGGAGCACCGGCACGCGGACCGGCCGGTCGAGGGCCTCGACCAAGGCCCGGGACTCGCGTCGTCCGACGCTGCGCAGCACCCGACGGAAGTACTCCAGAGACGTCGTGGCGACGAACGGCAGGCGCATCGCCCGCTGGTACCGGACCAGGGCGGCCGGTTCGGGGCTGCCCTGGCCCCACCAGGCCTCGATCAGCTCGGCCACCCCGTCACCGTGGGCCAGCCGGCGCTCCGGCAGCCACGGCACCTGGAAGGCGAGCACCTGGGTGAAGGTGCGCCAGTATCGGCCCCGGGCCATCGCTCCGCGCAACGTGAGCGGGTGGCCCATCGAGAGCACGGCGATGGCACGGGTGATCCGTGGGTGCAGGGCCGGCATCGCCCAGGCCACCCAGGCCCCCCAGTCGTGCCCGACCACCACCGCCTCGGTCTCGCCGAGCGCGCGGATCACCCCCGCGACGTCCGCGGCCAGGGTCTCGGTGTCGTAGCCGCGCGGCGGCTTGTCACTGGCCCCGTAGCCGCGCAGGTCCATCGCGGCAACCCGATAGCCGGCAGCGGCGAGCGCAGGCAGCTGGTGGCGCCAGGCCCACCAGAACTGCGGGAAGCCGTGCAGGAGCAGGACCAGAGGTCCGGCGGAGCCCGCGGCACGTGCGCCGCGGTGGTCGGCAGGCGCCAGCCCTTCGGCAATGTGGAAGCGCGCCCCGTTCGCGCTGACCAGTCGGTGCTGCCAGGGGCCGTCGACGAGGATCTCGGCCGCGTCGATGGTCACCGGTGGTGGGGGGAGGGCTTGGCAGAGGGCCGGACGGTGGCGATGGTCTCCTTGGCGTTGCGGATCGCCCGCTCCGGCGGACCGACCCGCGAGGCCCGGCTGCGACCGATCAGCACCAGGACGGCGGCCAGCAGCAGGCAGGCCGCGGCCACGATCAGGAACGCCAGCCACGGGGCCAGCCCGGCGGCCACCAGGCCGTAGCCGGCGGCGATGGTCAGCAGGATGCTGGCCAGCAGCGCCAGGTACCCCGCGACGCCGAAGAGCCCGCCGGCCATGGCGCCGTTGCGCACGCCCACCGCCACCTCGGTCTTGGCCAGCGCGATCTCGGCGCGGACGATCTCGGTGAGGTCCTGGGTGGCCTGGGCGACCAACTGGCCCAGGGTCCGCTCGGTGTTCGCCTGATCGGGTGGTGCGATCGGGTCGTTGACCATGCGCTCCTCCAGATCGGTGACGGCGTCGCTGCCCCCGGACGGCGCCGGCGGAGCCCTCCCCGGGTGCGAGCCTACGGCCTCGATGACCCCTCGGCGACGCGCCTCACCCGACGACGATCACCATGGCATCGAGCCGTGCCCGCGGGCAGCGGTCGATCCCACGGCGGATCGCGGAGACCTCGGATCAGTCGTCGCTCGACGGCTTGCTCATGCCCGAGGCGATCAGGGACATCACCGCGGAGTCGGCGAGCGTCGTCTGATCGCCGACCTCGCGGTTCTCGGCGATGTCGCGCAGCAGCCGGCGCATGATCTTGCCCGAGCGGGTCTTCGGCAGCTCGGGGACGATCATCACCTGGCGCGGCTTGGCGATCGGGCCGATCTCCTTGCCGACGTGGTTGCGCAGCTCGGTGATCACGGCGCTCTCCTCGGCGCCGTCGGCCATCGCGCCGGACCGCAGGATGACGAACGCCACCACAGCCTGGCCGGTGGTCTCGTCCGTCGCGCCCACCACGGCCGCTTCGGCCACCTTCGGGTGGGAGACCAGGGCGGACTCGATCTCCGTGGTCGACAGCCGGTGTCCGGACACGTTCATCACGTCGTCCACCCGGCCGAGCAGCCAGATGTCGCCGTCCTCGTCCTTCTTCGCTCCGTCGCCGGCGAAGTACAGGCCCGGCCAGCGCGACCAGTAGGTCTCCTGGTACCGCTCCGGGTCGCCCCAGATGCCGCGCAGCATCGCCGGCCAGGGCTCGGTGAGCACCAGGTAGCCGCCCCCGCCGTGGGGCACCGAGTGCGCCTCGTCGTCGACCACGTCGGCGCTGATCCCGGGCAGGGCGCGCTGCGCCGAGCCCGGCTTGGCCGTGGTCACGCCCGGCAGCGGGGAGATCATGATCGCCCCGGTCTCGGTCTGCCACCAGGTGTCGACGATCGGCGCCTTGTCGCCGCCGATCACCCGGCGGTACCAGATCCACGCCTCCGGGTTGATCGACTCGCCGACCGAGCCCATCACCCGGATCGAGGAGAGGTCGAACGTGGCCGGGATGTGCTCGCCCCACTTCATGAAGGTCCGGATCGCGGTCGGGGCGGTGTAGAGGATCGTCACCTTGTACTTCTGCACGATCTCCCACCAGCGACCCTGGTGCGGGGCGTCCGGCGTGCCCTCGTACATGACCTGCGTGGCGCCGTTGGCCAGCGGGCCGTAGGTGATGTAGCTGTGCCCGGTCACCCAGCCGACGTCGGCGGTGCACCAGTAGATGTCCTTGTCCGGGTTGATGTCGAAGACATTGCGGTGGGTGTAGGCGACCTGGGTCAGGTAGCCGCCCGACGTGTGCAGGATGCCCTTCGGCTTCCCGGTGGTGCCCGAGGTGTAGAGGATGAACAGCGGGTGCTCGGCGTCCATCGGCTGAGGGGTGTGCTCGGCCGAGGCCGACCCCAGGGCCTCGTGCCACCACACGTCGCGGCCCTCGGTCCAGTCGACGTCCTGCTCGGTGCGCTTGACCACGAGCACGTGTCCGACCGATGGCGCGTCCTTCAGCGCCTCGTCGACGGACGGCTTGAGCGCGGACGGCGCGCCGCGGCGGTACCCGCCGTCCGCCGTGATGACGACCTTGGCCTCGGCGTCCTGGACCCGGCTGCGCAGCGCCTCGGCGGAGAACCCGCCGAACACCACCGAGTGCGGGGCTCCCAGCCGAGCGCAGGCGAGCATCGCGATGACGGCCTCGGGAATCATCGGCAGATAGATCGCAACCCGGTCGCCCTTGGTCACGCCGAGGGCGGTCAGCGTGTTGGCGGCGCGGCAGACCTCCTGCTTGAGCTCGGCGTACGTCAGGCTGCGGGAGTCGCCGGGCTCGCCCTCGAAGTGGATCGCCACCCGATCGCCATGGCCCGCCTCGACGTGCCGATCGACGCAGTTGTAGGCCACGTTCAGGGTGCCGCCGACGAACCACTTGGCAAAGGGCGGGTTGCTCCAGTCCAGCACCTGGGACCACTCGGTGTTCCAGGACAGCGACCGTGCCTGCTCGGCCCAGAACCCGTCGCGGTCGGCCGCCGCTGCGTCGTACAGGTCGGCCTTCGCCACGGCCGCAGCGGCGAAGTCGGGGTCCGGCGGGAACCGGCGGTCCTCGTGGCTGAGGTTCTCGATGGCGTCGCTGGACATGCGGTGGCCTCCAAGGATCGGCGCGTGGAGTCTGGACGGGGTGCGGGGTGGTCGTGCCAGGGATTGCTGGTGAGGCTAGTCACGCTGTGACCCGGAGAACAGACGTACGGACCCTCGCATGCCGATCAGCGCGGGGTTGCCTGCGACGGACGGCGACGTTCAGGCCGGTGCGCGGCCGCGCCCCTCGACGGGCATTCCGCCGAGCACCCAGGCCACCGCCTCGGCGGCGGACCAGCCGTGCGCACTGCCGCCGCGCAGCCAGTGCTCGGCGTCCAGGCGACGGGCACCGGCGAGGTCGGAGCCGAGGGTCACCAGCGGCATCTCCTCGTACCCGTCCTTGCGCTGCTGCCCCAGACCGATGTCGGCCATCAGGGCGTTGCACAGGCAGTTCGAGCCCTCGATCCCGCTCGCGTCCCCGCCCTTGCGGGCATAGACGTCGATCGGCTCGGCGGGGCAGCGGTAGCCCAGCGCAGCGGGCGCCCCGGACTCCCCGGACTCCTCGGAGTCCGCCGTGGCCTCCCCGGACCTCCGGCTGCTGCGCAGGTAGGGAGTGCGCAGGTAGCCCAGGTCGCACAGCCGCGGCCGCGCGGCGTAGACCTCGGGCTCGGCCAGCGTGCCGGGCAGCTGAGCCACCTTGAACGGGAAGCCGGTGGGCGAGGCGCCGGCGCTGTTCAGCACCACCAGGCTCTCGTCGCGCAGGTCGGTGAGCAGCTTCTCGCGCAGGTCGTCGGACAGGCCCGACTCCCGGCAGAGCGCGAACAGGGTGCCGACCTGGACGCCGGCCGCACCGGCGGCCACGGCCTCGGCCAACTTCTCCGGCTCGCCGTAGCCGCCGGCCAGCCAGAACGGCAGGCCGATCTTGGCCAGCAGGGCGAGGTTCGGCTCGTCGCGCGGGCCGTAGATCGGCTGCCCGTGCTCGTCGAGCTCCATCTGCCCGCGCGGCGGCGCGCTGTGCCCGCCGGCGCTCGGCCCCTCGACCACGAACCCGTCCGGGCGGGTGGCCTCGTCCCGGGCCAGGAACTGGGCCAGCACGTGGGAGGAGACGATGGCCAGGAACTGCGGACGCCCGACCGCGGGCAGGGTCTGGCCCTCGGCCAGCAGTGCGGTGGGGTCCAGGGTCTGCGGCAGGGCCTTCGCGCCGATCACGTCGACGTGGATCGTCCCCGGGCGGCCCTCGGCCAGCGCGGTGAGCAGGGCGGGCAGTTCGCGCGGGATGCCGGCGCCCATCAGCACGTGGTCGACCCCGGCCAGGATCGCCCCGTAGGCCGCCGACGGGGTGGCCATCTGGAGCTTCTCCAGGTAGTTCACGCCGACCAGGCCGGACGGCGCGGCCGCCACCTCGGCAGGATCGGCGTCCAGCGGGTGGTGGCCGTACTTGGCCAGCCACACCTCGACGAAGTTGCCGACCACCGAGACCTCGTCGCTGGCCCGCTCGCTGTGGGTGCGCGCGGTGCCGTTCGGTCCGGAGTGCACCGCGAGCCGAGGCACCGGGAGGTAGGGCGCGCCGTCGCGGCCCCCGGGCCGGTAGTAGCGGGTCAGGACTCGCTCGGCCAGGTGCGGCAGCGGGAAGGCGGTCAGCGCCCGGCGGACGTGGCCGCCCGGGTCGCCGTCCTGCAGCCGGCGGGTGACCGAGGTGTCCAGCGCGGTGCCGGAGACCACGCCCAACTGGCCGCAGCGGGCCACCGCGTTGGCCAGTCGCCACGACGAGACGCCGACACCCATACCCCCTTGGATCAGCAGCGGTGGGGGGGTGACGGGGGTCGTGGCGGTCATGGGTTCCCTTGGGAGCGACGTGGCTGCTCGCGGACGGGCGAGCCCTGAACGGGTGGACGGACATTCGAGGCTGACACCGCATTGTCACCGGCAATGAGGTCCTACGTCCCCACGACCGGCGAGTCTGCCCGTACCTCCTGGCCCGACGCCCCGCGGGACCAGCCCCGGGAGCGCCGATGGCCGGCCCGCGTCGGGAGGGACGCGGGCCGGCCACCGGGAGCGACGAACCCGCGGTGCCGTGCGGGTCCGATGGAGCAGTCGGAGCTGGGTGGAGCGGTGGAACAGGTGGTGCGGTTGGAACAGGTGGTGCGGGTGGTGCGGGGTCAGTGCGCGATGGCCTTCTCGGCACCGGCACCGGTCAGCGAGCGGACCTCCATCTCGGCGTACTTCGCGGCGTCCGGCACCTCCTTGCTGGTCACCGAGCCCAGCCAGCCCAGGAAGAAGGCCAGCGGGACCGAGATCAGACCCGGGTTCTCCAGCGGGAACCAGCTGAAGTCGATGTTCGGATCCGTGATCATCGAGACCACCTTGCCGGTGGCGTCCGTCTTGCCGGAGACGACGGGCGAGAAGATGATCAGGATCAGCGACGACAGGAGACCGCCGTAGATGCTCCACACCGCGCCGCGGGTGGTGAACCGCTTCCAGAACAGCGAGTACAGGATCGTCGGCAGGTTCGCCGACGCCGCCACCGCGAAGGCGAGGGCCACCAGGAAGGCGATGTTCTGGTCCTTGGCCAGCATGCCGCCGAAGATGGCGACCACGCCGATCACGACTGCGGTGATCCGGGCGACGCGGACCTCGTCGTCCGCGTTGATGGTTTCCTTCTTGATCACATGCGAGTAGATGTCGTGGGCGAACGAGGCCGAGGCCGCCATGGTGAGCCCGGCTACCACCGCGAGGATCGTGGCGAAGGCGACGCCCGAGATGATCCCGAGGAAGATCTCACCACCGAGCTCGTAGGCCAGCAGCGGCGCCGCCGCGTTGGCCTTACCGGGGGCAGCGTTGATGGCCTGCGGCCCGACCAGCAGCATCGCGCCGTAGCCGAGCACCAGGGTGAACAGGTAGAACAGGCCGATCAGCCAGATCGCCCAGACCACACTGCGCCGGGCCTCTTTGGAGGTGGGCACGGTGTAGAAGCGCATCAGGACGTGCGGCAGACCGGCGGTGCCGAGTACGAGCGCGATCGACAGCGAGATGAAGTCGATCTTGCTGAGCGTGGTCTTGCCGTACCTCAGACCCGGGTTCAGGACGGCGTCCTTGGCCAGCGGGGCCTTCTGCGGGTTGGCTGCCGCGGCGTCGCCGAGCAGCGCGGACAGGTTGAACCCGGACTTGGCCAGCACCCAGACGGTGATCAGAGCCGCGCCGGCGATCAGCAGGCTGGCCTTGATGATCTGCACCCAGGTGGTGCCCTTCATCCCGCCCACGAGCACATAGGTGATCATCAGGATGCCGACGATGGCGATGGTGATGTTCTGTGCCGCGGCGCCGGAGACACCCAGCAGCAGGTTGACCAGACCGCCGGCGCCGGCCATCTGGGCCAGCAGGTAGAACAGCGAGACGGCGAGCGTCGAGACAGCCGCCGCGGTGCGGACCGGACCCTGGCGCAGCCGGAACGACAGTACGTCGGCCATGGTGAACTTGCCGGTGTTGCGCAGCAGTTCGGCGACCAGCAGCAGGGCGACCAGCCAGGCCACCAGGAAGCCGATCGAATACATGAAGCCGTCGTAGCCCTGCAGGGCGATGGCGCCGGCGATGCCGAGGAACGAGGCCGCCGACAGGTAGTCGCCCGAGATCGCGATCCCGTTCTGGCGCCCGGAGAAGGCGCGGCCCCCGGCGTAGTAGTCGGCGGCGGTCTTGTTCTGCCGGGCCACCCGGACCACGACGGCCAAGGTGAACAGCACGAACAGGGCGAAGATCGAGATGTTGACGATGGGGTTGCCGACGCTGGCGGCGAGCACGGGGGCGGCGGTCACTTCGAGTCTCCTTCGATGCGCGCACGGAGGCGGTCGGCCGCCGGGTCGAAGACGTTGTTCGCCCACAGCGCGTACCACGTGGTGATCGCGAAGGTGCTGACGAACTGGAGCAGGCCCAGGATCAGCCCCATGTTGATGTTGCCGACGACCTTGGTCGACATGAAGCCGGGCGCGAACGCCGCGAGCAGCACGTACAGGAAGTACCAGACGAGGAACAGGACGGTGACCGGGAAGACGAACTTGCGGAACTTGGACCGCAGCTCAGCGAACTCGGCGCTGGCCTGCACCTGCTCGTAGCTCGAACCGCCA
>Ga0209261_10000336_pt1 | contig 12634 bp, 9 predicted proteins | sample DOMMetBare1Fresh_FD_187470 | JGI IMG/M metagenome (GOLD analysis project Ga0209261, IMG submission 187470) | Wetland sediment microbial communities from St. Louis River estuary, USA, under dissolved organic matter induced mercury methylation -... | ecosystem: Environmental > Aquatic > Freshwater...
TTCGAGCATGGGCACAGGCTCTTCCCCGGGACGCCGACCTCCGACCACAGCACGGTGGCGCCATCGCGCGTCTCGGCGATCCAGCGGCCCTGGTAGTCGAGCAGGCTGTGCACGCCCGACACCGGCGCGCGTTTGCGCAGGAAGAAACTGAACCGCGCCTCGATGCGCCCCTCATGCGCGCCCAGTTGCTGCAGCATGCGCGCGAGCTGGACACGCAAGGCGGCGGCGTCCAGCGGCGCGTCGAGCGCGTCCAGCCAGGCCACGAAGCGCGACATGTGCGTGCCCTTGGCCTCCGCCGGCAGCGCAACATCCAGGTCCCACGACGCGGCGGTCTGCTGCGCGCTGCCGGCCACACGCACGGTGAGCGGATAACGCACGTCCTTGACGCCGACGCGCTGGATCAGCAGGTGGCGCTCGTCGCGCTCACTCTGGGTGTCCGGGATGTGCAGGGCGTCGGTGAGGTTGGTCATGGGTCGGGGCGCTCGCGTGATCGCGAGCATGGCACGGATTGTCGCCGCACGCCGACGGAAGGCCTTGTCGCCCTGGCGTCAGCCGGGCCGGGCTTCAGTGGTTGACGGCAGGCCGCACCACGGCGAGCTTGGCGCCAAAACGGCGCTGGATCGACTGCTCGATGCCGGCCGCGTCCAGCCCCAGCATCGCCAGCAGCTTGGCCGGATCGCCGTGTTCGACGAAGTGATCGGGCAGGCCCAGCTGCAGCACCGGCATCGCGAGCCCGGCTGCAGCCAGGCATTCGATCACCGCGCTGCCGGCACCACCCATGACGACGCCCTCTTCCACCGTCACCAGCGCATCGTGTTGACGCGCCAGCTCGAGCACGAGCTCGCTGTCCAGCGGTTTGGCGTAGCGCATGTTGGCCACGCTGGCGTCCAGCGTCTCGGCCGCCTGCAGCGCGGGATACAGCAGCGTGCCGAAGGCCAGGATCGCAATGCGCTTGCCCTGACCGCGCATCAGCGTCGATTCGCGGCGCCATTCGCCCTTGCCCCACGGCAGCACCTCGAACCCGGATTGCACCGCCGTGCCGACCCCGGCGCCGCGCGGGTAGCGCACGGCCACCGGCTGGCTGCGCGCAAACGCGGTGGACAGCGCCTTGCGGCATTCGTTTTCGTCGGCCGGCGTCAACACCGCCATGTTGGGCACGCAGCGCAGGTAGGCGATGTCGAACGCGCCGCAATGCGTCGCGCCATCGGCCCCCACGACACCGGCGCGGTCGAGCGCGAACACCACGGGCAGGTTCTGGATCGCGACGTCGTGGATCAACTGGTCGTAGCCGCGCTGCAGGAAGGTGGAGTAGATGGCCACCACCGGCTTCAGGCCCTCGCAGGCCAGCCCGGCGGCAAACGTCACCGCGTGCTGTTCGGCGATGCCCACGTCGTGGTAACGCGTCGGAAAACGCTGCTCGAACTCGACCATGCCCGAGCCCTCGCGCATCGCCGGCGTGATGCCGACGAGCCGCGCGTCGGCGGTGGCCATGTCGCACAGCCATTGGCCGAACACCTGGGTAAAGGTGGTCTTGGGCGGCGTGGCCGGCTTGACGAGGCCCACCGCCGGGTCGAACTTGCCCGGCCCGTGGTAGTTGACCGGATCGGCTTCGGCGAGCTTGTAGCCGCGGCCCTTCTTGGTGACGACGTGCAGGAACTGCGGTCCCTTGCGGTCGCGCAGATTCTCCAGCGTCGGAATCAGCGAATCGAGATCGTGGCCGTCGATCGGGCCGACGTAGGTGAGGCCCAGTTCCTCGAAGATCGTGCCCGGCACGACCATGCCCTTGGTGTGCTCCTCGAAGCGCCTTGCCAGCTCGTACAGCGGCGTGTTCTTCAGCACCGACTTGGCGCCTTCGCGCGCGGCGGTGTAGAACTTGCCGCTCATCAGGCGCGCCAGGTATTTGTTCAGCGCGCCCACCGGGGGCGAGATCGACATGTCGTTGTCGTTCAGGATCACCAGCATGTCGGCATGCCCCATGCCGTGGCTGGAGCCAGCGTTGTTCAGCGCCTCGAACGCCATGCCGCCGGACAGCGCGCCATCGCCGATCACGGCCACGGCCTTGCGATCCTCGCCCTTCAGCTTGGCCGCCACCGCCATGCCCAGCGCCGCGGAGATCGACGTCGACGAGTGCGCGGTGCCGAAGGTGTCGTACTCGCTCTCCTCGCGCCGGGGAAAACCGCTGATGCCGCCGAGCTGGCGCAGGCTGTCCATGCGCTCGCGCCGGCCGGTGAGGATTTTGTGCGGATAGGTCTGGTGACCCACGTCCCAGACGATGCGGTCGTACGGCGTGTTGAACACATAGTGCAACGCCACCGTCAGCTCCACCGTGCCGAGATTGGACGACAGGTGGCCGCCGGTCTTGCTCACGCTGTGCAGGATGAAGTCGCGCAGTTCATGCACCAGCGTGTCGAGCTGGGAGCGCGACAGGCGGCGCAGGTCGGCCGGTGAATCGATGGTTTGCAGCAGCGGATGATTCATTGTGGTTGTCAGGAGGTGCGGTCGACCACCAGGTCGGCCAGCAGACTCAGGTACGTGTGTTGTGCCAGACCGCTGTCGGCCAGCGCAGCGTGAGCAAGCTTGCGCAGCTTCTCCGCCTGTTGGCGTGCGCCGTCAAGCCCCATCACCGACACATAGGTCGGCTTGTTGTGGTCCAGGTCCTTGCCGGCGGTCTTGCCCAGCGTCTCCGAGGCCTGGGTGACGTCGAGAATGTCGTCGACCACCTGGAATGCCAGCCCCACCGCGGCACCGTAGGACGACAGGGCGTTCCATGCCCGCGCCGGCAGCTCGCCGCAGGCGGCGCCCATCAGCACGCTGGCCTGCAGCAGCGCACCGGTCTTGCGGCGGTGCATGTCGCGCAGCCGCGACTCGATGAGCGGCTGCCCGATGCTGGCCAGGTCGATCGCCTGCCCGCCGGCCATGCCCTCGTGGCCCGCTGCGCGCGCGAGCAGGCCGCACAGCCGGGCCTGCAGGGCGGGCGACATGCCCTGGGCGTCGGCCGTCGCCGGTGTCAGCACCTCGAAGGCCAGGGCCTGCATCGCATCGCCCGCGAGCATCGCCTGCGCCTGACCGAACTGTACGTGCACGGTGGGCTTGCCCCGGCGCAGCACGTCGTTGTCCATGCACGGCATGTCGTCGTGGATCAATGAGTAGGCGTGAATCAGTTCCACCGCCACCGCGGCACGCAGCGCAGCAGGGCGCACCCCCGAGGCCGCGTCGCAGGCCGCCAGCACCAGCACCGGGCGCAGACGCTTGCCGCCGTCGAGCACGCCATAGCGCATGGCCTCGCCCAGGCCCGCGGGTGCCGACGCGGGAACCCAGCGGTCCAGTGCCGATTCCACCGCGGCCAGTCCGTCGTGCATCCACCGATCGAAATCGGCCGCCATCATCGAAGGCGGCGCGACCACCGGGTCGTGGGTTTGCGGCGCACGCACGACGTCAGTCACCGTCCAGCGGCTTCAACTGGCCCTGATCGAGCACTTTCACCTGCTGCTCCACCGCTTGCAGTCGCGCGCGACAGAACTCCAGCAGCTGTGCACCGCGCCGGTAGCTGTCCAGAAGTCGGTCCAGCGGCAACTGAGCGCCCTCCATGGCCTGAACCAGTTGTTCGAGTTCTGCCAGCGCCTCTTCGTAACTCGCCGGTTCGGCCGGTCTAGGGGTTTGTGCCTTCATTTAAGCGCTGTCAGGAGCAGGGTCGAATTCTAGCTGCGGGTGGGGGCTAGAATTTCCAGTTCGTCCTGCGTCGCACGCAGGTAACGTTTCGCAGGCCGCAGGGTCTGCGATTGAAGACCCATCCGCAGGGCCACCGGGTGGGGGGTTGAGATCGGTTTTCCGGAGAACCTGGGGATCATGTCTGACCTGAGCATCAGTCTCGCAGCTCTTGCGCGCAGTCGCACGCAGCTTTCCGTCAACAGCTATTTCGACGACGACTTGTTTCGCCGCGAGATGGAGCTGATCTTTCAGTCCGGCCCGCGCTATCTGGGGCACGAACTGTCCGTGCCCGAGATCGGCGACCATTTCGCGCTGGCGCAGGAAGGCGAAGGCCGTGCCCTGGTGCGCACCCAGCGCGGCGTGCAGCTGCTGTCCAACGTCTGCCGCCACCGCCAGGCGGTGATCCTGCGCGGACGCGGGCGCGCCGGCTCGAACATCGTGTGCCCGTTGCACCGCTGGACCTACGATCTGCATGGCGAGCTGATCGGCGCGCCGCATTTCGACAGCGACCCGTGCCTGAACCTGCGCAACTACCCGCTGCAACGCTGGAACGGCCTGCTCTTTGACGACAACGGCTACGACGTGACGGCCGACCTGGATGCGCTGGGCGCGCGCGCGCAGTTCGACTTCAGCGGCTTCGTGTTCGACCGCGCGGTGCTGCACGAGTGCGCGTACAACTGGAAGACGTTCATCGAGGTCTACCTCGAGGATTACCACGTCGGTCCGTTCCATCCCGGGCTCGGGCGCTTCGTCACCTGCGACGATCTGCGCTGGGAGTTCGGCGCCAACCATTCGGTGCAGACCGTCGGCGTGCGCGGCGCGCTGGCGCAGGCCGGTTCGCCGGCCTACCAGCGCTGGCAGGAGGCGGTGCTGCGATTCCGCGGCGGCGAGCCGCCGCCGCATGGCGCGATCTGGCTCACGCTGTACCCGAACATCATGCTCGAGTGGTATCCGCACGTGCTGGTGGTCTCGACGCTGTATCCGAGGGGACCGCAGAAGACGCTCAACGTGGTGGAGTTCTTCTATCCCGAGGAAATCGCGGCGTTCGAGCGCGAGTTCATCGAGGCGGAGCAGGCGGCCTACATGGAAACCTGCGACGAGGACGACGAGATCGCGCTGCGCATGGACGCCGGCCGCAAGGCCCTGATGGAGCGAGGCGACGACGAGATCGGCCCGTACCAGAGCCCGATGGAAGACGGCATGCAGCATTTCCATGAGTGGTATCGCCGGGCGCTGAACGGCGCGCTGCCGGCGGCGCCATCGCCGGCCTGACATCGACGTTGCTGCCATCGCGCGGCGCGCACGACGGCGGACCCATGCACCCGACGGAGACCTGACCATGCACGAACGCACCTTGATCAGCGCGCAGCGGCTGCGCGAGCTGCTCGAGCGCCGCGAGCCCTGCGTCGTGCTCGACTGCGGCTTCGACCTCGCCGACCCGCAGGCCGGCGCGCGCGCCTACGCGCTGGCCCATGTGCCGGGCGCGCACCATGCCGACCTGGAGACGGATCTGTCGGCGCCGAAGAACGGTCGCAACGGCCGGCATCCGCTGCCCGGGCGCGAGCAGTTCGCGCGCACGGTGGCATCGTGGGGGGTGCGGCCCGGCGTGCCGGTGGTCTGCTACGACGACCAGGGCGGCCCCTATGCCGCGCGTGCGTGGTGGATGCTGCGGTGGCTCGGCGTCGAGTCGGTGGCCGTGCTCGATGGCGGTCTGGCGGCCTGGCGCGCTGCAGCCGGGGCGCTGGTGAGCGAGCGACCCGCGTTCGCGACGGGCACGCCATACCCACTGTCGCCGCAGCCTGGCATGCCGAGCGTGTCGGCGCAGCAGCTGCTCGATGGTCTCGGTCGACTGACGGTGATCGATGCGCGCTCGCTCGAGCGCTTTCGCGGCGAGGTCGAACCGCTCGACCCGGTGGCCGGCCACATCCCCGGCGCACGTCATCGCTTCTTCAAGGACAACCTGGGAGCCGACGGCCGCTTCCTGGCCACCGAGGCGCTGCGCGCCGCGTTCGAGGGTTTCGGGCCCGCCGGGCCCCACTGGGTGCACCAGTGCGGCTCGGGCGTCACCGCCTGCCACAACCTGCTGGCGATGGAGCACGCGGGCCTGTGCGGCACGGCGCTGTATCCCGGCTCGTGGAGCGAATGGTGTGCCGACCCGGCCCGGCCGGTGGCGCGCGGCTGAGCCCGCCACGGCTGAATCCGCTAAGCCAAACTTTGACGACCACCGAGACATAAGTACCCGTCCTGCTTGAACTTTGTGTTCGCAGGGGATGTGGCTACTGGGTACAGGCAGGGTTCAGACCGAGCAGCTTGAAGGCCTTGGCCTGAAGCGGCGTGGGCCGCGTGGTGGTGATGATCTTGGCCTCGGGGTTGAGATGGGTGTGGGTGATGTTGTAGGCCAGCGTCGAGAGGTCCTGCAGCAGGGTTCTGAAGCTGTGCAGCGGTGAGCCGTCGTCGGCGGACTTGCTCGCGTCCTTGGCCTTGGCGTGCTCGGAGCGCAGCGCCTTGGCCACCGGCGAGGCCCTGGCGGCGTTGGCCTCTTCGAGGTGCTCGTCGTCGAACAGCATGGGCTTCAGGCGCTCGCGCATGTGCCACTCGACGTAGTAGGCCAGCAAGCACAGGAAGACGTGGGCGCGCACGCGCTGCTCGGAATAGTGGAAGACGGGACGCACGTGCAGGTCGATGGTCTTCATCGAGCGGAAGGCGCGCTCCACATGCGCCAGGCTCTTGTAGGCCGCAACCGTCGCGCCGGCATCGAGCTTTGCCGCCGGGACATTCGTGCGGATCACGTACAGCCCGTCCAGCGCCGCCTCAGCCTGGATGGCATCGAGCTTGCGCCGGTAGCGCAGCGACGTCTGGGTGATGGTCAGCTCGAAGTGCTTGGCCATGTGGAAGTGGTCGATCACGCGACCCACACGCAACCCAATGGCGTCCTCTCCGCGCAGCGGGTGGCGCGCACGCTGCGTGGCCGCCACGATCTTGTCCAGGTCGGCTTCGGTGGCGGCGAGCAACTCCAGCCGCTTGCGCGCGCGCTCCTCGGCCAACAGCGGGTTGCGACACACCACCAACCGCTCGCCGGGGAAGTGCTGGCTGCTCAGCTCCAGCAGGTTGCGCTCATCGAACAGCGAGGGCTGGAAGGGGCCGTGTTCGTCGGCAAGCTGCGCGATCTGCGGCGCGCGCAGCGAGCTCACCCAGTCCATGCCTGCGGGCTTGAGCACCTGCTCGATGCGCGCGGAGGTCAGCATGCCGCGATCTCCCACCCAGGCCAGGTGCTCGATGCCAAAGCGCTCCTTCAACTTGGCCACCTGCGCGGCCACGGTGGCCGGGTCGGCCGTGTTGCCCTTGAACACCTCCACGGCGATCGGACAGCCCTCGGACGAACACAGCAGACCGAAGACGATCTGCGGGTCATCGCGCTTGCCGTCGCGCGAGTGACCCCGCGCCGCGAGCTCGCAGCAGTGCCCGGTCAACCAGGTCGAGGTCAGGTCGTACAGCACCAGGGTCGAGCCCACCAGGTGTTGACGGGCCAGACGCCGCTCGATGCCGGGCTGGGCATCGTGCAGCCAGTCCAGAGCCCGGTACAGATCGTCGGCACTGCATTGACCCACCCCCAGCACCCGGCCCAGAGACGAGCTGGCGGTGTCGTCGTGCAGCAAGCGATGGGTTGCCAGCTTGGAGGCCGGCGAGATCACGCGCGCCACCAGCATGGCCAGCAATAACGGTTGCAGATCCGTTGGCGCCAAGCCGAACCAAGACGATGCACCCGACCCACGCGCCGCACCCAGCACCGCTGCGACGTGACCGTGCGGCAGGGTGCGCTCGACCGTGAAGACCTCTTCGACACTGGGCACGGCCACGCCGCCGCGCAGCAGCACCTTCAGGCCCTCGATCACCTCATCGGGCAGGCACGACAGGTTGGCCAGGGTGCGCTTGCGGACCTTGCCGTCCTCCCGGTACGACTCGCGAAGGAGCACTGCGGCGGGTGAGTTGCGGTTGGGCACGGACTCGATGTACATGACTTCATTTATAGCTTAGTGCGATAGGTATTTCAAGTGAATAACGAATTCTTTACATGGCTACATATTTGCATAAGAAAAAGGCCACAACCCGCGCCAACGCTGGGTTACGGCCTGATCAGGGTTCCAAAGTTCGGGCTAAGCTTGACTGACGTCAGTTCCCAACCGGCACCGGTTGGAACAAACTCCGTGCAAAGCCGTTCTGCCCCGGGACGGGGCCCATCGTCAAGGAGTGCAGCATGTACAAGCGAATCCTGGTTCCCACCGACGGCTCGGAAATCACCGCCAAGGCGGTGCAGACGGCGATCTCGCTGGCCAAGGTGACCGGCGCCGCGCTGTTCACGATCAGCGTCAAGGAGCCGTTCCCGTACAGCGCGATCTCCGAGATGCAGCCGGTGCCGCCGCAGGAGTTCTACGACGCGCAGGAGCGCATCGCCACCGGCCGCGTCAAGGCGGTGCAGGAGTCGGCCAGCGCCGCGGGTCTGACCTGCCACGCGCACACCGTCGAGGCGCTGCATGCCTGGGAGGCCATTCTCGACCATGCCAAGCAGCAAGGCTGCGACCTGATCGTGATGGCGTCGCACGGGCGCCGCGGCGTTTCGGCGCTGCTGCTCGGCAGCGAAACCTCGCGCGTGCTGACGCACAGCCCGTTGCCGGTGCTGGTGGTCAAGTAGATCCCGATCTGCGCCGACCGTGAGGCCGATGCCCCGACCGGCTTCAATGACCGTACAGCCTGCCGATCGAGAACACGAGGCCCAGGCCCGCGGCGATCCACGACACTTGCGCCAGCGTGTCGCGCCAGGGCAGTGACCGCTGCAGTTGCGGCAGCAGGTCGGCCACGGCGATGTACACGAAGCTGCTGGCGGCCACGACCAGCAGGTACGGAAACAGATCCTGCCACGGTCCGACGACGTAGTAGCCGAGCACGCCGCCGGCCACCGCCGCCAGGCCCGACAGCGCGTTGTACAGCAGCGCCTTCGCACGCGAGAAGCCCGCGTTGAGCAGCACGATGTAGTCCCCCACCTCCTGCGGGATCTCGTGCGCCACGATGGCCAGCGCTGTCATCACGCCCAGGCGCGGATCGGCCAGGAATGCAGCCGCGATGATCACGCCGTCGCAGAAGTTGTGGATGCTGTCGCCCACCAGCACCGACCAGCCGCCGCGGCCGGCCTGCTGCTCGTCGTAGTGGTGGTGGTGCTCGTGGCCGTCGCCCTCGTGGTGGTGGCCGTGGCGGTACAGCTCGGCCTTCTCGAGCAGGAAGAAGAACAGCAGCCCGGCCAGCAGCGTGGCGAACAGCGCGTGCGTGCGCGCCGGGCCCTCGAATGCTTCGGGCAGCACCTGCAACAGCGCCGTGCCGAGCAGGATGCCCACCGACAGGCTGACCATGTGCTTGACCACGCGGCCGAGCAGCTGCACCGTGACCATCGCGGCGATCAGCACCGACAGCACGCCGCCGGCCAGGGTGGCGAGCACGATGTACAGCAGCGTCATGCGAGGTTGAACGTCGGTTCGGGCGCAGGCTGAAACACGAACCGCGCCGGGCGTGGCGCGGTTCGCAGACGAGCGCTATTGTCGCGCAGCCGTCAGGCCACCCCGTTGGCCTTGAACCAGGCCAGGCAACGCTTCCAGCCGTCCTCCGCCGCGTCCTTGCGAAACGACGGCCGGTAGTCGGCGTGGAAGGCGTGCGGCGCATCGGGATAGACCACGAACTCCGAGCGTTTCGCCGCCGCGCTGCCGGCGGCCAGCGCGGCCTTCATCTTGTCGACCGTGTCGAGCGGGATGCCGGCGTCGGCCGCTCCGTACAGGCCCAGCACCGGTGCGTTCAGCTTGCCGGCCAGGTCCACCGGGTTGGCCGGATTGAGCGCGCTTGTGTTGCCGACGAGCCGGCCGTACCAGGCCACGCCGGCCTTCACCGCCGGGCTGTGCGCAGCGTACAGCCAGGTGATGCGACCGCCCCAGCAGAAGCCGGTGACGGCGACCTTGCCAGTGTCGGCGCCCTGCGCCTTGGCCCACGCGACGCTGGCGTCCAGGTCGCCCATCACCTGCGGGTCGGGCACCTTGGACACCACCTCGGCGATGAGCTTGGCGATCTCGCCGTACGAACCGGCGTCGCCCTGGCGCACGAAGAGCTCGGGTGCGATCGCGAAATAGCCGGCCTTCGCGAAGCGCCGCGCCACATCGGCGATGTGCTCGTGCACGCCGAAGATCTCGCTGACCACCAGCACGACCGGCGCGTTGGCCTTGCCCGCCGGTGCGGCGCGGTAGGCCGGCATCTTGAAGTCGCCCACCGGAATCGTCACCTCGCCGGCGAGGAGGCCGTTGCCGTCGGTCTTGATCACCGTCTGTGCGGCGATCGGCATCACCGCGGCGGCGAAGCCGCTGCCGACCGACGTGCGAACGAAGTCGCGGCGGCTGAAATCGCGGGTGGGGGTCAGGCTGTCGACGTCCTGGCGCAACATGGTGCCTCCCGGGCAGGTTGAAAGCGAGCGATTCTAGGCAGCTGGCCGAGGACGCGGGGTCTAGTGCGCTTCATCCCAGTTCGCGCCGACGCCCACCTCGGCCAGCAGCGGCACCGCCAGCTGCGCGACGCCCGACATCAGCGCCGGCACCGCGCTCTTCGCCCAGTCGAGCTCGTCTTCGGGCACCTCGAACACCAGTTCGTCGTGCACCTGCATCACCATCGCGGTCTTGCGCTGCTGTGAGTCGATCGCACCCTGCACGGCGATCATCGCCAGCTTGATCAGGTCGGCCGCGGTGCCCTGCATCGGCGCGTTGATCGCCTGGCGTTCGGCACCGGCACGGCGCGGGCCGTTGCCGCCGCGGATCTCCGGCAGCTCGATGCGCCGGCCGAAGAGCGTCTCCACGTAACCACGCTCGGCGGCGCGGGCCTTGGTCTCGTCCATGTAGCGTTTCACGCCGGCAAAGCGCTGGAAGTAGCGGTCGATGTAGGCCGCCGCGGCGCCGCGTTCGATGCCCAGGCTCGACGCCAGCCCGAACGCGCCCATGCCGTAGATCAGGCCGAAGTTGATGGTCTTCGCGTAACGCCGCTGCTGCGGCGTCACCTGCTCGGGCGGGATCGCGAACACCTCGCTCGCGGTGGCGCGGTGCACGTCCATGCCCTGCGCGAACGCCCGCGTCAGGCCTTCGTCGCCGCTGATGTGCGCCATGATGCGCAGCTCGATCTGCGAATAGTCGGCGCTGACGATGCGATGACCCGGCGGCGCGATGAAGGCCTCGCGCACCCGGCGTCCCTCGGGCGTGCGGATCGGGATGTTCTGCAGGTTCGGGTCGTTGCTCGCCAGCCGGCCCGTGACCGCGACGGCCTGCGCGTAGTTGGTGTGCACGCGGCCGGTGGCGGGGTTCACCATCAGCGGCAGCTTGTCGGTGTAGGTGCCCTTCAGCTTGCTCAGACTGCGATGTTCGAGGATTCGCGCCGGCAGCGGGTAGTCGGCGGCGAGCTCCTGCAGCACGTCTTCGTCGGTGCTGGGTGCGCCGCTGGCGGTCTTGCGCTTCACCGGCAGGCCGAGCTTGCCGAACAGCACGTCGCCGATCTGCTTCGGCGAGCCGAGGTTGAACGGCTGGCCGGCCAGTGCGTAGGACTCCTGCTCCAGCGCCACCATGCGTTCGGCCAGCTCACGGCTCTGCTGCGCCAGCAGCTGGGCATCGATCAGCACGCCGCGGCGCTCGATGCGCGCGAGCAGCGCGCTGACCGGCATCTCGATGTCCTGGTACACGTGGCGCAGCCCCGCTTCGCGCTCGAGCCGCGGAAACAACGTCTGGTGCACCTGCAGCGTCATCTCGCTGTCCTCGCCCGAGTACTCGGTGGCGCGCGCGATGTCGACCTGCGAAAACGAGATCTGGTTCGCGCCCTTGCCGCACAGCTCTTCGTAGCTCAGCCCCTTGCGGTTGAGGTGGCGCTCGGCCAGGCTTTCCAGGTTGTGCGGCTTGTGCGCCTCGAGCACGTAGCTCTCGAGCAGCGTGTCGTGCTGCCAGCCGCGCACGGTGATGCCGTGGTTGGCGAGCACGTGGGTGTCGTACTTGATGTTCTGCCCCACCTTGGGCGCGGCGGCGTCCTCGAGCCAGGGCCTCATCGCCGCCAGCACCTCGTCACGCGGCAGCTGGGTCGGCGCACCGGGGTAGTCGTGTGTCACCGGCACGTAGGCGGCTTCGCCCGGCTGCACCGCGAACGAAATGCCGACGATGTGCGCGCGCATCGGGTCGAGCGAATCGGTCTCGGTGTCCAGTGCACACAGTGGCGCGGCACGCAGCCGCTCGAGCCAGGCGTCGAGCCGCTCGCGCGTGAGCACGGTTTCGTAGCGGCGCTGCAGGTTCGACACGTCCGGCGGCTTGGGGTCGTCGAAACGGCCCACCTGGGCCGGTGGCGCCGGCGCCGGTGCGACGCCGAGGCTGGTCTCGAGCTCCTTGCTCCAGGCGCGAAAGCCATAACGCCGGTAGAACGCCAGCAGGGCCGCCCGGTCCACCTCGCGCAGCGCCAGCGACTCCAGCGCAGGCCAGTCGGGCAACTGGCCCGACAGGTCGCAGTCGGTGGCCACCGTGACCAGCCGCCGGCCCTGCGGCAGCCAGTCGAGCGCCTTGCGAAGGTTCTCGCCCGCCGCGCCCTTGATCGAGGCGGCCGCCGCGATCACACCGTCGAGCGAGCCGAATTCGGCGATCCACTTGGCCGCGGTCTTCGGGCCGACCTTGTCGACGCCCGGCACGTTGTCGACCGCATCGCCGATCAGCGTCAGGTAGTCGACGATGCGCTGCGGCGGCACGCCGAACTTGGCGGCCACGCCGGCCACGTCGAGCGTCTCGTTGCTCATCGTGTTGATCAGCTGCACCCGATCGTTGACCAGTTGTGCCAGGTCCTTGTCGCCGGTGGAGATGATCACCTTGTGACCGCTGGCCGC
>Ga0209261_10000337_pt1 | contig 12622 bp, 14 predicted proteins | sample DOMMetBare1Fresh_FD_187470 | JGI IMG/M metagenome (GOLD analysis project Ga0209261, IMG submission 187470) | Wetland sediment microbial communities from St. Louis River estuary, USA, under dissolved organic matter induced mercury methylation -... | ecosystem: Environmental > Aquatic >...
TTCAGTAAACTAATTCTCAGTTTTTCGAACCGCCGCCCCAGATGGTCTTCAAGCTTTATCATGCACAATTTAACCATTGATGTGATGATTTGTTCAGCTAATTCACTCTTGCAACACTACTGTAGGAAAGAATACTTCTGAAAGAATGCTTTTCGTGAACTAAATTGATTTTTCCATTGTTATGGTATTGAATTAGAAATTATTATGAGATTTAATTCAAAAAAATGTTTAATTTTCGTAAGCCTTTTTTGCTTTTCTATTCTAAATAAACTGATTATAAACTTGATATATCATGGCAGAATTTAATTTGAAAGTCAATAAAAAAGAGTACAAGGTTGATGTTGATCCTTCGACGCCAATGCTTTGGGTGCTTCGTGACCATCTCAATCTGGTAGGAACCAAATTTGGTTGTGGAATTGCGCAGTGCGGCGCGTGCACCATTCTATTGGATGGTTTTGCAGTACGTTCATGTATCACTTTTGTCGATTCTGTTGGCGACAAGGAAATTACAACCATCGAAGGGCTTTCTGAAAATGGAGATCATCCGCTTCAGCAGGCTTGGATTGAACATGATGTTCCGCAATGCGGCTATTGTCAGAGTGGACAAATAATGAACGCTGCGGGATTGTTAAAGGCGAATCCTCATCCAACCGACGAAGAAATTGAATCAGCAATGAATGGCAATATTTGCCGTTGCGGTACTTACACAAGGATTAAAAAAGCCATTAAGACCGCTGCCAATTCTCAATAGATTTCCTAATCAGATCTACCTGTATTATTCTTTTTCAGATGAATTGTTAAACTTAAATCACTTGTCATGACAATTGTAAAAACGCAACTCAACAGACGTTCCTTTATAAAAAGTTCCTTGTTAACCGGTGGAGGTTTGGTTATTGGTTTTAACTGGCTGGCAGCTGCCTGCAGCACAAATACCTCGAAACCACAGGCTATTCCTGATGAATGGTTTGAAATAAACGGTTATTTAAAGATCGGTGAAAACGGAGTGGTCACCATCATGTCGCCTAATCCTGAAATTGGTCAGAATGTGAAGACCTCCATGCCCATGATTGTGGCCGAAGAATTGGATGTGGACTGGAAAAATGTGTTGGTTGAACAAGCACCTCTTGACACAGCCATTTTTAACCGGCAGCTGGCTGGTGGAAGCGATTCGATTAAGCAAAGCTGGAACGGACTTCGCATTGCAGGCGCTTCAGCACGCAAAATGCTGAAGGATGCCGCTGCAAAAAAATGGAATGTTCCGGTAGATGAAATCACGACAGAATTGGGTGTATTGTATCACAAAAACAGTGGTAAAAAAGCAGGATACGGCGAAGTCGCATCAGCTGCTGCTCAACTAACTGTTCCCAAAGAAGTTGAATTAAAAGACCTGAAAGATTTTAAGATCATAGGCACTTCAAAGAAAAATGTTGACGGCCAAAAAATAGTGACCGGACAGCCCTTATTTGGCCTCGATTACAAAAAAGAAGGAATGCTCATTGCCATGATTGTCCATCCACCGGCATTTGGGATGAAACTGAAATCGTTCGACGCAACAGATGCAAAAGCCAGACCGGGAGTTAAAGACGTGTTTCAAATTAAAATTTTCAATGATGACTACAAACCCCAATGGTGCGACACCACTTCGTTCACAGAGCTGGTAGCAGTTGTTGGCAACTCCACCTGGGAAGTAATGAGCGCCAGGGAATATTTGAAAGTGGAATGGGAGACCTTTGCCGATCATAAACTTGCAGTAGCCGGCTGGGGCGCAGATCAGATTATTTCTGTTCCCGGCGGACTTGAAAGTACTGCCGACCACAACTCAAAAATGACTGATGCCGCTGCCAAACCCGGAAAGATTGAACGAAGAGACGGCAATCCGGAAGATGCTTTTAAAAAAGCAGCAAAGGTGATTGAACGAACCTATACAGCACCATTCCTGGCACACACTCCGATGGAACCTATGAACTTCTTTGCTGAGGTGACTGCCGATAAAGCGGTATTGGTTGGCCCTATTCAATCTCCTGAATTCATGGAAAAGACTTTGGCTGCACGGCTTGGTTTGCCTTTGGAAAAAATTGACATTCAGATGACTCGCATGGGTGGTGGCTTCGGGCGACGTTTGTACGGACACTTCATGGTGGAAGCTGCCTTGATTTCGCAAAAAATGAATGCTCCGGTTAAGCTGATTTATTCACGCGAAGATGAAATAACTTTTGGTATTTATCGTCCTGCTTATCATGCAGTGTATCGTGCCGCGCTCGACGCCAATAATAATCTTACTGCATTTCACGTAAAAATGGGTGGAGTTCCTGAGAATGCGCTCCATGCCAACCGGTTTCCTGCCGGTGCGCTCGACAATTATCTTGCAGAAAGCTGGGCCATTGAATCGAACATTAGTGTTGGGGCCATGCGGGCTCCGGGTTCCAACTTCAACGCCGTGGCAGAGCAGTCATTCCTCGACGAAGTGGCTGAAGCGATGGGTAAAGATCCTATCCAACTGCGTCTTGACCTCCTGAAACGTGCAAAAGAAAAACCGGTGGGTGAACGAAACGATTACGATGCAGCCCGATATGCAGGTGTGCTTGAATTAGTGCGTGACAAATCAGGTTGGGGAACTGATGCAACAAAGAAAAACCGCGGGGTTGCTGCTTATTTCTGCCACAGTTCGTATGTAGCCAATGTGCTGGATATTGAGCTTGTGAACGATGAACCAGTCGTTCAAAAAGTGTATGCTGCTATTGACTGCGGTATAGTTGTGAATCCTGATGCTGCTATTAACATGACCGAAGGTAGCATTGTTGATGGAATTGGACAGGCGATGTACGGTGAACTCACCTTCAGCAAAGGCCAGCCTGATCAGAATAATTTTGATAGCTACCGGCTTATCCGACACATGGAGGCTCCAAAAGAGATTGAAGTGCATTTTGTTGAAAATGAAATTGACCCAACCGGACTTGGTGAGCCGCCCTATCCACCTGTGATGGGAGCCTTGGCGAATGCCTTGTACAAAGCTACTGGTAAACGGCTCTATAATCAACCTTTTAGTAAAAGCAGTTAGCCTCCTCATAAGCCATTAACAAACCAATATCCGGATTATTTATGACCCATGAAATAAAATTACTGTTTCAAACGATTTATTCCTGGCAACTACAAGGGAAAAAATCGGTGTTGGTCACCGTAGTCGATTTAAAAGGTTCATCGTACCGGAGACCCGGTGTTCGCATGGCCATTAACGAAGATGGAAATTTTGTGGGAGCTGTGAGTGGCGGGTGCATTGAAACTGAAATTGAACGACAGGCGCAAAGTGTTTTTAAAAGCGGGAATGCCAAATTGATGACCTACGATGGCAGACTTCGAATCGGATGTGAAGGAATTCTTCACATCTTAATCGAACCGGTTTCGCTTTCCGGGGAACTTTTGGATGACTTTGATTCTGTTTTGAAACAACGGCTGGATTTTGGGATGGAAGTTTTTTACTATCATGAAGTAGGCGAATATAAAAATGCAGGAACAAAAATTTCTCTTAAAAATAAGTCATACAGCTTAAATCCGTATTTCGTAACCACTGAGATTGATGATCAGAAATGTTTTTCGCAGAAATTCGATCCACTGTTTCAATTGTACATTTTTGGTGCTGAACACGATGCCGTTCAATTGTGCCAGGCAGCCAAACTGTTGGGCTGGGAAGTAACAATTGTGGCTTCAGCCGATGAGGCGAAATCCTGCGATTATTTCCCGGGAGCTTCAGCGTTAATCACTCCTTTCTTTGAGAATATTGATACATCTGCTTTGGACGAACAAACAGCCGTGGTAATCATGACTCACAGTTACAATAAAGATGTACAATACCTGATGGCGCTGAAAGATACCAACCCGGCATACCTCGGAATTGTCGGTTCGATCAACCGGAGAGAACGGCTGTTGTCAACGCTACTGGACTATTTTCCGGATATCTCTACCGATTTTCTGGAACAAATTCATAGCCCGGCCGGAATCAATATTGGTGCAGAAACTGCTTCGGAAATTGCGGTTTCCATTCTGGCTGAAATTTTGGCGGTCATTCGCAATACAAAGCCTGAAGCTTTACGGAATAAAGTAGGTTCAATCCATGGCTGAAATCCCAATTTTACTGTTGGCAGCCGGAGGTTCAAGCCGGATGGGACAACCTAAGCAACTGCTGCCCTGGGTTGGACAAACATTAATCGATCATCAGATTCAGACATTACTGAAAACGGGGCATCCGGTGAATGTTGTTATCGGTTCGAATTCTGATTTGATCATGCCGGTAATTGAGAAATACCCGGTAACTATTTTCATCAATCCAAATTGGGAAAGCGGTATGGGCAGTTCCATTTCATTTGGAATTGGCGAGATAATTCAGACGATTTCTTTCGCGGCCGGAGTTTTAATTACACTTCTGGATCAACCCCTGATTACTACTTCTTATATTGAAAAAATGCGGGACAGCTTTCGTACTGGTTCCCGACAAATCCTGATTTCACTTTCTTCTTCAGGATGGACTGGCGTACCCGTGCTTTTTGACAAATGTTATTTTACGGAATTATCTGAATTAACCATGGACGAAGGTGCTAAAAAAGTTATTAAACGTCACACAGAGAATGTTAGCCTGATTGAAGCTGGCGAATTGTTGGAGGATATGGATACTCCGGAAACCTACCACCAACTTCTGAATAAATACCTGAATCAAAATTCAAATGAACTCTAAATGTATCCACATAAATTCCGGAGTAAATATTTGATTTTCGTATTAAACTGTTTGGTTTTTGTTATTTTTCAGGTTATTTCTGTTTGATATTTGCATCATCATTAAAAGAATAAAACCATGGAAACAAAAATGCAAAAACGCAAATTGGGAAACAGCGGATTGGAAGTTTCGGCCATCGGACTTGGCTGTATGGGCATGAGTTTTTCATTTCCTCCATTTCCTGAAAAGAAAGACATGATCGTGATGTTGCGTCAGGCTGTTGAACGGGGCGTAACTTTCTTCGACACCGCTGAAGTATACGGACCATACATAAATGAAGAATTGGTCGGTGAAGCCCTGGAACCGTTTAAAGGTGAAGTGGTACTGGCTACCAAATTTGGTTTTAACTTTCAGGATGGAAAAATGACAGGACTAAACAGCCATCCGGATAATATTCGCCGAATGGTTGAAGCTTCGCTGAAACGTCTTCGGGTAGATACCATCGATTTGCTTTATCAGCACCGGGTTGATCCATCAGTTCCGATGGAAGACGTTGCAGGAACGGTGAAAGACCTGATTCAGGAAGGAAAAGTGAAACATTTCGGGATGTCGGAAGCAGGCGTTCAGGCGATACGTCGGGCACATGCAGTTTTGCCGGTAACAGCTTTGCAAAGCGAATATTCGTTGTGGTGGCGCGAACCCGAAGATGAAATTCTGTCAACACTTGAAGAGCTCGGGATTGGATTCGTACCATTCAGCCCTTTGGGTAAAGGCTTTCTGACCGGCAAGATCGATCTGAATACCAAGTTTGAAAGTACAGACTTTCGGAATACTGTTCCCCGCTTCTCGGAAGAAAACCGAAAAGCCAATCAGGCTGTTGTTGATTTGATTGCAACCCTTGCAAAGGAAAAAGAAGCAACCCCGGCGCAAATTGCACTGGCCTGGGTACTGGCACAAAAGCCTTGGATTGTTCCGATTCCCGGAACTACCAAATTGCATCGGCTGGAGGAAAACCTTGGTGCGTTAAATCTCGAACTGAGCTCCGATGATCTGAAAAAGATTGATGAAGCAGCTTCAAAAATCACGATTCAGGGAGACCGGTATCCAGAATCAGCCCAGAAAATGATCAACCGATAGTTTTACTGATTTAAAACAATTTTACACCACCTTCAGATCAACACCCAACAACAAAAGGGTAATTAGAATAATTCCAACGACGATCCGGTACCACCCGAATACTTTGAATCCATGTTTCTGAAGGAAGGTGATGAATGTTTTAATGGCAATCATGGCCACTATAAAGGCAATGATGTTACCTATTAGCAAAGTTGTTAAGTTTTCTTTTAGAATGCTCACTCCCTGAGGATCTAAAATCAGTTTGAGCAGTTTATAACCTGAAGCGGCCGCCATGGTTGGAACAGCCAAAAAAAAGGAAAACTCTGCTGCATTGGTTCTGTTCAGTTTTTGCTGCATGCCCCCAATGATGGTTGCTGCCGAACGGGATATACCCGGTATCATGGCAATGCACTGCCACAAGCCAATTTTTAAAGCGGCAGGGTAGCTTATTTCCTGATCGTCAGTACCTTTATTAAACCATTTGTCAACAAAAAGCAAAATAATACCCCCTAGAAACATGGTGATAGCTACCACCAGCACATTTTCGAGCAAGGTATCAATAAAATCCCCGGCAAGAAATCCAATGATTGCAGCCGGCAGAAAGGCTACGAAAAGCTTTTGGTAAAACGACCAGCTCTGAAGAAACCGCCTCCAGTAAAGAACTACCACCGAAAGTATGGCTCCAAACTGGATATTCACTGTGAAAGCCTTGGTAAACTCATCAATGTTCATACCCAGCAATGCTTCTGTGATGATCATGTGCCCGGTTGATGAAATGGGCAGAAATTCAGTGATTCCTTCGACAATGGCAATGACAGTGGCTTCAAATAGAGTCATGATATAATGTTCAAATTATTTTCGGGTGTAAAAATAAGTTTTTCCTTCACTTCGGTTGTCGTAATTGTAAATTTCCTTCCCCCGGTGGATGTTATAAAATGCCAGCATAGCCAAATCTCCGGCACAAAATAAAGAGTGAAGGCACATCATACTTAAATACAGGTACATCATTGGTTGATTAGAAGAACTGATAGCTCCAAAAAGACAAATCAGTTTGACAGCAATGAGTGGTGTAAGTGCCACAAAATGAAATGCCCCTGATGAAATTACCTGTTGATCGGCCAGTGCATAGAAGATGAATTTTTTCAGAATGATACCAAATGAAATTTTCCGGGCACCGGATAGCAAATAGGCCAAAGCATGGAGCAATTCATGGATTATAATGAGCAAACTAAATGAAAACAAAAGAGCTAAAACAATACTTGTCAGAAATTCGGAATGACCTTTGAATGACAGGATTATACTTCTTGTAAGCAGATAGATGAACAGAACCATCATAAAGACCTGGTATACCGAATAAATCCGGATAATGTATTTTTCTTCCCTGATCTGTTCAACTACGAACTCACGTAACTTTAAATGAGAAACCTCGGCCAAAAGTTCAAAATCGCTGCTGTTTTGCAAATCATCGGGGCTTAGTTTTATTCCCATACCTGTTATTTGTTTTGGATGATTTCGGCAAGGGCTTTTAAATTGATTAGCCTGATAAAAAATGCAAACAACATGCTGCACGAAATCATTAATAAATATCCCAAATGCCAGTTATTCATCTGTTTACTAAGCATTCCGGCCAGAAAAACAAAGCCTATAAAGAGCAGTATTTTGCCAATTACCCGGTAATTGATCGTTAATTTCAGAATGACAACAGCCAGAATAGTTTGTGCCAAAGCGGTAAAAAGCTGTGTCGCCAAGCTTGCCCAGGCTGAACCAAGAGCCTGCATTTGCGGAATCAATACTAAATTCAAGCCTATGTTGATAACCATGCCAACAAGAGCCATATAGTTTAATTGCCTGATACTTCCGTTGGCAGTTAAAAGAGTTCCGAAGATATAGGTCGCCGCAATTCCCAAAAAACTTATCATCAACAGCCGGAAAATGGAAGCAGATAATTCAGGGTGGCTATACTTTAATAATTGCATGATTTCCAAATCATAAAATCCTGATGATATGCTGATCACAAGCGCCGGCACAAAAAGCAGCAAAAAAGAAAATTGTAACATGGAACCAATGTCCTGTTTTTGTTTGATCATCCTGGCAAAAATAGGAAGTAACAAACCCGCAAACAAAACACCAAACATGGAAACTGCATCGAGCAGGCGAAAGGCATGGGCATATATCCCAGACTGGTCAGCTCCGTTGGGTAATAATCGTTCAAGCATTACTGAGTCGATGCGGTTGTAAAACGACATCAGCAAGATCAGTAAAGCGTACGGGTAACTTTTCCGGAGAAAAACCATGAAGAACCTATAATTGAATTGTAATTTTATTTTACCGGTTTGCGCCCTTACCACGCCTAACGTAATGAGGCTTGTGATCAGGTATGCCGCGGTTTGTGCATATACAAACCATTCAATCCGGAATGGTTGCCCGGTAATATTTGTAAATAGAAGTACCGAACAAATTGCAATCATCAAGGTTCGGTCGAGAACGGATAATAAACTGTCGGTACGGAACAGGTGCAATCCGCTGATGTTCGACCGAAGATATAACGTAAAGGAAATGAGGAACTGGTTAAGAATCAGGAAGAATAATAAGTAAAACTGAATTTTATTATATCCGATAATCAGGCCAGTAACCAGACAAATAACCGCATAAACTCCAGCCAGAAGAAACTTTAATCCGATGATATTACTGATGTGTTTTTTCAGTAACTGATGATGCTGGGCAATGTTTTTGTTGTTAAAGTTGGTAATTCCAAGGTCGAGAAATATATTCAGAATCATGGAAAAACTGAAGAGCGAAATATATAATCCATAACTATTGTCACCTACAAGGTTTTGTACGTGAAGATCGATTCCGATTATCCAGAAAGGTTTAATTAAAACATTCAGAAAAAGGAGTAGTAGCAGATTTGTTATAAACTTCCGTTTCAATCAGGTAACTTTTTCCGGTTTGATTAAAGTGTTTCAAAAGTAGCATTTTTTTAAACAGACTTTGTACATTTGATTAGATTTCGACATCCTAACTAAATGCTATGATTATTGCCGTAAATACCCGATTGCTCATTCAGGGAAAACTCGAAGGTATTGGATGGTTCACCCGTGAAACACTATCTCGTATTACCCGCGACCATCCGGAACATCAGTTTCTGTTTATTTTCGACCGTCCGTATGCCAGTGAATTTGTTTTCACTGATAACGTGACTCCAATTGTTGTTTCACCTCCAACAAGGCATCCTTTTTTGTGGTATTTATGGTTTGAATTCCAGATCCCCCGAATTTTAAAAAAGTACAAAGCCGATCTCTTTTTCTCGCCAGACGGATATCTGTCGCTCAGTACCAGAGTCAGGCAACTGGCTGCCATACATGATATTAACTTTGCTCACAGGCCAAAGGATCTGCCATGGCTAACTGCAAAATATTACAACTATTTTTTTCCCAGGTTTGCACGAAAAGCAAGGCGTATTGTTACCGTTTCATTTTTTTCGAAAGAAGATTTACTCCGGACTTATAAAATTGGCAGCGATAAAATTGATGTGGTTTACAATGGTGTAAATACACTGTACACGCCAACTTCTGAATCGGAAAAGGAGAAGACCAAGGTGAAATATTCGGATGGGAAAGATTATTTTTTATTTATTGGATCGTTGCATCCCCGAAAAAATATCTGTGGTTTATTACGTGCTTACGATGCCTTCCGGACGTCGGTAGACACCGATACGAAAATGGTTATCATTGGTGAAAGCATGTTTAAGTCGAACGATATTGAGTTTACGTATGAAGGAATGCGATATAAGGACGATGTGGTTTTTACAGGCCGGCTTAGCAATGAGGAATTACATCAGGTTTTGGGTGCTTCACTGGCGCTAACTTTTGTTCCTTTTTTCGAAGGTTTCGGAATCCCGGTTATAGAAGCAATGAATTCGGGTGTTCCGGTAATTTGTTCGAATACCACATCCCTGCCTGAAGTTGGTGGCCATGCTGTTTTGTATGTCGATCCGTTTTCAGTGAATCAAATCAGGGATGCAATGATTAAAATCTTTCAGGAAAAGGAACTTCGGGAAATTTTGATTGAAAAAGGATTTCTACAGAAAGAGAAGTTTAGTTGGGATAAAACTGCGGAGTTACTTTGGGGAAGCATCCAGATTTGCGCCAATACCTAATGAGTTTCAAGTTTCAGTTTCCAAAGCTTCAACTCAAATGAAAAACGTCCAGCCAGTCACAATCAATTAGAGCATCCAACAATGAATTCCGAGGGGTTTTTAACACCAGAGCTGTGAAATATTTGTAGAAACAATTTACAATGAGCATAACAGTTCGCGAGTTGAAGTTGAACAAAGAATTAACCGCATCTCGAACAAAACAGAGTCGGACTTCAAATAAGAAGTTCCCAAAAAAAAGCTGTCAGAAAAAACGAAAATGATCAAAGACAAATTACTGCTGTTTCTTCAGGAAGGCAGGCTGGAGGCCGGTTGCGATGAGGCAGGAAGAGGTTGCCTGGCCGGTCCGGTGTTTGCTGCAGCCGTCATATTGCCAGCTACTTTCGAAAACGATTTGCTGAACGATTCGAAGAAACTTACTGAAAAACAACGCTATGAGCTTCGGCCGGTAATTGAACGTGAAGCTTTATCGTTTGCTGTTGGAATTGTCGATAATCACGAAATTGACCGGATCAATATTTTAAATGCATCGTTTTTAGCCATGCACCGGGCCATCGACCAACTGAGCCTGAAGCCGGAGCATTTGCTCATTGATGGAAACCGTTTCAAGGCCTATCCGCAAATTCAACATACCTGCATTGTCAAGGGAGACGGAAAATATTTGTCAATTGCGGCGGCATCTGTTCTAGCAAAAACCTACCGTGATGATTATATGGAGATGATTCATACCGAATTTCCGATGTTCGACTGGAAACAAAATAAGGGTTATCCAACTTTATTTCATCGAAAAATGGTTCATCAATTTGGCATTACTTCCTATCACCGTAAAACGTTTGCTAACCAGGGTGATCAGCTTCGGCTTGATCTTTAATCATCAAATAGCGATGCCTGAAAATGAATTCAGGAATAAAAAGCACGAAACTTTTCATTCCTGAATCAGATATTAATATCAATTAATTGGAAGGAGATTAATCTTCGTCAGCACCGTCGTCTTCAAAATCCTCGTCGTCGTCATCATCGTAGTCATCATCGGCTACGTCATCAACTTCTTCCACGTCCGCTTCACCGGCAAGGAATTCATCGTCGGCATATTTGCTTTCATATTCTTCTTTCGCACTATCTTTTAATGAACCTGTGCTGTCGTAATCATCATCTTCTTCAATGATTTTTTCGGCTTCGTAAACAGTCATACGAACCAGATAGTACTTGTCTTCAGTTTCGAATGGCAACGCACTAACCCGTTTTCCTTCCTTGTTGTTGAAATAGATCAGGTTTTCACTGTATCCGCTTGGGTATTCAAGTTTAATCTTTTCCTGAATTTCCGGATCAAGTTTATCGTAATCTTTAATTACTCTGGGTTTATTTGGATTCATCGATAGATATTTTAATGCAATTATATGAAAAAATTTAATAATACTTCAGGGACGAAAATAAATGAAAAACAATTTTTCCTGCAACTTATTTTGTAAATCTTATCCGATTTCGTCAAAGATTTGTTGTTAGCTAAAATTGATCATGGCCTTGATCACTCCATTCCGGTATTCAGACACAATTTCGAAAGCCTTTTGAGTGTCTTCCGGTGCAAAATGATGTGTTACCATTTGTTCAATCGGTAATCCTTTTTCAACCAGTTCGATTGATTTTTCAACGCAGTGATTCTGCCGGCGCACATTTTGAATTGATATTTCATTTCTACGAAGGATATCCATATTCAAGGTATATTTTCCTTCAGGCGGTATTCCAACTAAAATTAATTTTCCTCCCGGTTTAATAATCCTGACAGCGTCGTCAATGGCTTGCTGCTCGCCAGAGCAATCGAAAACCACGTCCAGCAGCAAAGGTTCCAGTTCCAGCGTAGTTTTCTCAGGACTTATTTCAAACGGATCAGAAACATGATTTGCGCCAAGATCTGCTGCTTTTTTTCTTCGATATTCCAACGGTTCAAAGTGAAGAATATTTGCTGTACCCATCGTTTTCAATACCATCAAAACACTCAATCCAATCGGACCAGCTCCGAAAATACCTACAGTTTTGTTCCTGAAATCGGTTTGCGCCAATTCAACACTATAAGTTCCGATGGTCAGTGGTTCAATAAGGGCTGCAGAAATGGCATCAAACCTTTGGCTCAAAGTAAAGCAGGTGAATTCGGGCATCACAATGTATTCTGTCAAACAACCATTGAGCTGGCCGGGGCATCCTAAAAAGCGGTTTTTACGGCATGTGTGTGGTCTTCCTGCCAAACACTGATCACAGGTGCCACAATGCACACTTGGATCTACAGCAACCAGGTCGCCAGTTTTAACACGGGTCACCGAACTTCCAATGGCTTCAACAATTCCCGAACATTCATGTCCGACAGCAAAAGGAAATTCAACAACCTGAGTCCCAATTTTACCATGTGTAAAATAATGGATATCTGAACCGCAAACTCCAACTGTTTTTATCCGGATTAAAACATCATCCGGATGGATAAGTAAAGGCTTGGGAGTATCTGTCATCTCTATTTTGCGGATACCTGTCAGAACCAATGTTTTCATCTTCAGCTATTTTAAGTAAGTGAAACAATTTAATGCCGCATTTTATCCCTGACTCACCCCACATCCGCAAGCGGACGTCCCCCCTCTCTACTTGTAGAGAGGGGCAAA